>CEQE01118131.1_pt1 | contig 33389 bp, 27 predicted proteins | sample 356201 | NCBI WGS metagenome assembly CEQE01 (sample SAMEA2619970, study PRJEB7988) | marine metagenome | biome: marine biome (ENVO:00000447); feature: mesopelagic zone (ENVO:00000213) & marine oxygen minimum zone (ENVO:01000065); material: "saline water (ENVO:00002010), including plankton...
CGATACATCTAACGAAGTCAGTTGATTGTCAGACAACCACAGTTCCTTGAGATTGGTGTTTGTGGAGACATCAATTGAGGCAAGTTGATTGTCGTGGGACCATAGGAAAGCCAGAGATGTATTTTCTGATACATCTAATGAGGTCAGTTGGTTGTGAGACAGATTCAGGTGAGCCAGAGCTGTGTTCTCAGATATGTCAATTGAGGTAAGCTGATTATCATGCAAATACATCCGGCTCAAAGAGCTATTTGCTGATACATCTAACGAGGTTAGTTGGTTCCCAGACAGTCTTAGGTACGTCAGAGCTGTATTCTCAGATAGATTAATTGAAGTAAGCTGATTGCCAGACGACGACAGTTCTCTCAGAACTGAATTTGCAGACACATCTAACGAAGCTAGTAGGTTTCCAGACACAGCCAAGATAGACAGAACCGAATTCTCAGATACATCAATTGACGTCAGTTGATTGCCATATAGCCGTAGTTCAAACAGAGCTGAATTTGCTGATACATCTAATGAGGTCAGTTGGTTTCTAGACAGCTCCAAATATTCCAATCGCGTATTCTTGGATACATCAATTGAGGCAATCTGATTGTCATTCAACGATAGCCAGGTCAACTGAGTGAGTTCTTCTAATCCTGTAGTGCTCGAGATCCCACTCTCGTCGCAGACTAATAGAGTTATTCCATCAGCATAGGTCAATCCAGAGTCGGCAACACACTGAGAAAGGGCGCGGTCTGGAAAAACAACTTGGCTTAACAAGACTCTATTGACATCAACGGCAGCACCACCCTCACTGCCCCCGCCACAAGCGACGACTAAGCATAAAGAGAATATGACTATAGCTCGGAAATGGTTGAACATACGGGCACCCTCTTGAGACCTCAGGGTGTCGGCAGTATATAAACGGCAGGTTTGTTGAGTCAATCAGTTGTTTGGTGGTGTCTTGTGAATGATCAAGGAGTCAATTTGTTAACGATCGGTCTCCTCAAGGAAAGCAGACATTCTGGGCCGCCCAACAAAGACGTCCGCAATAACACCAGTGCGTGATTGGAGTTGCCGCACGCCAGTCAACAATCTCTCCTGCCTTTGAGTAGAAGAGTTCCTTTGGCCCGCACAAATCCGATTGCCGGGACACTCCCTGAGTAGGTTTTCACAGCAAATGATACTCATTGTGCCATTATGTGATGTAGTTCACATCATCACGTTGGGCGTTGAGGCATATTCTCTTTGCGGAGCGGTCCCCACAGAAGTGCGTATCTAAGAAGGTCAAGCCAAAGCAGAACTTGTGGACCGATCGGATCACCCTGGCCATCATATTGAACCGATTAGCCATCATTTAGGCTTATGAGAGATGCAAGGCTATCAACCGGAAATGAGAGTCAGTCCACGTCGAAAGACTAAAGATAGGAGATCTGAAGGTCCTGATACGCCGTTACGAACCGGTAAGGAGCTTCGCAGAACCGGTCATGATCGTCGCGTAAATCCTTTCTCATACGATGAACCCAGATCTCCGCCTTCCTGACATGACTGAAAGGCCGCCATCGGAGTAATCACTGGCAACGATGAGAACCTGCAGTTTACGTTCAGAACATGGCAGTTCCGTTCCATTTTTCATCCCGCACACTTCTGCAACGCCGTCTGTTTTGCTCTCACTCTGAACTGTGGTTACACTGGATGTCTTCAGACATTTGACGGAGAGGAGTTATGAGTGCAACTGTTAACCCAGACGGTCTTCTGGCGGGCAAGGTGGCTGTGATTACCGGTGCCAGTCGGGGCATCGGTGAGGCGATCGCGATCCGTTACGCCATGGAGGGGGCCAAGGTGGTGGTTTCTGCACGTACCGTGAACGAGGGGGATCACGTGCTGCCCGGAAGCATCAACGAAGTGGTCAAACGAATCAACGATGCCGGTGGTTCGGCGCTGGCGGTGAGAGCTGATCTGGCCCAGGAGGAGCATCGCGTGCACTTGATCGAGGCCGCGGAGGAAGCGTTCGGCGCCGTGGATATCCTGGTGAATAATGCTGCCGTGACCTATTTCATTCCGGTCACCGATTTCAGCGAAAAGCGCTATCGGCTCATGATGGAGGTGCAGGTGTACGGACCGTTTCACCTGGCTCAGTTGGTCCTTGGCAAGATGAGGGAGAGAAAGTCGGGCTGGATTCTGAACGTCTCTTCAGGTGCTGCGCAGCATCCCGCCAAGGTAGCGGCGGGTCGCGGAGGAACCGTCTACGGCATGTGCAAGGCTGCTTTGGAGCGGTTTACCACGGGGCTTGCGGCGGAGGTCTATCAGGATGGCATTGGTGTCAATGTGATATCGCCGGGGCTTGTTGCCACGCCGGGGGTGCTGCATCACAAACTGGTCACTGATCAAACGCCGAAAGAGCGTATCACCCCGGTGGAGAATATGGCGGAAGCCTGTTTGCGATTGGTCTATGGCGATCCGGCCGAAGTAACGGGTATCATTACCCATGCCAAAGATGTACTGGCGGACTACGATCTAAAACCGGCTGAATTGTTGGCGTAGGGGCAGAGGAGAACAGAGATGAGTGTGGATGGAAAAGTGGCAATCGTAACCGGCGCTGGCGGCGGTCTCGGACGCACCCATGCGCTATTGCTGGCTGAGCATGGTGCCAAAGTGGTGGTCAACGATCTCGGTGGCAGTGTGGATGGATCCGGCAAAGGTGATTCGGCCGATGACGTCGTGGCGGAGATACGTGCTGCCGGTGGCAGTGCCATCGCTAACAAGGCTTCGGTTGCAGATCGGGCCGGTGCCAAGAGCATCGTTGACGATGCAGTGAACGAGTGGGGCACGGTGGATATCGTGGTGAACAATGCCGGCATACTGCGCGACAAGTCGTTCAAGAACATGACCCTGGATGAGTGGGATCTGGTGATCGATGTACACCTGAACGGCAGCGCCTATGTGACGTGGCATGCCTGGCCCATCATGTACGAAAAGAACTATGGTCGGGTGGTGTTTACCAGTTCCACTTCAGGCATCTTTGGCAGTTTCGGACAATCCAACTACGGTGCGGCCAAGATGGGGATGCTGGGATTCATGAATAACCTGGCCCGCGAGGGGGCATCCCACAATGTACACACCAACTGTCTTGCGCCGGGCGCGTCCACGCGCATGACCGCGAGTGTGCCCGGCAGCACCGCGGACCCGGATAACCCGGCACCGGAGCGGCATCCTGGCCTCGTAAGCCCGGCGGTGGTGTTCCTGTGCAGCGAAGATGCGCCAAATGGACGCACCATTCATGCATCCGGCGGGAACTTCTCCTCCAGTTCCATCTTTATCAATGAGGGAGTCAAGCTGGGCGTGGATGCATCCTATGAGGAGCTGCAGTCCCGTGCGGAAACGGTGTTGGACCTGTCTAACGCCAAGCAGCGTCCACAGCGCAGGCGGCAACCACCTTCATAGAGAACTCCGCCGTAGCTAAGCCTAATTCGAGTCGTTAGGCGAATCGCTCGAGCACGTTCGTGAGGCCGGTCAGTATCCTGTATCTATGGATCGCACCTTCGCGAGGTAAACGCCGAGCAGGATAGTGAGCCCGGCAAGCATGACGCCGCTGGTGGCGAGTCCGGCCTGCACGCTGATCTCTTCCGCTATCCATCCGATCGGCACGATACCAAGCGGCATCAATCCGTGGGACATCATGTCTATACTCATGATCCTGCCCCTCATCTCCTGCGTTACCTGCAATTGCACGATACTGCGGTTCATGGACATATTGACCGCTGAGATAAAGCCCACCAGACCGATACATATAATAGCGAACGGATAGCTGCTGCTGAGGGCAAACAGGGTCACCGCGACGCCCCAAAGAGAGCCGGTGGCGAGCAACCAATAACCCTTGTTGCGCAATTCGCCAAGATTAGCGAGGGTGAGAGATCCGGCAATGGCGCCCACACCCATGGCCGTCATCAAAAGACCGAGGTCGTCTGCGCCGCCGTCCAAAACGTCGGTGTTGAAAGCGGGTAACAGCGTGTTGATGGAAAGGCCAAATAGAAACGGTACGATGGACAGGAGAATCAGACCCCCGACCACGGGTGAGTTGATCACATAAGTCAGCCCCTCGAGAACGTCGTTTAGCGGCTTATTCTTCCGTTCGCCGCTGGGCTCACCCGAGTGACCGATAAAGAGGACCGTGACTGCAGAGACCAGGTAGAGAGCGGACAGTACAAAATAGACCAGACCTACGCCGAACACGGATGTGGTATCGCCGCCCGCGAACATGGCGATCATAAACCCTGCCAGGGCGGGGCCGAGAATGCGGGCGAGATTCCAGGCAGCCGTATTGAATGCCATGGCATTGAATATCAGGCGTTCTCCCACGATCTCCGGAATAAACGCCGTTCGCGCCGGTATGGAGAGGGCCATGACGGTACCGTTTAAGAACCCCACCCAGATGAAGTCCCAGAACGTCACGCGATCGGTGATGATGATTACGGCCATGATCACCGTTATCAGCGCGTTGCCGGCAGGCGCCCACATGATGACAGGTTTCTTGGGAAGGCGATCCGCCAGTACTCCTCCCGGCAGGGAAAAGATCACTTGCGGTAGCATGAAGGAGAGGGTTACCCAGGTGAGATTCAGGGCCGAAGAGGACATCTCATAGATCAACCATCCCTGCGCAACCAACTGCATGTTCATGGCGAATGCCGAGGCCAGCATGCCCGTCCACAGGTATAGATAATCCCGGTTCTTTAGCGAAGCGAAGGTGGACTTATCTTGCGGCGCCTCCTCATCGGGAAGGTTTGGCTGATCTGACGCGGTGCTCATGCGTTAATTTGCGTCCAGCCCACTAGTCACTCACCCGGACTATTCGCGTACCGATATTTCCGCCAGCCAGCAGGTCAACGAAGGCGCGAGGCGCTTCTTCAAGACCAACGAACTCATCCTGCAGCACGATCAACTCACCTGACTTTATCCAGCTTCTGAGGTCAGTCCGCGCCTGCTCATAACGCTCGGCGAAATCGAACACCAGAAAGCCCTCCATGCGCACGCGTTTGTTGACGAGCAATCCAGGAATTCCTCGTGGACCGGGTGCCGGACTGCTGGTGTCGTACTGAGACACAACGCCGCAGCAGACGATGCGTCCGCCGACGTTCATACGGCGTAGCGCACCCCCGAGGATATCGCCGCCGGTGTTGTCGAAATAGATGTCGATACCGCTCGCACAGGCTTCTCTGAAATCCTGCCTGAAGTCGTCGCTACGATAGTTGACGGCAGCGTCGAATCCGAGTTGACTGACCAGACGCTGACATTTTTCATCCGTGCCGGCGATACCCACCACGCTGCACCCTTTTATGCGTGCAATCTGTCCCACCAGGTGACCCACAGAACCTGCCGCCGCGGAGACGGCGACGGTTTCACCGGAGCGCGGTCCACCAACATCCAACAAGCCGAAGTATGCGGTCATGCCATTGGTGCCCAGCACGCCCAGATAGTGGCTCGGCTCATCGCGACTATCGATGACGCTAACCTGATCCGCCGCATGTACCGAGTAGTCCTGCCAACCGGCAGAACATACGACCAGATCGCCCTCCCTGATGCCATCGTCATTGGACTGGGCGACACGAGCGACCGCTGTACCGTTCATCACGATGCCGGTTTTCGGCGCACCGGCATAGCTTGCACTGCCCTGCAAACCGGCGCGAGTTCCCGCGCTGATGGATATGGCCAGGGTTCGGCAGAGTACCTGACCCTCTTCGGCTTCAGGTTGAGGAACCGTTCGCAGCACGTAGTTGGATTCCAGCAGTTTATCTTCCGGCAGCGAGTCTATTATGATCTGTCGATTCTCAGTCATCGCAAGGTCCTCCCAGTTTGCCATTGCTGCCCCATGATACCCCACTTTTCGGATCGCCATCCTGCGGATCAGCCTCTGATCCCTCCACAGCGCCCGGATGACGCGTCATTGTTCCTGAAAGTAAAGCCTAAAGTTGATTAAATAAAATCAAAGAAATAAGATCGATGGGACCGCTCGATACCCTGAAGGAGCAAGGCATGAGTTACCAAAATATACTGACTGAAACGCGTGAGCGAATAGGCATCATCAGATTCAATAGGCCTCAGAAGCTTAACGCCTGGAACGCGGAGATGTCCGCAGAGATCGTCGACCAGATTACCGCCTGGAACGACGATAATGGCATTGGGGCAATCATCCTGACCGGGGAGGGCCGCGCGTTCTGCGCGGGCGCAGACCTCGATGGGTTCGCGGCGCGCATTGCCGACAGCAAGGGGTCCGCAGAGACGCTCAGTCGTGGCGGGGTGAGTCTTCCCATGTTTATGCAACGCTCCAAACCCCTCATTGCAGCGATAAACGGCTATGCTGTCGGTGTGGGGCTCACCATGATCCTGCCGTGTGATGTGCGAATTGCATCGACAAATGCCCAAATGAGCATTAGATTCATCAAGATGGGCTTGATGCCGGAGCTTGGATCCACGCGCATACTTGCACACCTGGTCGGTCTCGGGAATGCAACGGACATGTGCCTTACAGGACGCATGGTGGGGGCCGATGAAGCCCTTCGTATCGGTCTTGTCACGCAGGTTACCCAGCCGGAGGAGCTCCTTGACGTTGCCTTGGAGAAGGCGGCCGAGATTGCTAACAATCCACCAAAGGCGGTGATGATGATCAAGGAATTACTGGCCAAGAACCCACAGGATGCGGATCTCGAGGCGGTCATGGAGAGGGAGGGCCTGCGCGATCAGATTGCCCGCAAGCAACCGGACCACGCGGAAGCCGTCGCAGCGTTTATGGAAAAGCGGGCACCCGTGTTTGGCAAGACCGGGTGATCCAGCCAGTGCATCCCACGCCCGCTGCTCTGATGTTACGAGGACGACGATTGTGAGTGACAAGGTTGCCATCGTCACGGGAGCTGGGAGTGGTATTGGCCGGGCTTCGGTGCTTTCGTTGGTGTCGGCAGGCTACCGCGTGGTTTTGGCGGGACGTCGTCAGGACCAGCTCGAAAAGGCGGCGTTGGAGTCTGCAGAGGCAGCCCGCGTATTGGTTGTAGCGACGGATGTGACTGATCAACAGGCGGTTGTGTCGCTGTTTGACCGGACAGTTGAACATTTCGGTCGTTTGGATCTGCTGTTTAACAACGCCGGGGGTGGGGCGCCACCCGTTCCCCTCGAGGAACTGCGCCTTGACCAGTGGCAGCGCGTCGTCGATGTCAACCTGACGGGCACATTCCTCTGCACGCAGCAGGCCTTCAGGGTGATGAAGACGCAGACGCCGAAAGGCGGTCGCATCGTTAACAATGGATCGATTTCTGCTCAAGTACCGAGGCCCAATTCTGCTCCCTATACGGCCACCAAGCATGGCGTAACCGGCCTCACCAGGTCCACCTCCCTCGATGGTCGTCCATATGATATCGTCTGTGGCCAGATCGACATCGGCAATGCACTGACGCCCATGACCGCGCGTATGGCCGATGGTGTACGCCAGGCGGATGGCTCTCTGGCACCGGAGCCGACCATGGCTGTGGACAACGTGGCACGGGCACTGCTGTATATGGATAGCCTGCCGCTCGATGCCAACGTTCAGTTTATGACGGTCATGGCATCGAAGATGCCGTATATAGGTAGAGGCTGATCGCAGGAGAACCGTAATGAGTGAATCTTTAACCGCTGCTGACATGGAGCATATGTTTGAAGAGGTCAAGAACTGGTCCAAGTGGGGTGATGATGACGAGCGCGGGGCCCTCAACTACATCAGCAGCGACAAGCGCGCCACTGCAGCGGCGTTAATTGAGGAGGGTGAAACCGTCAGTTGTGCCCTGGAGTTTCCAACCCGACCGGCGCCGGACAACCCCAATCCGGCACAGCACATGATGGTTGTCGCAGGAGATGCCTGTACGGAAACAGGAGTTCCCGGAATGGAATCCGCCATGGACTATATCGGCGTCGCCTTCCATGGCATGGCAGTTTCACATATCGATGCGCTGTGCCACGTATTCGTGAAGGAGAAGATGTACAACGGCTTCGATGCCAGTGACGTGAAGAGCACCGGTGCCCGCAGGAACAGTATTATGGCGGGCAAAGACGGTATCGCCGGCCGCGGCGTCCTGCTTGACGTGCCTCGATATCGGGGGGTCGAGTACCTGGATATCGATCAGGCGATTTCACCCGAAGAACTCGACGCGGTGGCCGCAGCCCAGGGCGTTGAAGTGGGAGAGGGGGATCTTCTGCTGGTAGCCACCGGACGCGATGCCAGGAGAAGGGAAAAGGGCCCCTGGTCGCCCAGAGAAGGATTGGCCGGCCTTAACGGGTACTGTGTTCCCTGGTTACATGTGCGACGAATCGCAGTTCTCGGCTCCGATGGTATCTCCGATGCAATTCCCAGCGGAAGTGCAGAGGGGTGGCCCATGCCGATTCATCAATGTGGTATAGTCGCAATCGGCCTGCATCTGCTCGACAATCTTCGACTCGATCTGCTCGCCGAGGCGTGTGCACAGCGAAATCGTTGGGAGTTCTTCTTTGTAGTCGCGCCGCTACGGGTTGCCAGAGGAACGGGCTCTCCCATCAATCCAATCGCGATTTTTTGAGGCTGTTAGCGGGGTACCCTAATTCTGCTCCGGCCTGACGACCAGGTTTAGCAGTCTGCCCGGCACGAAGATCGTCTTCACGACCGACATGCCATCCAGGTATTTGCTGACATTTTCACTTTGCCTGGCACTGCCAACGACCGTTTCCTCATCGGCATCTATCGGCATTGTCAGGCGCCCACGCAGTTTGCCGTTGACCTGTACCACCATCTCTATGCTATCCACGTGGGTCTTTGACTCATCGTACTCGGGCCAGCGAGCCGAGCCGAAGAGGCCATCGGTGTGGCCTAGTCGCGCATAGAGCTCCTCGGCGATGTGCGGTGCGAACGGTGCCACCAGTACCAGCAGTGGCTCGAGTTCATCCCGTTTGGGAGTACGGCCACCGGTGCGTACTAGATTCAGGTACTCCATCATCGCGGCTATGGCCGTATTGTACTGTTGTGTTGGGATCTGCTCGGTGGCCTGCTTTATGGTACGGTGTAACGCGCGTTCTATTTCCGTATCGATGGGGCCTTCCTCGGCCGACAGCACGCTCTGCCACAACCGTTTCAGAAAGCCGTACGGGCCTTGAATGCCCGTGCCCTGATAGTCGCCACCTTGCTCATAGGGGCCCAAAAAGAGAAGGTAAAGGCGCATGGTGTCAGCGCCATATTCCTTTATGATGTCGTCAGGCACGATCACGTTTCCCTTGCTCTTCGACATCTTGCGTCCCTCACGGATGAGAAGCCCGTGGGCGCGGAATTTCTTGAAAGGCTCCTTGAAATCCAGAACACCAAGATCGTGCAAGGCTCGATTGAGGAATCGTGCGTACATAAGGTGCAGCACTGCGTGCTCGTTGCCCCCTATATAACAGTCTACGGGGAGCCATTTCTTCGTGAGCTCGGGGTCGAGCAGTACATCATCACGGGCGGTACTGGGGTAGCGCAGGAAGTACCAGCCGCTGCACAGGAAGTTGTCGGTTACGTCGGTTTCACGGCGAGCGCCACCACCACAGGATGGGCAGTCGGTTTCGTACCACTCCTTCAGCCTCGCCAGTGGGCTTACGCCGGAATCATCCGGCTGAAAATCCTTGAGATACGGAAGCTCCACGGGCAGATCAGATTCAGGCACGGGTACAGCACCGCACTTGTCGCAATGAATGATCGGTATCGGCGGGCCCCAGTAGCGTTGTCGCGATACGCACCAGTCGTGCAGGCGGTAGTTGACTTTGGCTTCGGCGACGCCCTTTTCAGCTAGCCATTCAACGATGGCGCGTTTGCCTGCTACGATGGTCATGCCATCGAACTGGCTCGAATTCACCATACTGCCGTCACCCGAATAGGCTTCTTCGAGGGGCGTGTCCGATGATTCACCGGGAGCTGCGATGACCCGAACGATCGGTAATTCAAACTCGGTCGCGAATTCGAAGTCGCGCTCGTCGTGTCCCGGCACGGCCATGATGGCGCCTGTCCCGTACCCCATAAGGACATAGTCAGCGATCCAGATGGGAATTTGTGATCCGGTGGTGGGATTGACCGCATAACTGCCGATGAAGATGCCGGTCTTCTCCTTGTCCAGCTTCTGCCGCTCGATCAGGTCTCGACCGGCCACTTCCGTGCGGTATTCACCCACCGCCTCCTTTCGATCTGCGCTGGTCAGTTGATCTACCAGTGGATGTTCCGGTGCCAGCACCATGTAGGTCGCCCCGAAGAGGGTGTCCGGGCGTGTTGTGAAGACGCGGATCACGGCGTCGCTGTCCGCCACCGCGAAGTCGACCTCGGCGCCGTCGCTGCGGCCGATCCAGTTGGCCTGCGCCTTCTTGGTGATGTCGGACCAATCGATGTCGGGGATGTTATCCAGCAGCTCCTCGGCGTAGTTGGTAATCTTGAAAAACCACTGCGGCAGCTCCCGCATCTCAACCGTGGATTCACAGCGTTCGCACAGACCTTGGATAACCTGTTCGTTGGCAAGTACCGTCATACAGGAGGGACACCAGTTGACCGGTGCCTCTCTGCGCTCCACTAGTCCACCTTCAAAAAGTTTCAGAAACACCCATTGGGTCCACTTGTAGTAATCAGGGTCGGTCGTATTTACCGTGTGATCCCAATCGAACATGCCGCCGAATCGCTTGAACATCTGGGTGAAATTGGTGATGTTCTGTGGGATCAGATCGTTCGGATTCAGCCCCATCTTGAGGGCGTAGTTCTCGGAGTGGATTCCGAATGCATCGAATCCGATCGGCTCGAATACCGTCTTGCCACGCAGACGCCAGTAACGGCCGTTCACGTCCGCACCGGTGTAGGCGTAGATGTTGCCGATGTGAAGTCCTTCAGCCGAAGGGTAGGGAAACATCATCAGGTTGTAGTACGGATCTTCCGCCGAGCGTAGATCCTCCTCGGTGAAAGTGTTGGTACCGCGCTGTTCCCACGCCTGCTGCCATTTCAGTTCGACAGACTCAGGATCGTAACGGTCTGGACTGGCCGCCATGATATTGGTCCCCAAGATAGGTTGATTCGGATCTTGTAGAGATTCCAGGAGTATAGTGATGAATTCACTGACGAGGCATCTCGACGGCGTATTATCGACCTATGCACTCGGGCTGACAATACCCGGCCACGCGGCCGCGACGTAGTGGCGACCCCTTGCCGAAAGGTAAATAGTTGTCTTTGCTAATTTCCAATGCACTGGGTAGTATGCAGCCGACTTTCGGTGGATATGACTCATGGATCGTCCGTTTTCAGCGTATAAAGGCGAGGAGTCCTACATCTTTGTGAGCTATGCCCATGAAGATGATCAGCAGGTTTATCCCGAAATCGAATGGCTCCGTGAGCAGGGATTCAATATCTGGTATGACGAGGGCATCAGTCCCGGGTCCACCTGGCGGGAAGAGCTGGCCCAGGCGGTCAAGAACTGTGATCTGTTCCTGCTGTTCGTCACTCCCCGCTCCGCTGTGTCGGACAATTGCCAGAAGGAGGTCAACTTTGCTCTGGATGAGGGTCATCCGCTCCTCGCGGCACACCTCGATCGCACCGAACTGCCGGATGGCCTGAGGCTCAGTCTCAGCGATCGACAGGCGATTCTGAAATACGACCTTTCCGAACGGGACTACAGAGCAAAGCTGGTGGCTGGAATCGGCGACTATGTGACGCGCGAAGGGAAGGTCGTCCCGCCAGCTCCGGTTCCGGGCCCCGCCCTTAGCAGCAGTAAAGCCACGTTGCTTGGGTTCGCCCTGGTAGCCGTGTCGATCTTGATCGTCGGCGTTGTACTGCGGCCCGATACGCGCTTGCCGGAACCTGCGGTGCAAACCACGCAGGTTGACGGGCGATCCAGCGTTGACGCCCGCATCGACAAATCGATCGCTGTGCTCCCCTTTGAGGATATGAGTGCTGAACAGGATCAGGAATACCTCGGGCGTGGAATCGCGGAAGAACTGATCAACGGGTTAACCAGGCTGGAGGGTCTTAGGGTAGCCTCGAGGACCTCCTCCTTCTACCAGGCGAAACAGGATGTGCCGATCACCGTCATGGCCGAGAGGCTGAAGGTTCGGCACATTCTCGAGGGCAGCATTCGCAAGGCCGGTAACCGGGTGAGAGTTACCATGCAGCTCATTGATGCTGACAGCGATACGCATCTAATCTCCGAAACCTACGACCGGGACCTGGATGACCTGTTTGCCGTACAGGACGAAATCGCCACGGCGGTGGTTAAGTCGCTGAAGATCGAGCTGGGATTCGAGTCTGACCAGTCCGTCACAGACGCGGGTACTCGGAGCATAGAGGCGTTCGAGGAGTACCGCAAAGCCATGCAGGCGGCTTCGATCGCCACGGCCGCCAGCCTCATTCGGGCTGAACAACATGCAAGACGGGCGATCGAGCTTGACCCCGGCTATACCTGGCCATACCAGGGACTTTTTACAATCATCGGCCTCGCCAACCTCTATGGCGTGTACAGCGATCAACAGGTTAAGGAGCTGAAACAGTCCCTGCTCACTACCTGGCAAAGCAACAATGGGGAGGATGTCAGTGAACTGGCACGCTATACCCGGCAACTGTTTGCTGCCGATATCGAGCGTAATGTTCCGTTGCAGGAAGAGGCGCTACGATACTTGATCCTGCAGGGACGAATGGACCTACGGTACTATGTGGTGATCCTGCAAAGTGTAGGAGAGTCTCAACTGGCTCGTGAATTCCTGCTTTATGCCACGCCGGATGTAGAGCAGAGGAGCGCCAACGATGAATACAACCTGGGCGTGCTGGCGGTGGGAATGGGAGACTTAGCAACCGCGCGTAAAAACATGGCGCGATGCATAGATATTGAACCCGACTCGTTCTTCTGCAGATTTTACCAAGTCCGCATTCTGGTGGCTTCGGGCGATTTCGATCAGACACGCTCCCACCTGCAGTACATGAAGAGCAGGCTTGGGGGAGAGAATCTGTACTATAGGTTTGCGAGTAGCTTTGCTTCTCAGCAGACTGATCTCACGGGGCTGTTGGATCAGACCGATCAGTTCGTTCCAGCCTTCTTTAGGGGTACTGTATACAGTGCGCAGTGCGACATAGATAACGCATTGACCGAATGGGAGAAGTCTCTGGAATCCGGGTCGTTTTTGATCCCATCGTTAAGAGCCCATCTCACGGAAAACTCGATACTGGAGGGTAGACAGTCTCCCTGTCCGGCCGATGAAATTCTGGCAAGAGCCGATGTGCAAACGTTTCTGGCCAAGATGGGCGTAGATGAGGCGGGCCGCAGGATCATCCGGCAGCGGGCACTCAGCCTGGCGGGCGCCCTGGGGATCGACGCTGAGTGATTAGCTTTAGGTCAGAGTAGCGGAGCCAGATGCCAGGCGGCCGTTGTTAGGGCGAGCACCCACTAACAGAGTTCCGAGAAAACCACTTGACACGATCTTCCCCGAGCTCTATTGTGGCATTATACTTTGTAGTGCAAAGTACATAGAGATGCAAAATATACTGCACTTGTAGAGGAGACGCGCTATGACACCCCTCGTCAGTTTGAAGGAAATCGAGAAAAAGGCCTACAAGTCCACATTCCAGGACGGTCTGTGGGACATCTTCTTCGGTTTGGTTTTGCTGGGATGGGCGGTTCCTCCCGTTCTATCCGGCGTTGGCCTGCCATCCTTCCTGAGCGACCTCGTCGTGCCCCTGTTGGCTGTTCTGGTCCTCTTCTTCGGCAAGAGATGGATCACAATTCCGCGCATAGGGCTGGTTACCTTTGGGCGTAAGAGACAGGTAGACCGGGTGAAGACGGTCATGCTGTTGACCGTCTCCTTGGGTTGCGTTTCGGTGCTCTTCCTGACGAGTGATATGCCGGCAGCTGCCGGATCCACTTTGCAGCGCTTGTCGGCGGAGTACGGCCGCTCACTGGGTGCTGGTGTGTTCGTCATGACGGTCCTCGGCGCCATGGCCTATTTCATGGAGTTTTCCCGCCTTTATCTCATCGCTGTGGTCATGGGCCTAAGCGTTCCGCTGGCCAAACTTCTGTCCGGCAATGTCGGCGCTCCTCTCGACCACCTCATCGCATACGGCATTCCCAGCGTCGTCATCCTGCTCACCGGCGTGGTGCTGCTGGTTCGCTTCCTGCAAGCCTATCCACTACCGGCAGGGGAGGGAGAAGAGGCATGACCACAGACAGCTCGGAAGAGGCGCATCCGCTCAGCAGCATCGACAGGCTGATCCACGAACCTGCCCGGCTGATGGTCATGATTCATCTCTATATGGTCGAAAGTGCCGACTTTCTCTTTCTGATGCGTCAGACCGGTCTGACTGAGGGTAATCTGTCGTCGCACCTCAGTAAGCTCGAAAAGGCTGCCTACACAGCGGTGGAGAAATCTTTCGTAGGGAAGAGACCCCATACCTTGCTGCGTCTTACCGAAGCGGGAAGATCCGCCTTTCAGCAGTACCACCAATTGATGAAGCAGATCTTCGATGAGTTGCCGGAATGACTTGCCGACTAACTCACCGTGGCGACTTCGCCTTCCAGATCCTTGGTGATGAGTTTGGTCAGTTCCAAGCGATCGGTATCCAGCAGGTTTTTGACCCGTTCCTGATTGACCACGGCGACGATGATGTCGCCCACTTCCGTATTGACCTCGGAGTAGATATCCAGTGCCTGCATACCTGCGGTCTGTTTCTGATTGTCCTCGGTAGGACTCACGTAGTGAACCGAGATGGCTTTGTAGCGGTAGATCAGAAATAGGTGAATCAACGTCATCAATCTCTTCTGACGGAAATCCATGTTGAAGGTATTCTGATCTCGGATCGAGAGAATGTTGCGTTCCCGCCGGTCCTGAATGTTGGCAAAGATGACATTGGCTTGTTTGTCGTTGGATCGATCCAGCACGCTCACCGCCAGCAGGTCGGATCCGGCCCGGTGGGGTCGCAGCGAAACGGTTAAGGTCGACGCCAGTTGATGATGGCCGGTCCAGATCTGCAACCAGTTCTCCAGCAGCTTCGGCGGAACTTCCGTTTGAATGAGGTGCTGGAACTGAGTGGAGCCCTTGCCCATCGCCTTGGTTGTGGACGTACGTCCGGTTGAAGCCATCAATGCACTGTCCGAGCGCGGACCGCCCACGTATGTCTGCGGCGTACTGTAGGGCGAGTTGAGCAAACGCAGCTTGCGTTGCAGCCGTGCCAGCGCCAGCATGCCATCCTCCAGCAGGGCGGTTGCGAACTCCTCAGCCGCCAGGCCGTCGATCTGATGTCCGCCATAGGTGATGAAATTGAAGACGAAGCCGAGTTTGCCCAACTCCTTGGGGAAATTCTGCATCTCGGCTTCGGTCATGCCGGTGGTATCCCAGTTGAACGACGGCGACAGGTTGTAGGCCAGCATCTTGTTCGGGTAGACGGCGTGGATGGCTTCCGCGAACTTCTCCGCATCGGCCAGAACTGCCGTCTTGGTTTCCATCCAGATGATATCGGAAAACGGAGCAACGGCCAGGGATTTGGCTACGGCATAGTCGATGCCTCCCTGTATCTGGTAATAACCTTCCGGTGTTCGGCACAGTTCGCAGTCCCAGATGATGTTGATCCCCATGGCACGTGCCTTTTCCCGTGCTTCGCGGAATGAGCTCTTGTTTGCAAACGCGCACCACTCATCGATTGTCAGCTCGAATTCCGAACCTTCATCGATGTGAAATTCCATGACGTCTGCAACCGCCTGACCATAGGTCTTGAGTCCCGCTTCCATCTGCCACAACTCGAGGAATTTGTTGGTGACCTGGTCAAGGATCCCCTCGGCGTTGGCTGATTCATCCTGTTTCAGTTCCTGCACGCTGTCGTCCAGGTAGCCTAGCAGGCCGATACGTTCCAGCCAGCCATCGGCATGTTCATAGGCATCGTCTGATATCCGGTAGAGCAGATGACCGTTGATCTCAGTGATGCCCTGATCGTGAAATCTTTTCAAAATGGCCGCGAACGCCACCTTGTAGCTGGCGATGTCGACGTTGGTGGCGCCGAGGATAAAGGGATGATCCCGTTCGTCGCCTCTGCCGTCGAGGTAGGTTGCCGCTTCGGCATCGGTGCGTGCCACGATGATGCCGGCGACCTTCATGATATCCAGCTGGTAACGGGCGGCATTCAGTCTTCTGATCTGTTCATCTTGCGGTACGAGCACTTTGCCGGCCTGGTGCCCGCACTTCTTTACGCCGGGCTTCTGATCCTCGATGTGATAACCGGGTACCCCGGCTTCCACAAAGCGGCGGATCAGATTCATAACGTGTGCTTCTCCGCCATGGCCGGTGTCCGCATCGGCGATGATGAAGGGGCGGTAGTCTGTCTGCTGTTGTGCGGCGCGTTCCTCTTCGGTCATTCTAAGGCGCGCAAACTGCTGGTTCTTGTCGGCCGCGAGCAATGCGCGTACCAGTGCCGAGGCCTCCTCCGGCACCTGGCTGAGGGGGTAGCTGGCGAGGTCGGGTCCTGGATCTTCAGCGCTGGAACCCTTGGCGGACGTTGCCCAGCCGCCCAGATAGATCGCTTCAATTCCCATCCTCTTGATGGTGACCGCCTGTCCGGGAGAGTAAGGTCCGAAGGTGGTGATGGATTCCCCTTTGGCGAACAGTTCCTGCAGACGATTGTAGAATTCCCTGGCAGCATCCGCGGCAATCGGGAATTCGGCTGCAATTGTGCCCTGTTGTTCCACCACCTGCCTGGGCGTATAGAGCCGAGTGATATCTTTGAAGCGAGCATCGGTAAACCACTGATGGGTCATTTCGATTTCACCGCTGAGTGTATCCATTTTCTATCCGCTCCTGTGCGAGGCAGTTGAGGGGAAATCCAGATTCTCGGTGATCCGGGTGCCATCCTTTTTGAAGGCAGTCACATATCGTTCGATCCTCTCCTTGGCCTGCTGCAGATCATCGTTGTTGAGGTTAATGTTGAGCAGATCGATGTACCACGGGATCTTGCTGCCATCCAATACGTAGGTCGCGACGATCTCGCGGGCGATGGGCAGGCTGGTTGTCTTGGAATCATCGTGTACGTCTTTGTCCTTCGCTGCCAGAAGTTTGTCGTACTCCTCCTGCAGCAATTTGCGGAACAGTTCATCGCTGAACAGTTGTCCCACTTGCGCGCCTGTTTCAGGATCGTCTTCATTTAACTTGGCACCCTTGTGAATCCACTCCCACAGGATGCTGAGGCGAATCTCACCGGTGGCCATATCCTCCATCAGGTACAAGATGTCGTCATCGTCAAAGAAGTCGGCCGGTTTCAAGGCGGCCGCCTGAAAGCCCCGCCCGAACGCGTTGCCGTATTGCAGACCGACGCTAAGCAGATTTCTGGCACCACGAATGGAGGTTGGGCCGGGCTCCAGCAGGATCAGCCCATCGGCATCTTCCTGGCTGTAGGTCAGGGGAGGAAAGGAGCGTCCCAGTTGATTGTCCTCGCCCACGTCTTCCCATACCGGCCGCACGATGTGCACCATCTTCCAGTGCGCCACCCACTTGCCGCTGGCTCCCTCGCTCTGTTCCCTGCGAGCTCCTGCCACGGCTTTCTCCATGCTGCTGTCGACGCCCTGCGCTGAACCGACCGGGATATTGGGCTCCATGCCGCCTTGCCAGAGGGCGAAATTGCCGTTCAGGTCCGGCGTATTTACGGCTCTGCGCACACGGTCCTCGTAGTTGCGCATGTATCCGTAGGTCATGGTGATGGCTTCGATGTTGGGGTTGATGAAATCCGTGTCCCACACCATGGCATCCGCCACGCTGTTGATGTAATCCCATCGCCCGGTGTTGAATCCCACGAAGTGCACTCCTAGGGCGGCGCGGATCTCCATGAGTTGGAAGGTGGCTTCAAGCTGTTCGATCAGAACATAGACCACGACGGTGCCGGCCGGCAGGCGAAGCTCATGCTCGAGGGCGCTGATCATCGCATTCCAAAGGGCGGCCTCTTCGGCTGTTTGAATCTTCGGCAGGTAGAGCGCGATCGACGCCGAGGATTGTTGCAGTGCCCGGTAGTTGTTGACCACGTAGAGGGTGATGTCGACGATGGAAGCTGCCAGGGCAACGCCGTTTTGATCCCGAATGTGGCGATCGTCCAGATGCAGTCCACGGGCCCGAAATATCTTGGTGGTAAAATCCAACTGCGTGCGCCAGTCACTGATGATCTCCCGGCCAAAGAACTCCTCTCCCCACGCGTTCATCTCACCAGCCACCCGTTCGGCGGCTTCCATAAAGATTGCATCCTTGCCGATGGCCAACTTGAGGTTGCGCTGGTTTTCCAGCGACATGGTCGTGATCTGGCCGAGTGCGTCTTCGCCGTCGAACATCCAACCATCGGCTCCGGACAGCAACGCATAAGCTACGTTGCGAATGCTGGTGGCTGTGTCCGCATTGGGTCTGGCGGCCGGGCCGGTTCCCTGGATCCACTGGCGCTGCAGGTCGGGGGGGATGATCGCGCCGGTAAATTTGCCCTGGCGCGCGTCCTGCACGCTCAGATCGGTGTTGGCAATCCGTTCATCGGGGTCGAGAAAGTCGATCCTCTGCTTGTGTTCGATGCGTGCCAGCCTTCTGTCGATTCGCTTCTGCATCAGTCGCTTCTGGTCACCGTTGAATCTTGCCATGGAAGCCAGCACGGTCATGGCTTCAGAGGTATAGATATCGGGATAGGTACTCGTCAGGTCATCTCGAATGATGAGCTGGGAGTCGCGGCTGTCGGCGGGAGGATGACCCTCCCGTTCAATAGTAGTCATACGTCGATTGCCTCTGTCCTGTCTGCTTCTGCGGTTGCACCAGCGAGTGAAAGCGCGTGCGGAAGCTGTAAATGCCGGCTGGTCGCCGGTCAAACTGTGATCCTGGGACGACGGACTCGATCCGAATGCCGGCTCGACACCTGGGTTGTGAGGTGAGTCGGACAAGAGATGAGTGCACGCTCATTGTATTGCATAAGTCCACACAGATCAGCCTGCTATTCTATCGGTCTTCTCGGGATATATCTACCATAGTGCCATAGTGACGATAAATAAACAGCAGAATCCATTATCATTATCTATTGGGTTATATATAAATAATATGTTGATATATGGACGGGATGGAGAAGAGCGAGAGAAGCGGGAAGGTGCAGGGCAGGTTCGGATTCGTGCCCCTCTGCAAATGCCGGCGGCGTTGCCCGATCGAGGTGGGCTGGGTGGCGTGCGGGGAGCCGATTCAGTCCGTGTCCACCAGCTTTACTGCGGTACCGTACGCCAATAGCTCCGCCGCGCCGCCAATAATCACCGAAGTGGTGAAGCGAACGCCGACGACTGCGTCGGCGCCGAGGCGAGCGGCATCATCCCGCATTCGATCGGTGGCCTGTTCTCGGGCCTCTGCGATCAACTTGGTATACTCGTCGATTTCGCCACCGACCAGAGTTTTCAAGACTGCCATGATGTCCCGCCCCACGTGGCGAGCCCGGATCGTGTTACCGCGAACCAGACCCAGATTCTCCTCAGTCCGTCTACCCGAGATAGTATCTGTCGTCGCGATGATCATCGTTTCACCTCCTTGTAGGGATCTGTCTTGTAGGATTTCAACCGTTCAAGAATAACCTGTACCAACAGGATCACAAAGCCGATCGTGATTGCAGCGATCAGAAATCTGGGTACGGTATCTTCTTCCGGTTCGGTGATAAACTGATAGGCGCCGAACAGCAGCAACGCCAGGTAGCCCCCGATCATCATAGCCAGTCCGCCAATCCGTACCAGGCGGTGGAATGGATTACGCCACAGTTCATTCAACTGCTCATCTGTTGGTTCCTCGAAAGACACGGCTTTGAGCTTGTCGCTGCTACGGCGCAGTTCTTCATACTCATCCCGACAGTCGCTGCATCGGATCAGGTGATCGTTGATCTCTGCCGACTCTTCCGCGGTAAGTTCCTGGTCGATCAGCCCTATAAGGAGACCTTTATACCGTCCACATTTGTCCGTATTCATGTCAATTCCTGTTCTGACCCATCGTATCCGCATGCTTGTCGTGGCGAGCGTAGAGTTCCTGGAACGCCTGTCGTGCATGATAGAGACGACTCATTACCGTGCCTCGGGGTATGCCGAGAATCACGCTGATGTCGGCGTATTTGAGATTCTGAACGTACTTCATGATCAGAATTTCGCGATGCCCCATCTGCAGCCCAAGCAGGCAATGCTCGACGACGGCTTGCTCCTCTCGCTTCTCCACAGGATCCACCGGATCCGGTCGATCTCCCTCCTGCTGCCCGACCTTGGCCCTGCGGTAGTCGGCCGAAGTCTGTTTGCGGCTGAGTAGATTCAGGCATGTGTTGCGCAGGATGCGATAGAACCAGGGATAAAAGTGGTCCAGCTGCGTCAGTTGGGAAATGGCAGCAAACGCCTTGCAGAAGGACTCCTGGCAGACGTCTGCAGCATCGTCACGATCGTGAAGGAGGGCCAGGGCATGCGTGAATGCCTCCTTTCGGTATTGCTGCACCAGAAACTCAAATCCACGCGGGTCCCTCTGCTGCAGACACAGTTGTATAGCGAGCTGTTCGTTCATCTCTAGAAAGCGCATCTGTTACATTAAACAGCTATAACCGGAAAGTATTCATTCTTAAAGCCAAGCATGCTGATCAACCGCCACAGTGGCTGCTGTCGCGACAGAATCAATGTGTTCAATAGTCACGGCTGGCAGAATCCGTGCGCCATGGTAGAAATGTTTGCTGCAGAAAAGACGCCTCGTATTGGGTGCCCGTAGTGTGCAATCTAGGTCTCCATGACTCCTGCCAGACCATCTTGTGACTTACACTGGAACGTGAGATCCGCGTCCAATAGCCTGTTGGTGTGTTCGATCTCTCGTTCGATCTGCTCTGAATTCCAGCCCAGCAGTGAGGCCATCTGCTGGGCGAGTGGCGCGACGATCTCGCGTCGCTCAAGGTTGTAAAGCGCCGCTCGAGTTCTGCGGTAGACCACATCGGCGAGTGTACAGGCTGCTTCCATGTTGACGGCCCAGGTGACCTCCCCTTCGACGATGGTACTTCCCGGGATCACCGGTTGGGCTGATAGCTTGGCTACCTCAGCGGCCTCCGTCCCGTAGAGTCGCACCAGGCGATCGCACGTTGCCGGAGCCAAGCTAGTTTTGTGCTGCAGCGACTGACTCAGTTCGTGCAGAGACTCGGTGAAGTCACCGCCGGGCAGCGGCGGAAGCTCTTCGGAGGCAGGCAGCTTTCTTGCGAGAACTTCACACACCTGATCCACAGCTTCAATTCCCATCAGCCTATAACCGGTCAGCTTGCCGCCGGCGATGCTTATCAGTCCTGCTTCACTGAGCCAGATCTCCTCCTTGCGGGAGATCTCCTTGGACGACTTGCCCGGTTGTTCCACCAGAGGGCGCAGGCCAGCCCACGCTGCGATACAGTCCGAAGCGCTGAGCGGCGCCACATCAAAATAGTTGGTGAGCGGATGCAACAGGTAATCCACCTCTTCCAGCTCGATCTCCGGCCACAGTCTGGGGGCGCGGTGATACGTGTTATCGGTCGTACCGATAAAAACCACGTCTCCCCTGGGAATGGTAAAGATGCTGCGCCCGTCGTGGGTGTTCATTACCAGCAGATGATCGACCGGAAGCTTTTCTCTAGGCAGAGAGATGTGAATTCCCTTCGCGAGGTGTAGGGTCTGTCTGGTTCCCCGCGCAGGACTGTCGTCCATCCGGCAGACAGTCTCCACCCAGGGCCCGGCCGCATTCACCACGGTTTTGGCCTGGATCAGGAACTCTTCGCCACTCAGGCTGCAGCGACAGCGCATCCCCCTCATGCTTCCTCGTTCAGTAGCGAGGCCGGTTACTTCCACGTAGTTGCCCACCACAGCACCCCGGGTGGCCGCATCGCGCACGTTGGCAATCACCAGGCGCGAATCGTCGGTCAGATATTCGCGATAGGCGCAGGCGTAAGGATAGGTCTTGCGATCCAATAGCGGCAGGCGGTCGGCGAGATTCTGCCCGCTCCAGTTGCGATGCAGATCCGCTGTCGCAACGGCGCCCAGTTTTTCATACAGTGTGAGTCCTGTGCGGAACTTGGCAAGCGTGGTTCTGGATTGGGCGGGAACGACCATCCAGCACGGTTCGGCGAGATGGGGTGCCATACAGTTGACGTGTTTGCGTTCCCGGGCCGTTTCGCGCACCAGGGTAACTTCCCCCATGGCCAGATAACGCAGTCCGCCGTGGATCATCTTGGTGGAGCGACTGGAAGTGCCGGCGGAGAAGTCGTCCTTGTCGATCAGGGCTGTAGTCAGGCCTCTCCGGACGGCCTCCCGTGCGATGCCGGCCCCCGTGATCCCTGCGCCGATAATCGCACAGTCGAACTTGACCTGCTGCAACTCGCGGATGGTCGAGCGCCGCTGCAAACTCGACAATTGCGTAGGACCGTCCATCTGTTCCGGCTCCCTGATCAATTATCCAATCCTATATAGGGATTGTAATACTAGCCTCCCCATATTGCATGAAATCACGGCTTCAGAGTCTCATCGATCCTCTTGCTGTGGTCCTCTCTTGAGTGAAGCGGGGCGCACGGCGGTACGCCCCTCGGCTGTAATCTTACTCACGTCGATGCTGTCGAGTGGATCCTTGCCATCTAGAAACAGCGCCAGGTAGGGTAGCTGGTCCAATCCCCAGAATAGTTCGCCATCCACCACTACGGTGGGGATGCCAAAGACTCCCAGTGCCACTGCGGCATCGGTCTCTTGCCGCAACTTGAGCTTGGCTGATGGCGAATCTGCCGCGGCTATAAGCGAGTCTCCGTCCAGACCGGAAGAGTTCAGCGCTGCCGAAATTGTTGCAACACTTCCGAGGTCCTCGCCGTTGGCCCAACCGGCTGTGAAGATGGCACTGATCACCTCTGCTTGCTTGTCTGCGGCGACTTCCGCCAAAGAGACCCGCAGGGCAGTCAGGGGTCTGAAGGGATGGTAGCGTGGCGATCGAAAGGGAATCCCGGCCAGGGCTGCAAAGCGTGCACACTCTCTGAACACGTGGCGTCCCTTGGGTGGGATCTCTGCCGGACCTAAGTGGCCCCAGTGATTCAGCAGCCCGGCAAACAGCACCGGTCTGGGTATGATCTCTATCCCGCGCTCCTTGCAGACTTCCGGCAGACGCAGCCAGGCAAGGTAAGCGTAAGGGGAAAGGTAGTCATAGAAGAAATCTATCGAGCGAGTCATGTCAGCTCCTGGATTTGGCACTGCTGTCCATGCAGGTAGAAGACTCTCTGCGCTCTACGCGGGCAGAAAACTTCCTGCATCGGCGTCCAATATGGACGTGGTGTAGCGTTCAAATATAGCGGCTATTAGTGCCTGTGCGCGGTCATTCAGCTTGGACAACTCGATATCGTTTTGACTGGTCACCATGAAGATCAGTAGTGCAAGCGTAGACACGCGGTAGTCCTCCCAGCAGCGATCGAAACTGTAATCGCTGACCCCGTGGCTGGTCAGTTGATCGTGATAGTAGTGCACCATCTCGACTTCACACTTGCGGCGTACCTCGACGGGAAAGTTGCCGCTTAGAAAATAGGACACATCCAACATGGCAAAGCTGCGATGGGCCAATTGCCAATCGATAACCACCAGTCTGGTGGTATCCGCCGAATCATCGAAGAGCATGTTGTCGAGGCGATAGTCATAGTGGGCAAGGGTCTTGGGGCTTTCGTTTATGCGCGTGAAAACCGTGTCGAAATGCTCTCCGAAACGCTCACCGATGGCGATGAATTCGGCCGGAAATTCAGACAGTTCATCCCCCTGTTTTACCAGCAGCGCGGGCCATCCAAGTTGGTAAACACCCTTCAAGAGCGCCACGTATTCAGGGTCCGCACTATCCGGCATCCAGTCCAGTTCGGCAAGCTGTGGGCTTTGCCACCAGCTCGCGTGCAGCCGTGCCACCTCCTGCAGTGCAAGTCGGGCGTCATCGGCAGAACAGGACGCCAATTGGTCGCCGACTCGTGTGTGGCACAGATCCTCCAGCAGCAGAAGATACGCCTGGCGCTCCGCGTCGGCAGCATTGTAGTAGACCGCTGGAGTGCGGATATCTGTCCGGGCAGCGACCAGCCGGTAAAAGTTGTGTTCCCGCCCGTACAGATCCATGAGTTGGGCCACGCTGCGGTATGCTGCATCGCTCGTTGGGATCTTGGCTATCAGGGAGCGGGGACAGCGGGGAGGGGGCTCGCCGTCAAATTGCAGCGCTATGCGGTGCAGTTCCCCGATAAATCCGACTCCCTCGCCGATGCGTTGCCGGGTGATCGACTGCACTTTCGATCCACCGGTAAGGCCCGCTGCATCGAGTGCGCCTGTAAGCCATTCAGCGGAGATCTCATCAGTAGTGGTGGGGATCTCGGTCATCGCAGCGCCCTTGTCACCCGTCTTGGTGTGGTTTCATCGTACTGGTGGCGATCTCAGTCATGGCACCGCGCCCGTCCTACGTTGAGTCTCTGCAAATGATACTACTTCGTTGCGACAGGGAAAGCTAAATCAAGCGCAGGCGTTCGACGGCGAGCCCTGATTGATGGTAAGCGCAGTTGAAAGTTTTTGCTTGATCAGGCGATCCTATGTAATAGTAAAGCCCTAGCTTTTGAAAGGAATCTGCTGGCTACGCTACGACCCAGCAGATTCCTACACCACTGCATTAGGAAGGCACCCATGCGCGTCTGGATCAAGGCTCTGACAGTATTGCCGATCGGCTGTATCTTCCCTGTCGCGCTCATCTTTGCCAACAACCCTGCGAACGAGGGCGATCCGCTGCGCGAGGCCGATCAGGCATTGAAGCAGCATCTGTCGGCGGACAATTATCATGCGGCCCTGCCGCTCGCAGAGAGGGTGGTGGCGTTGTTGAAGGGTAAGCAGCCGTATCAGCCAACGCGCGTGATTACGCCGCTACGCAATCTGGCCGTCATCCAGCACAAGGTAGGCAGGGCTTTCGATGCGCAGCGAAACCTGGATGAGAGTATCAGGATCACCGTCGCTGCCGAAGGGGAGTACGCACCCAGTCTTGTAGACCCCTTGCGCTACCTGGCCAAATTGCATTTCGAAAACCGCGAATATGCAGAGTCGTTGGCGGCGTTGCGACGTGCGCAACACATCACGCACAGAGACGACGGTGTCTATACGCTGAACCAACTCAACATCGTCGATTGGATCACCAACAACCACATGAAGACGAGTGACTACTCCGCCGCAGATGTCCAGCAGCGCTTCTACTACAGAATAAATGAGACCAACTTTGGTGCCGACGATCCACGTATGATTCCAGTGATGACAAAGCTGGGCGCCTGGTTTAGATATACCGGGCAATTGCCCGACGCACTGAAGATGTACCGAGATTCAATGCATCTCTTGGAGCAACAGGGCACGCAGTCTGATCTTACTCTGATCGAGCCACTGCAGGCCATATCATCGGTCTTGTATCTGCTGGGAGACTGCTGTCCCGAAGAACCCCTCGACCGTGCCATGAATATTCTGGCCAGCGATTCTGGCACTGATGCGGAAGATCGTGTTGCCGCGCTCATACGACTGGCAGATATGACGCTGCTCAAGAAGAATGAGGTCAAGGCAAAAGCACTGTATAAGCAGGCGTGGCACATGTTGGCATCCCACCGGGATGACCACAAGAGTAAGGAACTCTTTGGCACGCCAACGCAACTCGGCATCAGCGGAACAGATGATGCGGTGCTCGCCTTCCGTGGCGCGACCAGAGCATTTGGCCTTCTCATGCCGGACGTCGTTTACTTCGCCAGACCTGCAGAGGAATCGGCTGCCGAAGACCACGACAGTCAGGTGAGCAGAGAAAGGGGTCTGATTGGATCACCTTTGCCTCTGTGTTTTCCACAACTGCTAGATCTTGTCAACGTCAAGGGGGACGAGCAGCTTGCGGATTATTTCGTAGATTTGGACTTTTCCGTGGATCACAAGGGCAGGGCGCTTCAGGTGGCGGTGGTCGACAGCAATGCGCCGCCAAGACTGGGCAGGTATGTTAGGAACATGCTGCAAAGAACCCGCTTCAGGCCGCAGATGTCAGAAGGTGAACCCGTCAAGTCGGAACGCCTGGCGATTCACCAGACGTTCACCAGCACGGACCATCGCAACGATAGCTTTGCTGACAGCCGCGCTGCGGTTCTTCAGGGATGCCAGATATTGGCGTCCGCCCATTGAGACCTGGCCACCACCGTCCACGATCTTGGCAAGTGCGGTCACGTAGCTGACAATCCCCAGTGGTAGATTTGCTCAAAAACTGGCGTGGTTCGCGAGCCGTGATCCATGCTCTGGCGGCAATTGCCACAGTCTGTACGGCGTGCCGTGCGGCATCTACAGTCCGCGCCTCGGAAGCCATCCCAAGTTATTGTTTTTAAAGTAAACATTTCTGCCCTGTGGCACACGTTGGGTCGCCGGTGAAGGGACGGACTCTGGTGAGGAGTTGGCATCGATGATGCATATCTTCCTGTGAGCTGATGAAAGCCGCCACAATGGGAGCATCCTGATGGATAGAGCAATTCAACACAGTCGCAGCATGGGCTGGCACTTCAAGATCATGTTTACCGTCGTGGCGATGCTGTGTGTCGTCGTCGGGCTCGTTGGCCTGATACTGCCGATCATTCCCGGCCTGCTGTTCCTTATCGTCGCCGTGCTGTTGCTCGCCCGGGTTTCTCCCAAATTGGCGCGATGGGTCAGACGGAGACCGGCAATGAATCGCGCTCAGAATCGTTTCGATGCCATGGGCCAGATGAACTGGGGTGAAAGGATCGGCTTGTGCTTCTGGATGGCCATGAGCGGGATTCTGCAGGTTGCTGTCATCACTGGTTCGACTCTCTCTCATTGTGCACGCCATATCAGAAGCAGATCATCCAGCACGCACTGACCGATCGACCCCAACCTAGCTACCTTGCCTGCACCTGGCAGGCGCCATCCGCATGACGGCACCTGGTCACGGTTTCAAGCGGCGCAATTTCAGATAGAATCGTGGTAAAGTACGTCGTTGACAACCGCGAGAGTCATCTCCATTAGGCGAACCATGCATATCAGGTACCTAATAATAACTGTCTGTGCTTCGTTGTTTATCGCATGGGGCCTGCCATCGGCCGAACCGGCCGATTCTGAAGTCACCACCTACTGGGTACTGAGAAGCTATGCCGATCCGGCGGATGCGTTTCAGGAACGGGATCGCATTGAATCCGGTACCGGCATGACGATCTTTGTGGTCCCGGCGGTAGTGGATGACGTCCAGCGCTATCGATTGCTGGTCAAAACGGCGGACACGGTTGCGAACCGGGAATTGCAGGAGTTGAACCTGAGTTTCTACGATATCACGGATATCTGGACCATCGACCTGACGCAGCCAGTTGCAGAGGTGGAGATCTTTGCCACCGACATTGCTGCGGCCGAGGAGGAAGTAGAGGAACTTTCTGCAGAAGAGCGCGCCTTACTCCCATCGGAAACGGCGGACATCATCGCAGCCTATTGGGTGTTGAGCAGTCACGAGGACGCGCAGGAAGCATTCGACGAGAGGGACCGAGTGGAATCGGCTACCGGCATGATCGTTTACGTTATCCCGGAGACGCTGGATGGCGAGCGAATCTACCGCCTGTTGGTGAAGGCGGCCGACTCAACCGCCAATCGAGATCTGCAACAGTCGAATCTCGAACTCTACGGGGTCACCGACATTACGCTGATCGATGTGCAGGGGCCGATTGAAGCGATCGAGATTACCGAAACCGCGATAGCGCTGACCGTCCCGCCCCCGATCGTGCCGATTGAACCGACCCCCTTGCCTGAAACAGAGATCACCACAGCGGTCGAAGTGCCTTCACCCGTGGTGGAGGAGCAGATCGCAGAAGAGGAGATTCCAGCACCCGTGGTGGAGGAGGAGATCATCGAAGAGGAGGTGGTTAGTAGTGAGGCAGCCGATATACCACTACGGGTAGAGGAGGATACGACCGGCATGACGGCCGCTGTTCCCCCGCCCGCTGTCGAGGAGGAACTCATCACGGCCGCCGCGGATATCCCCGCTCCGCTATTGGAAGAGATCAGCAGTATCGATGTAGTGGCGGCAGTCCCAACGGTAGAGGAGGAGATCGTTATCGTGGCAGCGGAGATTCCCATTCCGCTACTGGAGGAGATCGCCGCCACCGAATCGGTTCCCGCAACGCCAGCGCTGACGGAAGAGATCGTCAGCGTCGCAACGGATATTCCAGCGCCGGTCGTGGCCGAACAAGTGACCGGCAGCGAAATCGTGGTCCCGGTACCACCTGTAACGAAGGAGCTTTCCATCGCCGCGGCCCAGATCCCATCCCCGGCAGTGGCCGAAGAAGTCGGCGGCGTGGAGACGGTGATCCCGGCACCGGCGGTAGAGGAGGAAGTCGCCATCGTTGCAGCGGAAATTCCGTCGCCGCCGGCAGAGGAAGAGATCACCACGCCGGAAGTCGTGATTCCATCGCCTGAGGCAGAGGTCGAAGAGCCGGCAATCGTGGCCGTGGAAGTCCCGACCCCGCCGGTCGAAGAGGAAGCCCCCAGCGTCGAAGACGAAGTCCCAGCGCCGGCAGAGGAGGAAGTGGCGGTCGTTGAAGTGACGCCGGAAGAGGAAGTCGTGGCGCCGACTGCAGAGGAGACGCAAGTCGCTGCTGCAGAGAAGGCTGAAGCGGGAACCTTTGTGCGAACGGCACTGGATCTGTTTGAGCGGGGAGACTACGATGAGGCAGTGGTCAACTACAGTAGGGCGCTGGAGTTGGACCCAGAAAATGAAGAGATCTACTACAATCGCGGCATGGCCTACAAGAAACTCAGACAGTATAACGAGGCGATCGATGATTACAGTCAAGCCATACTGCTGAACCCCGATTACAGCCGTGCCTACAACAATCGAGGGGCTACCTACCGTAAACTAAAGGAATTCGATCGAGCTTCCAACGACTATAAAAAGGCGATCGAGAAGGATCCGAAGAATGCCAGAGCTTATTACAATCGCAGCAAGATCTTCTTGTTTCAGATCTTTCCAGTGCTAGTGGTATTGCTGGCCGCCTGACGTCTTCTCTTTTGCTTCTAGTCCGACCGTCTCATTCTGTCTGTTTTTTTCTGCGGATCCGACCATCTTACTGTTTGGAATTCTGCAGGTCGCGCTCCAGTTTGTGGCGCAGCCGTTTCTTGCAGTCGTTGATGTCGCACTGGTCTGCATATCTGCAACTGAGCTGAACATCGGTTACCTCATCGCCACCCACGTCGAGCAGTGATACCAGCATGATCTGCTCCTTCTCACGAACCGTCTTTGCCTGCATCAGAAGGGAAATGGTATCCATACCGTCGACGAAACGCTTGCGCGCAAATGCAGCAACTTCTTTAAAGTCGTACTGTCCCATGCACTTGGGTAACTGACTGTTCATCGCAATATCTTCATTGCCCAATGACGATTGCCCTGCGATTCTGCCGAGGAGGCCGGTTGGCCGACTTCAATTCGTGCTCTGTCCTGACTATGATACTATCCTCAATCTCCCCCTGTATATCAATTCCTCTCGCGGCCATGGTCATGGGTCATCGAGCTCTTCGATGGTATAGCCTTCATCTGCTTGGTCGAGCGATGGTTTGGATCCGGACCTCGCTGTAGCGGATGCAACTCTCGAGTCGATGGCGGACTCGATAAGTCTGATTCTCTGGGACTTGATTTTGGTTCGCCAGTCGTCGCAATCCTTGAAGTCAAATGTCACTAGTGTTTCCGCACACCGGCTCGTCAGCCGCTGGCCAAGCATCTGATCTCCTCCCCCAAGGGCAGTCGTATCAAGGTTGGTTGTCAGAAACGTCCCGGCTCGACCCAACTCGTAGCGTCGCTCCAGCAGGTGGAGCACAATGTGTACCTGCTCCAGGTCGCCTTGAGGGTGAATGTCGTCAACAAACACGATCCTGGCGTTGTCGATTGCATTCATGGCATCGCTTCTGTGATCGCTGGTTCTGCAGATTTCATAGAGCTCCTTGAAACCCAGGTAGAGCATATCTGTTGGTTGATAAGTGTATTGCTGGATGCGATGCTTCAAGTCAGAAATGTCAGCCCAGAATTGCTCCTTTGGTGCATGCGTCGCCTTGATGCGCTCGTCGGAGAGCTCCATCCAACCGACATTGTCATCGGGGTTCGTATCTTTCACCTCGTGCCCCGCGATGCTGGTTGAATATCGCTCAAACGCCTGGCTAATGAGATCACCCAGACCCTTCTTTACCGTCACCAGCTTCTCGGCCATGAGTTCCTGAACCTGCAGACCGTATGCAGCCATGATGTGGGTCTTGCCGACACCGGGTGGTCCATACAGATAGGCGCCGACGGTGGGCAACAGTGGATTGTGGTGATCACACACCAATCGGTTCCCTTCGATCAGCATGCGGAAAAACTCTATGGCGCGACCGTGTACCGGATAGGGGTTGATTATATAGTCCGGAGGACACTCGAGTAGCTCGTGCAGTTGATCGTTGTCGAGGGCCTCGAGGTCCATCTGTTCAGTGCCAAGCTGACAGTGAGTGTAACCGTCAGGGATAGCACAGTATTGGGCGAGCCCGCCATAGACTTCATCGATCACTTCCTGTTCAAATTCACTCTGCGAGAGTAACCCGGCTTCGATGCGATCCAGAAGTGTGGCACTGTCTCTGATGTTGTAAAAAGTCATCTTATTCACCTTCGCTTAGTTGTCGAGTAATAAGATGTGTGAGCAGAATAGAACACACTTCGCAGGCGTGGGCAAGTACGTTGCAGCAGCGGAGATTCGCGTACTTTCATGGTATCGCATTGTATGCGAGGCGCCACGGGGCTCAGGAACGAGTCTCGGGCAACGGCGGCTTGAGCCAGATCATGCCCATCGCCGCCGGAAGCAATATAAGCAGGAAGAACCTGAAGGCCGCATCATAGCTGCTGCTCACATCATAGATCCAGCCTGCTAACAGCGGCCCAAAGGCGCCTATGGTGAGGAACATATTTACCATACCATACACCTTGCCGAACGAGGCTGTTCCGAAACGGCTTGCGTAGATGACACCCATCAGCGGCAGGATCCCGCCTGTGGCAAGACCGATTAGTACGGAGCTACCCAGCAATACGGCATAGGACGGGCTGCCCTGAAAGGTGACCAGCGCACATCCCATCAGACATGCGGCAACCCAGTATAGTTTGCGATGATCTACCAAGTCTGCAAGGCCGCCAAACATCAACTTACCTGCGATCATGGCGACGGATATCAGTGAAATCAGCATGGCGGCCCTGCCTGGCTGGTAGCCGAGATCCTGCATCAACGCGCCAAGGTTGAATTGAATGCCCCCGAAAGCGGCATTCAGGGGGATTAAGGCGACGACCGGAATCCAGAACGTAGGAGAGCGCAGCAGCTTCACGGTGGTCCACTGTCGCTGCGTCTGCGATGGCTGGCTGGCCGCGTGAGGTATAGTCGTGCCGTCAGGCTTAAGTCTGAGAACATACCAGGTCAATGGGCAGACTGTGATGACGGTCACAAGAGCGAGAATGACCAGCGAGGTCCGCCAGCCAAACTCCTGCAGCAGGTAGCTGATGACTTGCGGAAAGATGAACCCGCCGAGCGAAGTTCCCATGGCCGAGATACCAATGGCCAGGCCTCGCCTGTCTGTGAACCATTTTGCCACCAGTGTCTGCGCAGCAAGAGGGCCTGTAAGTGCCATTCCGAGCGGTAACAGTGTGGTGTAGAGGAGGATAATCTGCCACCAGGCGGTGGCGAGTGAGATCAGAACAAAGCCTGCCGCCAGGGAGATACTGCCGCTACAGACCAGGGCTCGAATCGAATACTTGTCCATGGCCCGACCGGAAAGTGGGCTCATTGCACCCGTGCCGAGCTGCAGTGCAACGATGGCGAGCATGATGTCCCGGCGTGGCGATGAAAATGTATCCAGCCAGGGAACCACAAAGAGTGCGAAGCTATAGATCAGGATACCAACGCTTACTGCCTGGAAGACGAGGGTGAGCAGTACGACGATCCAGCGATAGTGTCTACCGGGCGTCATCGCACTCCCGGTTGATCGTGTTGCTTACACGGCATCCATGACCTCAATGTCGGGCGCTCCGCCCATGCATGGACCCATCCTGGCGCCGATGGTTCTGAAGTGATCCGTTTTGCTGTGGGCGTCCAGTGCAGCTTGATCAGCGTACTGTTCCAACACGATGTACAGTTGTGGATCGGATCGCGATTTGTGCAAGGCATAAAAGTTGTTGTCGGGTTCATTCGCTCGTACTGCGGCAGCCAACTCCTTGAATACCTCTTCGAACTCGCTGTTCTTGCCTTCCTGAATTCTGAGCTTTGCGATAACGCCAATCGCCATGTTGATCTCCTCATTGATAAGTTTGATAGGTTGCACTGCATCCCAGCGCCGCGGCATTATGCCATAGTTTATCCGGGGCGGCCCGTGTAGGGAGCGTGGTGGTCCATTCGCTGGTGTCGCTGTTTCTTGAATTCAACCACAGAGGACACAGAGAGGAGAGCTTTGAATATATAGGCCGGTAACTGCGCTTTCTCTGTGCTCTCTGTGTTTTCTGTGGTGAAAAGGTTTTCCTCAACAGCGCTCCGAAATCGATGATTGCTGAACCATGCGGCATCTGCGAAACTACAGATGCACTAATCGCATACACCTTTTAATTGGTAGAATCGCCATGACCAAAAAATACCATCTAACCAGTTCGGTAACTTGACCCTGGGTACAGCGCGCCGTGATCGTTTTGCGTGCTAAAGAAGTAGACTTTGAAGTTACCTATATCGACCTTCGCAAGAAGCCCGACTGGTTCCTTAAGATCTCACCCCATGGCAAGGTGCCGGTGCTGGTGGTGGACGATCAGCCCCTGTTCGAATCCAACGCAATTGCCGAATACCTCGATGAAGTGGTCCCGCCGCGACTGCACCCCGACGACCCCATCAAGAGGGCGCGCAACAGAGCCTGGAATGATTTTGTACCGGACTTCTCCCGTGGTCTCGGCGGCGTTACCTATGCCAGGAATGAAGAGGCGATGCGGGAAGGTTTCAAATCGGCAAAACAGAGGCTGGATCGTATAGAGGGAGCGTTGGCAGAGGAGCGGGGCAATGATGGGCCCTACTTCAACGGTGATCAGCTGAGCCTGGTTGATGCTTCTTATGCTCCCTTTCTGTACCGCTTTGCCCTCATCGAGAAGATCATCCAGAGCGGATTGCTGGATGATTATCCCCTCGTGCAGGGGTGGACCGATGCCTTGCTTGCCAGTGACTGCGTGACCCAGTCCGTTGCGGCCGAATTCGAGGAGGTTTTCGTAGGCGGCATAACGAGCCGTGAAACCTATGCGGCGACGATGTTTGCCAAGGGAGCGGCAGCGGGATAGAAAAGGACCACAAGGTCTTTCCGCAGGGGCGGTGGCTCAGTCAGGGATAGTTCTTGCGA
>CEQE01148295.1_pt1 | contig 33210 bp, 24 predicted proteins | sample 356201 | NCBI WGS metagenome assembly CEQE01 (sample SAMEA2619970, study PRJEB7988) | marine metagenome | biome: marine biome (ENVO:00000447); feature: mesopelagic zone (ENVO:00000213) & marine oxygen minimum zone (ENVO:01000065); material: "saline water (ENVO:00002010), including plankton...
AAAATCCTTTATGATATCAACCACCTAATTTATGTTAGATGAGAGTACCGACAGGGGATCCCCAAAATCAAAATCTTCACCTTTAATGACGATTCCATCGTTTTCGAAGTCCACGAAGATTCCGGTGATCCTAAGGTGTCCTCCCGGCTCACCGGCTGGTTTGGCTGCATAAACTTGGGCATCTATCGAGCAAATCGCAAAGATGAAAATCCCCAGGACCAGGCGTAACTTTCCATTCACTCTTGTCATTGTGTACGGGCCTCGTAGTATCTGAATTTGTGCATGACAATCTCGGACGGGCTGACTGACATCAGTCTTGTTCGGTGATGTATCCTCTCGCTGGATCGCAGGCCTATGACGTAATCGACCGGCGAATCTCCCATCATCAGGATCATTGTGAGGTGGAGAATATATAGACAACTAACACGCTGTTATGTGAACAGCTTCACACTATGGGTGACCGTTCGTCGGAAACCGCCATGAAATAGGAAGTCAGTGCGACACGGCAAGTCGGAATCGTTTGGTCTGATCGGTATCAACTGTGGGCCAGACAAATAGCAGCGTGGCGTCTCGAAGACGAAGCTTGCGAAGTAGTTGAGTAAACTGTCGCCGCAATCCCGTTCGTCGGGAATCGTCACGGGGTAGGCAGCCGGTCTGCGCCAACCGGCCGAAGATGGGGATAACGACTGCGTGGAATCGTCTCGCGGCAAAAGCCCGCACGGATAACGTCAGAGTCCATTGGTGGCCTGGCATCAGTCGTGGCATCATCCCCTGACTGAATCGATGCTGGGAGCACGGTTATGACAAAAGTTCAATTCTGGAGCGAAGGAACACTACTGGCTGGAGATCTTTACTATCCACCAAACTGGAAGGAGGGAGAGCGATGTCCGGGAATCGTGATCTGCCACGGCTGGGGGCAATCCAAAGATTGGGGTGATGCCACCAAACCGTTTCAGCGTCACGCCGAGAGATTCGCCGAATGCGGTTGGGTGGCGCTGGCGTTCGACTATCGCGGTTGGGGCGAGAGCGGCGCTCGCGTGGTGGTTAAGGACGATCTGCCTGCGGAGCCAATTGAGGTCACGGCGCGAGTGCAGGTGATCAGGCAGGTGGTTGACCCCTACGATTGGGCCTGGGACGTGCGCCATGCGCTCGACTTTCTCGAAGGTGAAGACGGCGTCGATCCCGAGCGGCTGGCCCTCTGGGGAACGAGTTTTGCGGGCGGCGTCGTGACCTGGACGGCGGCTCACGATGCGCGCGTCAAGTGCGTCGTTAGCCAGGTCGGTCTGCAGGACTGGAGCGGTGCGGCTGCTGACGACCCGGCACGTGCGCAGCTCGGCCGGCAGCGGGCGATCGAGCTGGCGCGCGGCGAAGTAGGTCCCATTCCCCAGGGCATCGACGCGGTGGGCCTGCCCGGCACGCCGAACTTCGCCAAGATGCGTGACTGGTCGGCACTTCCTTTTGCCGATCAGATCGAAGTACCGGTATTGCTTATCGATGCCGAAGACGAGCCACTGTTCGACCGCCACAAGAACTCGGAGCTCTTATACCAACGCATGCAGGCCGCTGGCCGAGTACCGGTCGAATACCGGGTCCTCGAGGGTGCCAACCACGGCCAGGCCTACTTCGAACGCTGGCAGGAGCGTTCAGACCTTGCAGTCGCCTGGTACCAGGAGCATCTGTAGAAGAGGCGGGCGCTGACCGCATCGCTGTAATAATGGAGATTACTGTTTGCTGATGACTGTTTCCGCGAAGTGTTCCAGTCCCTGACGGATGTCATCTTTGTTAGTACCGGGTACCGGCACCGTCAGACGCACGACACCCCTGTCCTCCATCTCCTTGATGCCGTCCGGCGTCATATTGGGCGTGCCGGTGGTGATTTCAACGTCGTCCGGATTACGGCCGATCGCTTCACACTCCTTTCTCAGCGCTGCGATCAGTTCGTCCAATCGATCTATGCGGCCCGGAAAGAAACCATCGCCGAAGCGGGCGGCGCGTCTTGCCGCGGCGGGTACGTGACCGCCGATGATAATGGGCACACCGGGTGATTGAACCGGTTTTGGATTTGACTCCACCGCCGGCCAACTGAAGTGTTCGCCTTCAAACGTGGATGGCCCTGCTTTCCAGAGATCCCGAATCGCCTTGATGCTCTCTTCTGTTCGCGCCACGCGGTGCTTGAACGGAACGCCGAGGGCGTCGAACTCCTCCTCCAGCCAACCGATGCCGACACCCAGCATGGCGCGACCACCTGACAGGGAATCCAGGGTGGCAAATTCCTTCGCCACATAGGCGGGATGCCGCTGGGGCAGAATGAGAACCCCGGTAGAGAGCTTTATGGTTTTTGTTAGGGCGGCGACAAAGCTCATCCACAGTATCGGGTCGGGCATCGGCGACTCATCCGGCCCGCGCAGTCTTCCGGAACGGTGGTACGGATAGATAGACTCATAGCCCTTTGGTACCAGTACGTGCTCGACCGTCCAGAGCGAGTCGAATCCCGCCTCTTCAGCGACTGTTGCCAGTTCCGCCGCATGCTCCGGCAGTCCAAAGTACCCGGTATTGGCGAACATAATCCCAAACTTCATAGCGCTGTCTCCGATTTATGCTTCCCGCTACAACCCGGTCACACCTCGACCCAATTAGCAGAGGTCCTGCACTTGGGCAGCTTCTTCACGGACCATTTCCGGCGCGCCCAGCATCTGGCGATTGAAACCGATCCGTTTGAACCAGTAATGCAAACCAAGCAGATCGGTGAACCCCATACCGCCGTGAACTTCCGTCGCCGTCTTGCTTACCGATCTACCGACCTCGGAGAGGTGCGCTTTGGTGTGGCAGGCGGTGAGTCGTGCTTCGTCTGGGATATGATCCAGGGCATGACCTGCATACCAGATCATGGCTCGACAGGGCTCCAGATCCGCCACCATCTGCGCGCACATGTGCTTGACCGCCTGAAACGAGCCGATGGGTCGATTGAACTGCTCCCGCACCTTAGCGTACGCAACCGACTGATCGAGCATATTCTGTGCTGCGCCAAGCGTGTCCGCAGCCAGCATCACCCGACCAGCATCCAACACCTTCAAATAAACGCTAGGATCCTCACTGATAAGTTCTGCGGGAGTGTCCTCGAACACCAACTCGCCGGTGTGCCGAGTTCGCTCAACCGTTGTGAGCGCACGCTTGCCCAGCCCTTTGGCATCAGAACTGACAAGCAGAATCTTCTTATCACTTGTGGCCACCAGGACGTAATCCGCCAGATAGTCAATCACGAACAGCGCCTTGCCGTTTAGTTTCGCACCATCCCACTCGGAGCCGGCATCGGCTCTCGCACCAACTGCTTCTCCGAATGCCACCCCAACGGTGCTGTCACCGGCGGCGATGCCCCGCAACAGGTCCTCCTGTTTACCGCTTTCGAGCAATGCAATGGGCGCCATCACCACCGAACCCAGAAAAGGAGCCGGAGTCACGTGGTACCCCAAACACTCCGACACGATGGCAGCATCCAGACATCCGAGTCCCACCCCGCCACAAGACTCCGGAATAATGAGCCCGGGAATACCAAGCTCGATCAGGCCCTGCCATATATCCTCGCCACCACCATTGGCAACAAACTTGCGCACCCTGTCAAGGGGCACCTGATCGCCCAGGAATCTGTTAACGCTGTCCTGCAGCAATGTCTGCTCTTCAGATAATCCGAATTCCATAACCATACCTACTTCCTTTCGACTTTGGGTTCGCGCGGCAGATCCAAACCACGCTCACTGATAATATTCTTCTGAATCTGATTGGTGCCGCCACCGATGATAAGACCCAGAAAGTACATATACTGGTATTGCCACATACCGCCCCCCCTGAGATAGGGGTTGTCGCCGATCGCGAGCCCCAACTCACCCATCGCGTCGATCGCCAGACCCTCCAGCTCATGACGCAGCTCAGTGCCCTGCATCTTCACGATCATCCCCGCCAACTTGGTATCCTGCTTCTTGTTTATCCTAGCGGAAAAGATTCGCATCTCGTTGAATTGAGCGGCCATCGCCCGCCCCTGAATCCTCATCAGCCGATCCCGATACGATGGAATGTCGATCAGCCTTTGCCCATTGATCGTCTCATCCTTCATTAGTGCAACGAGCGCATTAAACCGCGTCAAAGTTGCATCCGGACTCGCCAACGATCCCCTCTCATGCCCCAATATGGCATTGGCCACGAGCCACCCCTGACCCCGCTTACCCACGATCTGATCCTTGGGTACACGCACATCCGTAAAAAACACCTCGTTAAAATTGGCATTCCCAGTCATATCCACCAGCGGCTTGATTTCGATCCCAGGCGTATCCATCCGAAACAGCAAAAACGAAATCCCCTGATGTTTCGGTGCCTCCGGTTCCGATCGCACCAGACAAAAGATCCAGTGAGCCGACTGCGCCGTACTGGTCCAGATCTTCTGCCCATTAACAACCCACTCGTCCCCTTCAAGTACCGCACTGGTCGTCAAGCTGGCCAAATCACTACCCGCATTCGGTTCCGAATACCCCTGGCACCAAACCAACTCCCCCCTAAGCGTAGGCCCAACAAACTGCTTCTTCTGCTCTTCAGTCCCCATCTCCAGCAGCGTCGGAACCAACATCGAAATCCCCTGCCCCCCCATCCCAGGACTAACCTGAGATTTAGCAAACTCCTCAGCAATAATCCGCGCCTTCAAAATATCCGGCTCGGCCCCATACCCCCCATACTCCTTCGGAATAGTCCGGGCCGCATACCCATTCTCGATCAGTATCTTCTGCCACTCGATCGGCTTCGGTACCTTCCCCCGATACCTCTCCAAAAACCCATGAACTTCCTCCCGAAACTCCTCATACGACTCCCCATAAGACAGATCCATCAACTACCTCCCGATCCAACTAACCCTGCACTAGCAAAGACTATATAAACTATTGAAATGACGAGCAACGCCACAGAGGGCACAAGTCACCAAAGCTTGATTCTCATCACTATTCTTGCAGATACCCACATGGTGAGCAGTGAGGAGAGGGGGTCCACTTGCGGGACCGTCCCATGGCAGGGACGCCATGGCGAGCCTACATGGATGTACTCGTCGCGTGTCCGGCAAGTGGACCCCCTCTTCTCACTGCGGATCACAACATCTAAACGTCCAGATACGACGTCGCTAACAATCCCACTAGAACTCAGCGGCGTTGGCTATTGAGCTTGTCATGAAACTCCCACGCCCCCGGCAGCAAGTTCTTCCCAGGCAACGCCTTCCCATCCCTAAATTCCATAAACCGACGAGACTTCTTGTTGTACGTTCTCCACTTAGGCAACCCCTTAACATTAGGATCCCCCTGCTTAGCAAACGCAACCCAGTAATCCGACATCAAATCGGACAGCACAACATCGTTAGCCGGTGCATCCGACCGCAATCGAGTCACATTGTCAAAGACATACAAGATCTCCGCTGCATGATAAGCCCCCAACTCCTCCCCCGAAGGCGCATGTGTAAAATAATACAGATATGCATCCGTAGAAGTATTCGCCATCATCATCGCCCAAGTCTGCATACCCCAAGTCGCAAAGCCGTCCCGAAACGCATCCAGCGCAGACCGCCTCAAATCGCTAGCCGGATAGAGCGTCAGAAACTCATCCGTCAGTTCCCCATAGCGTTGTCGCGCACCGCTGACATAACTCGCTTGATCCTTCGGAATGCGATTCAGTACGCCTAGGGTCGTCCCCTCTTCGGCGTTGAACCCCACCATCAACGGAACCGCGTTATATTTGCCGTCCCGAAAGATGTTGTAGATCTGATCGGGAAAAATCCAGCCATCCATGACCGGCCGGAACCGGTGCGACTGGGATGCCTCCAGCACCTTGCGTGCCGTCATCCCACGCAGCTCCCTCAGGTATCCGGCCCCCACGGCAGAGGCGAACTTGACCCCGTTGCGTTCGGCGGTAACCTCGCCCGTTCTCAGTTCCAGCATGGGTCCGAAGCTGGTGCCGCTTTCGCCGATGGCGCGATGGAAGAGACCCGCAGCCAGCGGTGTCGACATCATGTGATGAACGCTGAAGGATCCTGCCGACTCACCAAAGATGGTGACGTTGCCGGGGTCCCCGCCAAAGGCACTGATGTTATCCCGCACCCACCTAAGAGCCATCACCTGATCGGATGTGCCGTAGTTGCCCGACGCATTATGGGGTGACTCTTTGCTGAGTTCAGGGTGGGTAAAGTAGCCGAAGATACCCAACCGATAATTGATGGTCACCACCACTACGCCTTTGCGAGCTAAAGCCGTGCCATCGTACCAGCCGGTCGAACCGCTGCCCCGGGTGAGGCCGCCCCCGTGAATCCAAACCATGACCGGCAGCTTGTCATCGTCCGATGACGCGCTCCAGACATTCAGATAGAGACAGTCTTCACTCGTTGGCTCATTGGGGCTGGCGAAAAAGGAACCTTCCGGATAACCCGGCTGCGGACAGCTTTGGTTGAAACGGGTCGCCAGACGCACCCCCTTCCAACCGAGTGCAGGTTCGGCCGGTCGCCAGCGCCAGTTGCCAACCGGGGGTATGGCGAAGGGAATCCCCTTGAACGCGCGTACCTTGCCATCCGACATGTCACCGAGAAGCTTGCCCTGTGGTGTTTCTAGCGTAACCGGTTCGGCGTGGGCCGAAACGGTCGCGAGCAACGCGATGGCGGTGATGATGTGTCTGATCATGTCTCTCTCCCTCTCTATGCGGGATACGCATCCCAGGTGACAACAATACCACAGCCGAGGTAGCCATGATGACTTTGTCCGCCAACTGAAGTAGAGTCCTTGCTTCATGCAGGGTTCTTTGGAGTGTGACATGACCTCAGACAGCACACCGAATATAGGCCTCGCAGCCCTTATGCTGCGTCGCGCTGAACTCACCCCTCACCGCAAGGCCGTCACCTTCGAAGGCACTACAAGGACGTTCGGAGGGCTCGCAGATCGTGCCAAGAGAATCGCCGCCGCACTGCAGAAAGGCGGCATCGAAGCAGGTGATCGCGTCGGTTATCTGGGCGTCAATCACAGTGCCTTTCTCGAGACCCTTTATGGCGCCGCAGCCATCGGGGCCATTTTTGTGCCGCTCAACTTTCGCCTGACGGGCGATGAACTCAGTTATATCGTCAATGACGCAGGCATCAAGACCCTGTTCGTGGATGACGCGCTACACGCAACCATCGAGAAGGTGCGCAGCAATCTGTGCTGTTCCAGCTATATAGATGTAGAGAGCAAACGCGAAACAGACGAATTCCTGGAAGAGATTATCGCCGATACCGCGCCGTTGACGGATCCTCACAACGCATCCCAGGACGATGATCTTCTCATCATGTACACGTCGGGCACCACCGGATTGCCCAAGGGCGCCGTGCTGACACACGCTAATCTCTATTGGAATTTCGTCAACGCCATGATGTCGTTCAACTATCTTGAAGACGACGTTACCCTGGTGGGAGCGCCCCTCTTTCACATCGGTGGGCTCAATGTGACAACGCTCGGCACCATCAGCGTGGGTGGACATGCGATCATCCATCGCTCCTTCGATCCCGGCAAGGCGCTGGCCGACATAGAAAGCTATAAGGTAACCACCATGTTCGGTGCGCCAGCCATGTATCAGTTTATGGCCATGCACGAGAACTGGCAGACGACCGACGTGTCATCGCTGCGCGGCTTGATCTGTGGTGCTGCTCCCGTGCCTGAGCCGCTGATTAAGGAGTACAGCGAGCGGGACATCACGTTCTGTCAGGGCTACGGCATGACTGAACTGTCGCCACTGGCACTGATCCTCTCCGGTGAATTCAGCGCCGTTAAGATCGGTTCTACCGGCAAACCAGCCATGTTCACCGAGGTACGCATCGTTGATGAAGACAACCAGCCCGTTGCAGCCGGGGAGCGGGGCGAAGTTGTGGTTCGAGGACCCAATGTGATGAAGGGTTACTGGAATAATCCCAAGGCGACTGAAGAGACCATCGATGCTAAAGGATGGCTCCATTCAGGTGACATCGCCTATGTCGACGAGGAGGGATTCTTCTATATTTGCGACCGACTGAAGGATATGGTGATCTCCGGAGGCGAGAACGTCTATCCGGCAGAAGTGGAAAGTATTCTGGTTGGCCATGAAGCCATAGCAGAGGTCGCCGTGATCGGCGTCCCCGACGAGAAGTGGGGGGAAGCGGTTACCGCCATTGCAGCATTGCATGAAGGCAAGTCACTGACGCTGGAAGAGTTGCGTGAATATGCGACCGCGCATCTGGCGCGGTACAAGCTGCCCTTGCACCTTCACATCGTCGAAGCTCTGCCTCGAAACGCCGCAGGCAAGATTCTGAAGTTCGAGCTGCGCGATCGATTTGTGTGAAGTAAGTGGGTCTGCGGTAATTCGTAACGCAAAGTGAAACAGGTAGCTGCGGAGAGGATTCACCATCATGGCAGATGAACGGAACAAGGAACAGAAACTGGACACGGTCAGGCTGCAGACAATGGCACGGGCATTCATGGGTTCCGCGACCCTCTACGCAGCCATTGAACTGAAACTCTTCACGGCAGTCGCTGGCGGTGATGATACCGTGCAGCGCTTCGCCAAGAGAGCAGCCATCTCGGAAACCAATGCGGATCGACTGATGACTATGTGCGCGGCCAGCGGATTGCTCATTTGGCGTGACGACCACTATATCAATGCACCGGACGTTGAGCGATTCCTGGTCGAGGATGGAGCGCGCTACGCGGCTCCCTGGTTGCTGTTTACACGCAGTGGCTGGAATCGTTGGGGAGAACTTGCCAAGCAGTTGCAGAATGAGAAGGAACCGGAAGTCATGGCCGCTTCCAAAACCATGACGGTGGAGTATGCACAGCGTTATCACAAGGCGACGGCCAGCGTGGGCTTTGGTTCCGGCAGGCGCTTCAGCAGGCAAGTGGATCTGAGTCAACGAAATAAGATCATGGATCTGGGTGGCGGCTCCGGTGCCTACTCCATCGTTGCCGTGCAGAACTACCCGCAACTATCGGCAGTGGTATTTGACCTCCCCCCGGTGGTCGAGGTGACGCAGGAGTTTATTCAGGAACATGGTGTGCAGGACAAGGTGACCACCATGGCGGGGAATTTCACCGAGGACGAGCTTCCCAAGGGTTGTGACGTCGCCATTATGGCGAGCAATCTCCCCATGTATAGTCGCGAGATCATTCAGCAGGTCATCGATAAGGCGTTCTCCGCTCTGCTGCCGGGGGGAGAGATGCATCTCGTCGGGGAGATGCTGGACGACGATCGTACCGGACCGGCAGATGCAGCCATTTGGGGATTGTTAGAGGTCATGTCCAACAGTACCGGCATCACCCACACAAGATCAGACTGTGTAGGATATTTCGAGCGTGCCGGATTCGATGAAACCAGAGTCGATGAATTCGTACCCGGCATCCTGGTTCGGGTCTCAGGCAGGAAGCCAGCCTGACGACAGGAATACGTCATAATCAGTCTGTGATCGACACGACACTGACAAACGGGCCACTCACCCTGGCACAAGAATAATATGACCGAAGAAAGCAGCAGCGCTGATCTCGTCACGAAACCTGCCGATTCGATGCAGTCGAAGCAAGACGAGCGCCAAAGCGACTTCACCACCGGCCCGATTCACACCCACCTGATCCGGCTGACCGGTTACATGCTGATGGGCTTTGTATCCATCATGACAGCGCAGCTCATGGAAACCGTTTACATCGGATTGATCGGAACGGATGAGCTCGCCGCTGTCAGCTTCACCTTTCCGCTGGTGATGATTCTGCAGGGCGTGGCGATGGGCCTGAGCGTCGGCGCTTCCTCCATCGTTGCCCGCACGATGGGAACGGGCGACAGGGAAAAAGTCCGTCGCCTCATCACTCACTGCTTCCTGCTGGTTGTGGTTCTCATCCTGACGTTTACCAGCATCGCGTATGCCAACCTTACGTTCTTCTTCAACCTGCTGGGCGCCCAACCTCACATTCTGCCGCTTATCATTCGCTACATGGAGATCTGGTTGCTGGGCGTGCCCTTCTTTACCATTGCGCTGGTGGGATCGACCCTGATGCGAGCGGCCGGTGATGCGGTCACCCCGGGGTATCTGATGACCGTTGGCTCAGCGCTTCACGTAATCATCGCACCGTTTTTTATCTTCGGTCTTGGCCCGGTGCCGGAGATGGGCCTCGAGGGTGCCGCCATCGGATTCGTACTGGCGAGAACGGTGAGTTTCTGTCTCTATTCCTACTTCATCGGATGCCGGGACAGACTGTTGATCGCAAGCTTAACCGGGCTATGGTCTTCCCAGCGGGATATCCTCCACGTAGGACTGCCCGCCATCGCTTCCAATCTGATCGGGCCGGTATCCATGGCGATCATCACCCGCCTGCTGGCTGGGCACGGCGCGGAGGTCGTTGCCGGTTTTGGGGTCGCATCACGGCTCGAGTCCATGGCGGTCATGCTAATCATCGCGCTCGGCATGAGCATCGCGCCATTTGTTGGGCAGAACTGGGGGGCGGGCAAATACCAACGCGTGAGAGATTCCCTGAATCTATCCTATCGACTCTCGCTGCTGTGGGGACTGTTCGCTTTTGTCATCATGGTCCTGTTCGCCGAAGTGCTGGTCTCACTCATCAACAAGGACCCTTTGGTTATTGAATCTGCCACCACATACCTCTACATCGTACCACTGGGCATGGGGTTCATGGGTATCATGATGATAGCAACACAAAGCTTCAATGCCTTGGGGAAACCGATACCGCCGCTGGTCATCTCGGTCAACCAAACACTTCTTATCTATGTGCCCCTAGCGATTCTCGGCGATTACCTGTGGGGCTATACGGGCATATTCATAGCTACGACCGTTACCGGTGTTCTAATGGGCACACTGTCCTGGTACTGGCTGAGCAGAGTCGTTAGATCAAAGACCGATTCCACAGAACGTATCTAAGACACGGTACTTCCTTCAGAAAGTAGCAATCGGATTCAGCGGCGACCCCGTCCCGCCCGGTACCCGCAGCGGCGCACCGACGAACAGGAATTCCCAGCGGTTCCGCTTGCCCGCCTCGCGAGCCAGCGCATCGAGATCCAGATTGTCTAGAATAGGCATGCCGAGGCCCACGAGCACCAGTTCGTGCAGCGCATTCACTTTCCCTTCGACACCGGAAGGCATGACGTCACTCACCCCGTCGCAACCAATCACCGCCACATCCCGCTCCTTTAACCATTTGGCAACGGAAGCGTGCGATCCGGCAGCTTTTTCAAGAAAGTTCCACTGACCTTTCTGTCTGACCATCTCCCAGCGACCGGTTCGAATCAGCAGCACGTCGCCGCTGCCTACCGTGATGCCGGTCTTCTTCTCCCATGCTAACAGGTCATCAACGGTGATTGCGGTGCCGGGCTCGAGATAGTCCACCCCTTTGAACCAGGGCATGTCGACAAGTACTCCTCGAGTAAAAACCCCGTTCTTGAAGTTCTCAATGCCGAGCCTTTCTGAACCCGTTGGTTTGAGTGCGTCGACCGAAAAGCCATTGTACATCTTGCCATCGTGAGCAAAGTGAGGCAGTCCATCCATATGGGAATGGGCAAAGCCATGGTACTCAACCGCGTAGCGATCACCTGCCGTCTCATGGCCGCCCCACACACCGGATGACAACGTATGCTCGAATGGATTTCCGTTCAGCGCGTCCCGCTTCTTATTGAGATCCAGAGCCAGTGAGACCGAGACACCTTCGCGTACCTGTTTGGCTGCCGCAATGCGCTTCGCGGGCGTGATCAGATTGAGCGTTCCCAATTCATCGTCCTTTCCCCAACGACCCCAATTCGAGATCTCCTTCAGCCAGCGATCGAACTCGGCCTTGCTTACCTTGGGAATCGCGTGGGAGTCCGCTTCTATTGAAGTCGCAACGAGATTGAGTGCCAAAGTGCAGACAATGAGAGATGACCACTTTTTTTTGTTCATCAGAACATCCTCCCGGGTTGCTTATTCTCGGTTACGAGCCTACTCTCTGATCTGCTCGCATGCAACTGAGGGCCAAGTGATACCGAGCTCAGTGCAGCGACCGGTACAAAGAAGTAGACACCGGTGAGGTCGTCGCGTCGTTGAATACCGACACTGTTATCCAGAACTATGCCCGTTGGATTATCCGCTTTCGATGGTGGGTGGTAGCCGCGTCTCTGCTCGTCACCGCCGCTTTAGGCCCGGGAGTCCAATTTCTGGAAACCACAAGTGACTACCGGATCTTCTTCGGTGAAAAGAACCCCCAGTTAATCGCCTACGAGACTCTCGAAAGCACCTACACCAAAACGGACAACATCCTGTTCGTATTACAGCCGGGAGACAAGAACGTCTTCACTCGGGAAACGCTCGAGTTACTCAGACAACTGACTGAAAGCGCCTGGCAGATCCCCTATAGCATTCGCGTCGATTCCATCACCAATTTCCAGCACACCACGGCAGACGGTGATGACCTGATGGTGGCGGATTTGGTGGAGGAGGCCTTTTCCCTGAGTGACGCGGACCTAAACCGGGTAAAGCAGGTTGCCCTGCATGAACCGGTATTGGTGAACCGGCTGATATCCGCCGATGCCGCAACTGCGGGCGTTATGGTCACGCTGCAATTTCCCGGTACCGATCACAGCCAACAGCTACCGGATGCGGTGCAGTACGCCCTCGAAATGGTCGAGGCCCTACGCGCTGAGAGCCCGGCCATGACCTTCGCACTGACCGGTCTGGCGGTCATGAGTTACGCGGAGGGAGAGGTATCCCTGGGAGATATGCAGCGGCTCATACCCTTCATGTATCTGGTGATGATCATCTTCATGTTGGTCACCCTGAGGTCTGTAAGCTGTACGGTTGCCATCCTCATGGTGGTGACAATGTCGACGTTGATCACGCTTGGCGTCGTTGGCTCGTTCGGACTCAAACTCAATGCCCTGACTGCGGCGTCACCCATCATCATCATGACGATCGTCGTGGCCGATAGCATTCACATACTGATGACCGTACTGCATGAAATGCGTCGCGGCCGTTCAAAATACGATGCCCTGGTGGAAAGCCTGCGCGTCAACACGGAACCGGTGTTTCTGACTACTCTTACGACTGCCATCGGCTTCATGAGTCTGAATTTCTCCGATTCCCCGCCGTTCCATCATGTCGGCAATATCGCGGCCCTCGGGATCACCACGGCCTGGATTTTCTCCATGACATTCCTCGTTGCCATCGTTTATATACTCCCACTTCGCGTACAGCCCCGGTCGTCGACCGAGCCCTTACCCATGGAGTGGTTCGGCGACTTCGTGGTCAGCAAGCGTAAACCCCTGTTGGTGATGTTTACTGCGACCACCCTCGGGGTCGTCTCCTTTATACCTACTCTCACTGTGAATGATCTGTTTGTCGAGTGGTTCGACGAAAGTACATCTTTCCGCGTGGATAGCGACTTCGCCAGCGATAATCTGATCGGTCCCTACAGCCTGGAGTTTTCAATTGGCAGCGGCACGGCAGGAGGCATAACGGAACCGGAATATCTGACGTCTCTGGCCGAATTCAATGCCTGGCTGCAGACGCAACCACCGGTAGTCCAGGTGAACAGCTTCACCGACGTAATGAAGAGACTGAACAAATCCATGCACTCTGACGATCCGGCCTGGTATCGACTGCCGGATGCCAGGGAGCTTGCAGCACAGTATCTGTTGCTCTACGAAATCTCCCTGCCCTATGGCCTCGATCTAAACAGCCAGCTCAACCTGGACAAGTCAGCGACCCGAATGACTGTATCGCTCAACTCCATACCAACGCGGGAAATGCGAGAGATCGCGAGTCGGGCAGAAAGCTGGCTCACGCAGAACACGCCCACGGAAATGCACGCCGAGGCTACCGGCGCGACGCTCATGTTTGCCTACCTCACCGAACGCAACATCCGCACCATGCTGGTTGGCACGGCCATCGCGTTTTTCTGTATCGCCGGGATACTCGTGCTAGCACTGCGGAGTTTCAAGCTGGGACTTGTCAGTCTGATTCCCAATTTCGTACCGGTGCTGTTTGCCTTTGGGCTATGGGCAATATTCGTCGGCGAGATCGGCATCATCGCTTCCGTCATCGCCGCAACCAGCCTCGGTCTGATCGTGGATGATACGGTACATCTTCTCAGTAAATACAACAGGGCCAAGAGGGAGCACGCCGTCAACACCCACGATGCTATTCGGTTTACCTTCACCCAAGTGGGCACGGCTTTGTGCGCGACTACAACGATTCTGGTGAGTGGCTTTCTGGTTCTGACCTTTGCCAGTTTTCGCCTGAGCGTGCATCTCGGCATTCTGACCGGCATGACGCTCGCCATCGCCATCGTGTTGGATTTTCTGTTACTTCCGCCGCTACTGATGTGGATCGACAAAGATGAGACTTGCGATTGCGTCACCTGTGGGGCCGCGTCAGCCGCGTGACACGGAATGAAGTCGTCCGGCAGCAGAGATAATGGACGTGGTGAAGCAGGGCGCATTGACACCGGCCGTCACTGTCTGTAGTTTCTGCGGTGACAACGTAACAGAGTGAGGAAGAATCCCAATGGAGTACAACACAATCATCTACGATCGCTACGGCACCGATGACCGTATCGGCAGAGTAACGCTGAATCGGCCCGAAAAGCTGAACACGCTCAACCAGGAACTACTGCACGAATTGGCAGAGTGCCTCAGGCTCGCCGCATGGGACGACAGCGTAAGGGTCATCGTCATTCGAGGAGCCGGACGCGCCTTCGGTGCAGGCTACGATCTGGCGCCATCTCCGGGCGGGCCCACCTATAGTGGCATCACCTCCCGACTGACCGGTTCCCGCAAGGGCCTTCAGGAAGGTGCACGGCGACAGATGTTCATCTTCAATCTACCCAAGGTCATCATTGCCCAGGTACACGGCTACTGCCTGGCCGGGAGCTGTGAACACGCCATGATGTGTGATCTCGTCATCGCAGCCGAGGACGCCAAGATCGGTCATCCCGGCATTCGCGGCTTGGGTCACCCGCGCAACTCCTGCATCTGGCCGATGGTGATGGGTATGAGGAAGACGAAGGAGTTGATGTATACCGGTGATTCCATAAGTGGTACCGAAGCCGCCGAAATCGGCATGATCAACAAGGCTGTGCCGGCGGAGTCCCTGGAAGAGGAAGTCACCAAACTGGCTGATCGCATCGCAAATCAGTCTGCCGATGCCCTCGCCATTCACAAAGAGGCGCTCAACCGTTGGTATCAGGCCATGGGCATGGAATCCTCGGTCATGGCCGCGGCGGATTATGATTACACCTACCAGCATACGCAAAGTGCTGCAGACCTCAATAAGAAGATTAGGGAAGATGGCCTCAAGGAAGCCTTCACGTGGCGGGATACGCCCTACGGGGATCTACGCGGTACTGCCAAGAAATAAGTAGAACTTCCTGAGAGATTCACCGGACACATGGTGGACCGTCACGGTTTAATCGATAGCAGGAGTGTTAACCATGATTGGATATGTAACCATTGGTACTAACGATATGGAGAAGGCGAAAGCGTTCTATGCCGATCTTCTGGCGCCGCTGGGTGCGAGCATTCTTATGGACATGGGGAGAATCGCGTTCATCGGGTCCAGCATGGATGCGCCTATGCTCGGAGTATGTACGCCTTACAATGAGGATGATCCGCAACCGGGGAACGGCAATATGTTGGCTTTTCCGGCCGGGTCGCGGGAAAAGGTGGACGAATTCTACGCCAAAGCCATCGAGTTGGGTGGCACCGACGAAGGCCCTCCCGGTGAACGGATGCCGACATTCTACGGCGGCTACTTCCGCGATCTCGATGGCAATAAGTGCGTCTTCTTTCATATGGGGTAACGAAACTGCCGGGTTGCAGGACTGGTAACCTGGGAAGATGAAACTCCAGGTGGTAGAGGGCGATCTGCTCGAACAGGATGTCGAGGTGATCGTCAATGCGTGGAACAGGAATATCATCCCCTGGTGGCTGTTGGTCCCACAGGGCGTATCCGGTGCAATAAGGAAAAGGGCCGGATACGCGCCCTTCAGAGAGCTGGGTAGAGTGGGGCCTATTCCAGTTGGGGGTGCTGCCCTGACCTCTGCCGGCAGACTACCTTTCAAAGCGATCATCCACGTGGCTGGTATTAACATGCTGTGGATCGCGACCGAGTACTCCATTCGAACTTCCGTCAGAAATGCCATCGAGCTTGTGAGCGATAAAGGCTATCGATCCGTAGCACTTCCCCTGATCGGTGCCGGAATCGGTGGCGGTGGTGAGGCGAAAGCAATGCAGCTGATCAAGTCCGAGCTGGCGCAGACCGACTATGACGGTGACGTGGTGATCGTATCCTACCAAGAACCTACTGCGTGATGACACGATCAGATCACTGCACGCGGGGAGGAGACTGAACCGCCATCAGGGAGGACCTCACCCTCAGCACCATCCAGGCAATCCTGCTTTATGAACTGATTGCCCGGGACTATCGAACCAAGCTACTGGCCGGAACGAGCGCACATTTCCAGAGACGAATTGCCGAAGCGGGTTCGGAGCAGATCACCCGAGCCCGCAAACGATGGCAGTCTGTCGCAACGCAGCCCATCGCCTGGCTTGGCTGGGCGCCAGCGATGGTTGCCGGCGTTGCCCTGACGGTATCGCTACTGCTGCGCCCGGCCGCGCGCTGCCGTTGCGCTGACCGAACCGGGAGAAGAAATCCAGCACCGAGTCGAGTCGCTGTGAAGTCCTTTTGCCACTAGTGTCCGAATGGCGCTATTGCAGATTTCAACGAAACAGACAACAATGCGAACAGGGAGGCGCACTATGACTATTCAGCTTCGTCAGATCTGTCTCATCGCCCACGAGCTTGATTCAACGATCGACAACCTCAGTCAGATACTGGGCATCAACAAGTGTTATGTCGATCCTGGCGTGGCGGTGTATGGCCTCGAGAACACGCTGCTGCCGGTTGGCCGAAATTTCCTCGAGCTGGTTGTCCCGGTTAAGGAAGGGACTGCCGGCGGAAGATACCTGGAACGACGCAGCGGCGATGGCGGCCACATGGTCATCTGTCAGGCCGACAACAAGGAAAATCAGCAGGCAGTGCGACAGCGCGCCCTCGATAACGGCGTTCGTATCGCCAGCGAGTCGGAACGTGAAAACTGGAACATCTGTCAGATCCATCCGGGCGACATGATCGCCTCGTTTCTGGAGATCGACTGGGACGTCCACAACGACTTTAACGGCAACTGGGAACCGGTTGGCGGAACAGGCTGGGAAGACAAGGTCGATCAGTCCGTCACTCAGGATTACCGGGGCGTCGAGCTGCAGGGGCCCGATCCCGCTTCACTGGCCGAACTCTGGGGCAAGGTGACTGGCATCCCAGTCGAACGCGATGGATCCGAGTTGACCATCGGGCTCAACAATGTAACGCTGCGGTTCGTCGAGGCAACGGACAGGCGTGGTGCCGGACTCGCGGGGCTGGACCTCGCCGTTAATGACAAGGACCACATTCTAAGCCAAGCAAGAGAACGCGGATGTTACGTGTCGGACCGGCAGGTTGATATCTGCGGCGTGCACTTCTACCTGCACGACGCATAGACGAGCAAGCTGATGCGCGTGGTAAGGGTAATCCGTCAACCGGCAAAGGGAGAACATCGTTGACTAAGCTCGTTGACAGTTACATCGAGAGTATCATGATACTCCAGAAGATACCTGGCCTTGCCCTCGCCGTGCTGCAGAGCGGGCGGCCACAAATTCTGAAGGGCTATGGCTATGCCAACCTGGAACACAGAGTTCCAGTGAGCACCAACACACTGTTTCAAACCGGTTCGCTCGGAAACCAATTCACCGCGACCAGTGCGATGATGTTAGCCGAACAGAAGATGCTGGACCTCGACGCAAACGTCGGCGAATACCTTACGGTGCCGAGCGAATGGCCAACGATAACGATCCGCCAGCTTCTTAACCATACATCCGGACTGCGCGACTACGCCTTTGAAGTAGATTACCGTAAGGACTATGGCGAGGACGAGTTCCTGCAGCTCCTGTTCGACATGCCGCTCGAGTTTTCGCCCGGAGAGGACTGGAGTTACAGCAGCACCGGCTATGCACTCTTCGGAATGATCATAAAACGCCTAACGGGTCAACACTGGAGCAGATTTCTGAATAAGCGCATATTCTCAAGGCTCGATATGAAGAGCGCCTGTACTATTGACGAAAGTAAGATCATCCCCAACCGCGCCTCAGGTTACGTCTACAGACACGACGAAATTTTCAATAGCGATTGGGTCGCCCCTACAACCCAGGCAACGGCGGAGGGGTCCTCGTACGTATCCATCATCGACATTGCCAATTGGGAACGGGGTCTGCGCGGTCGAAAGCTGCTGACAGCGGATTCAAAGCGGAAGATGTACACTGCCACGACGCTTACCAGCGGCGAGTCGGTCGGCTACGGTCTGGGCTGGCACATCGGCAAGATAAACGGCCAACGAGTGTATGAACACAGCGGCACAACCCAGGGCTTTCAAACGTACATCTCACGCTACGAAGACGGCAAGATTACCGTGGCTATACTGACCAATCAGTTGGACGCCCGGCCTGAAGTCATCTGCCATTCGATCGCGGCTCTGGTCTCCGACAAGCTGCGCGTAACGAAACCTGAACCCAAACCTTCGCTGCTCCCCTACGCTGAGCTCGAAGGAGAGTATCGGATGTCGAGGGGTTTTCCGGTACAGATTACCGCACGTGATGAAGGCATCCGGGTTACCTACGGCGGCAATATTACCTACCAACTCTACTGCGCCGATCGCGGCATCTTCGTCGACGACAGCGGCGAACATCGACTGGAGTTTCTGCTCGACCGGGATTCGAACGTCAGCGGTTTCAAGCGCTGGGCCAGCGCGGCAGGTGGAGCAAGGTCGATCGCGAAACGGATCTGACAGGGTAGCCATGGCAGCAGCCGCGCCCGCAACGCTAGAGTAGCGGTTTCTCTCGTGAACCACAGAGAACACAGGTTTCAGAGAGATCTCGGTATCCAGCAAGCTCCGAATCTCTTTTTTCTCTGTGTCCTCTGTGTTCTCTGTGGCAAAAAAACGAGCTCGCCCCAAGAGAGACATCAAACAGATCCACTGTCTTCCCGAGCCAACTGGTAGGCCCAACGCCCATACAGGTAAAGGCCATAGGCTGACGCGAACCCAACCACCGCCATGACGTACCACACCATGCCAATATTGTGCGTCTGATACAGCAGTTCCGTTAGCTGGGTTGAAGATTCGCCGGTAAATTCCACCAGATAGGTGAACGCTTCACCCTGTGGAATCGCATCGATCTGACCGGCGTCCATGCCGCGCTCACTCAGCAATTGCCGCGAGAATCGTTCTTTGGAAGCCCAGATGTCATACCAGTAGGGACCGAGAAATCCCTCCAGCGTCCAGCCGATACCGAGCGCAAACTGAGAGAAACCAAGGTACATGGCCTTTTTCTGCGTCGGTGCGATATTACCGAGAAACTCGGAGAATTTGGGACTGGACAGCATCTCACCCATGCTGAACAGCAGGATAGCGATGACCATCATCCAGGCCCACTGCACGCCACCGATCAGTATCAGCGCAGCAGTGCTGAGCAAAGTGCCAAAGATCATACTGTTGATCGCTTTCAAAGTAGCGCTGTAGGCGGCTACCAGAAAACAGATCAACATGATCATGCCGGCGTTTAGGTTCAGCAGGCCCTCCGGATTTATGAAGGTGCCACTTTGGTCCATCCCCAGGAAGAAGATCGCTACGCTGTTGCGGGTGCCACCCTCTCCGAACAAGTCATTGACGATCACTGACGTATCCACCCAGTCGTCGATATGGGCCGGCAGCACATCGAAGAACGCATTGAACATAAACCAGAATCCGGAAAACACCAGCAGGTAGCGCCACAGTTCAGGTTTGGCAAATTCCTTGAGAGAATCCAGCCACAGGGCATCCTGTTTGACCTCACCTGCCTTTACCCTCTGCCTGTATGCCAACCTCTCTTCCCTGCCCGGTTCCTTATATAGGAGCAGCAACAGAAAATTGATGGAGATGATGGCCGCACAAGCGAAGAAGACGTACTTCCACTCCAACTGGCGCAACTGAGCTGCGACCAGTGGTCCGAGGAAGCCACCGATATTCACCGTCTGGTAGAAAACGCCCCAGGCCATGGACGAGTTACTGCGGTTGGTCGCCTTGACCAACGTCCCCTGAATGCCCGGTTTGAAGATGCCGGTGCCAAATGCGAGCACCACGGCGCCAAAGAAGAATCCCCAGAACGAAGGAAAGAACGCCATCAACAGGTAGCCGACGATTTTGATGACGGTGGAGAGAAAGATCGTCTCCTTGTAGCCCAGACGATCCGCTAAACCACCGGTGAATACGGGTACAAAGCTCTGCACCAAGGCCCAGACGCTCAAGATGATGCCAAATCTGCTAAGCGTAATCCCAAGCCCACCCTCCGAGACAGGATCCTTGGCATAAAGGGTCGCCGTAGCCTTTACGCCATAGAACGCAAGCCGCTCGATCATCTCCATGCCGCCCAGTATCCAGAAGACATAGCTCAGACTTGCCAGAGCAGCAAACAGGCCGAGCTGTCTGCTGTCCGTTACCGCCGTCGAATGGTCTTCTTCCAGGCTGCTCACTTAGTTATCCGTTTTGCATTGACTGCAGTTCGCCCAACCCTGAATAGTCGTCAGGCAACCCGTCTTCGTGCGGGGCTATCTCGAGATGTAGTCTTCAAGATTATCGATGGAATAGGTCAGTCGATCCCCTTCGATAATCGTATCGTTGCGTATGAACCAGAGTCCTTCGATCCAGGGAACCGTCTTTGGGACCCCCCAGTCAGGTTGCCAGGGGACGTCCCGTGCCTCGTAGGCGAAGTGGTCCTGCGGTCGCATCGGCTTACCCCAGGTCACGCGCTGCTTTAGTCCTAGAACACGCGTCATCCAACGGGGATTGTTGGGGTCCGCTTCCCGAGTGGCCTTACCACTGAGTCGGAACTCGAGGTCCTTCACGTCCCTGATGAATTCATGATGTTGTACTTCAACCCTGCCGCCCGGCAGTGGCAGCGACAGATCCTTGGCGAGAACGCTTCTGCCGTCGAAATGTAGAGCATCGACAGCTTCTGCCTGACCGAACGTAACGTGCCACTGATAACCGGTGATGGTAGCCGACTCCTCCTCCTGGTGAAGCTCGAAGGTGACACTGGGAGATCCCCGACGAAGGCTAAGGTCCGTGTAGATTCTGGCACCGTTCGGGAAACTGTAATGGTATCGCAGAACCAGCTCATCCGCTGACTCGGATATGACCTGGACGCTGGGTTGGACGTGATCCAACTCGCTGTTCTGCCACGGAGATCCAGGCACGAGAGTCATCACGTTCATATTGTTCTTGTTGACGTACCAGCGCCCTTCACTGGGATGATAGAAGTCGAACCAGACAATCCCTACCTTCGATGGCCGAATTCGCAGGATCCCATTGTGACAGGAGATCGTGTCGTCGTCCTCATCGTGGTACCAGATCGGCTCTGGCCAGGATGCTTTGAGTGAGGTCTTCAACTTCGTAGGATCGTTAGTTTCGATAGATGTGTCATCCCACATTGGTTGCGGCGGCTTGACGTTTACAACTAAGACGCAGCCGGCACAGAGCAGGCATGCTAGAACCATGACGACCCAACGACCGGAGTAGATGAAACACATATGCGACTCCCATAGCAAGGACATCATATCCCGATAGCTGACAAGCTGTAAATTGTACATGGCCGGGCTGACCTGTCCGATCGACGAGGCTTTGCTTAGTTTTCCCTGTCTCGGTACCATAATCCGAATATAAACACGGAAACGAGGGATCCAACCATGGGCAAGTACTTTCTGTGCATCCTTACACTGACCGCTGCAATCGATACACAAGCGGAGGAGATCGAGTGGCCTGCCTACGGTGGCGCGCCAGGTGGTGGACACTACACCTCGGCTACTCAGATCGACAAGAGTAACGTGGAGCGACTGGTGCAGGCGTGGACGCACCGCTCCGGGGACTACCGTGTTGGTACGAGCCTCCTCACCGAGGGTGGTAGAGGCAACCCGTCCAGCAGCTTCATGGTGACGCCCATCATGGTCAAAGACACGTTGTATTACTGCACGCCCTTCAATCGCGTGTTCGCCCTGGACCCGGCAACCGGTAAGGAACGATGGGTATTTGATCCGCAAGTCGATATGGACAAAGAGTTGCTGACCAACTGCCGTGGCGTCAGCAGTTGGAGTGATGCAGACGTTACCGACGGAGAATGTGGTCACCGCATATACCTGGGCACGCACGATGCCCGTTTGATCGCTTTAGACGCTGATACGGGCAAGAAATGCCCGGACTTTGCCGGGGGCGGCGAGTTAGACCTGACCGAGGGGCTGACGGACCACGGCCCGGGCGACTACGGTGTTACCAGTGCACCGGCCATTATTGGCGACCTCATCGTGACCGGGGCATTTGTCACGGACAGTCTGCGCCCGGACGTGCCAGCCGGCGTAGTGCGTGCCTATAACATAAGAACGGGTGATTTTGTCTGGGGCTGGAATCCCGTCCACCCGGATCACCAACCGCAGGATTCCGACGGAAAATATGTTGCCGGCACCACCAATGTCTGGAGCACCATCTCGGTGGATGCGGAAAGGGGCCTGGTCATCGTACCCACAGGAAACTCGTCACCAGACTACTACGGAGGCGACCGGGGTGGACATCTCGATTACTACTCCAGTTCGGTGGTTGCGTTGGATGCAGCCAACGGGGAGGTCGTCTGGCACTATCAGACCGTGCACCACGACATCTGGGATTACGACGTGCCGGCACAACCCACACTGGTCGACCTGACAATTGGCGGCCAAACAAGACCGGCCGTGGTTCAGGTAACCAAAATGGGGCTGACCTTTGTACTTGACCGGGAAACCGGCGAACCGCTGCATCCCATTGAAGAGCGCCCGGTACCACAAGACGGCGCCGTCCCGGGGGAATACCTCAGCCCCACCCAGCCCATACCGCTAAAGCCGGATCCGTTGCATCAACTGGGACTCTCGCCGGATGACGCATGGGGACTCACATTTTGGGATAAAGGCAAGTGCCGCGAATACCTGGAATCGGTCACCACCGGACCTATCTACACGCCCCCCAGCAGCAAGGGTACGACGTTCTTCCCCTCCAATCTAGGGGGCAACAACTGGGGTGCACCGGCAGTCGATCCAAATCGAAAGATCATGATCGCCAATACAAAGCACATCGCCATGGAGGTCAAACTTACCGAGCAGAAGGACTGCCCCGCCGGCCTGCCCATGCCGCAGAAGGGCTCACCCTATTGCGTCATCATGAAGCCAGTCATTTCACCGTGGGGAGTGCCCTGCACGGCGCCGCCCTGGTCGACTCTTGCCGCCGTCGACCTTGAAAGCGGAGACACGCTCTGGAAAGTTCCGCTCGGAACCCTGGAGGGCCTCGCCCCCTGGCCCTTCTACCACTTCATTGAAAGCAGCATAGAGATGGGCGGACCGATGATCACTGCCAGTGGCCTCGTATTCATCGCTGCAACTTCCGACAGCTATATCCAGGCATATGACATCGATACCGGCGCCCAGCTTTGGCGTGACAAACTGCCGACCACCGGCAACGCCGTACCGATGAGCTATGTCTACCGGGATGAGCAATACGTCGTCATCGCCGCCGGTGGGCACTTCGTGTCACCCATGCCTCCCGGGGATTATGTGATCGCTTTTAAGCTTGAAAGCGATTAGCGCGCGGTGCCCATGGCGGATCGGGGCGCCCTGCTGTGGAGAAGATCCTAGAACACGAGCGTAAAACACGCGCCGCCCGTCTCGCTCCTCGAAACCGAGATCGAACTACCGTGGGAGATCATCACCTGGCGCGACAGTGCGAGGCCCACGCCACTGCCTTCACGTTTGGTTGTAAAAAAAGGTATGAATATCTTACGTTCGATGTCTTGCGCTATTCCAGGACCATTGTCAGCGATCTCGATGGTGACATGACCACGTTTGTTGAGTCGTGCTGACAGGCCGACTTGGCCGCTCTTGGATTCGACCAAGGCTTGCTGCGCATTCTGCAGAATGTTGATCAGTATGCGTTCCAGCATTTCCCGGTCGGCAATCACGTCCAGCTCACGAGGCTCGACGCTGGTTGCCAACTCGAGGTCCATATCTTCCCATTCCGAGGTCACCAGGCTAGTCACTTCCGTGAACAGCTCGTTGAGCTGGAACTGACTCTTCTCCGGCGCCGGCAACCGCGTCAGTTGCCGGTAGCTCGATACAAAATTCATCAGGGCGTCGGATCGCCGTGCGACCGTGGTCACCGCGTCCTTGACGTCGGCAAGTTCATCGCCGACGTGCGCATCATCGCCGCGCTGCAATGCATCATCCACCAGATCCGCAGCAGTTCTGGCAAGGGAGGCGACCGGTGTGATGGAGTTCAGGATTTCGTGGGTGAGAACGCGCACCAGGTCCTGCCAGGCGTCAAGCTGTGTGCCGTCCAGTTCCTGCTGGATATTCTGCAGGCTGATCAGCCTCTCGGTGCTGGCGGCTATGGTGATCTCGGTGGCCGCAATGGCAAGGCTCTGCTCCATGTTGTCGGTGACGAAGGTCACCAGACGCTTGTCGCCGGCACGCATGGTTGTCACCTCATTAGAGAATTCGGCGCCGAATTGCGCAAGGTCTGCGACCCGAGTCACCTGCGCAATGCCAAAGAGCCGGCGCGCAGCGTTGTTCCATAGGCTGACCTGATCGCCGTGGATTGACATCAGCGGCACCGGAACGTGCTCCACCAGGGCCTTCAAATGTCTGAGGTCGCTTTCCTGGATGGCTCTGTCATCCCGGAATCGCTCCATGATGGCAGTAAACGTCTCCCCCAGTTCGGTGAACCCCGCACCGACCGGACCGAGTTCAAACCGCTGGCCGAAGTCTGCATACCTGGCAGCGTCCAGAAACCGGCTGACCTCCTGGTTGGTCTTGGATACGAAGCGAAAGATCTCCCAGCCGAGTGTCAGGGTTACGATGAGCACGAGCAGCTTGGCAGCATAATAGCCGGGACTCGTGGCGAGGTAGGCGAGAACTGCCAGCGCCAGCATGATGACGAGCAGCCGCACGGCAAGGAGGACACTGAAACGCTTAAAGCCCATGCTTTTCCATTCTCCGATAGAGGGCTGCCCGCGTCAGGCCAAGCTCCTTAGCCGCGTGACTGATATTGTAGCGACGGCGCTTCAGTGCCTGCTCGATCACGCGCTTCTCCAGCCTCTCCAGGTTCAGATCGCTGCTGTCATCATCCTCACTCACCGCGGCGACCGTTGCAGCCGGCATAACCACTGCACCAGGTTGATTGGGCTGCAACTCGAGCTGGAAATCCTCGGCCTCGAAACGTTCGCCGCGCGAGAGGATGACTGCCCTTTCCAGGGCGTGTTTCAGGGCACGAACATTGCCGGGCCAATCGTGGGCGGTGATTGCCAGCATGGCAGCCTCGGAGAACTCCTTGGATTGCCTGCCATATTTGCGGCAGTAGACCGCAGCGTAGTGTCCGGCAATCGCCGGGATGTCTTCACGCCGTTCGCGCAAGGGGGGCAGTGTGATTTCCACGGTGTTGAGCCGGAACAGCAGATCGCTGCGAAAGTACTCCTCGCTGGTGAGTTGCACCTTCGGCCTGTTGGTGGCGGTGATCACCCTGATGTCGATATCCACGGGCCTGTCCGAGCCGACCGGTACAACCTGTCGCAGCTCAAGAACGGTGAGCAGTTTCGACTGCAGATGCAATGGCAGATTGCCGATTTCGTCCAGGAAGAGGGTGCCGCCATCGGCAGCCGCGAGGCGTCCCACGCGGTCGTCCCGAGCACCCGTAAAGGCGCCCTTCTTGTGACCGAAGAGTTCGGATTCGAACAGCGACTCCGTTACCGCGCCGAGGTCCACCGACATGAACACCTGCTCGCGACGGCTGGAGTGCTGGTGCAGCGCTCTTGCGGCCAACTCCTTGCCGGTGCCGTTCTCACCGAGGATCAGTACATTGGCGTCGGTCGGGGCGCTTCGCTCGATCAGCGAATGCACAGAGCGCATGGCCGCCGAATCACCCAGCATCGGCTGACGCGGTGTACTTGCCACTTCCGCCAGAGTGCTATTGGTTCGCTTGAGTTTCTCCGCTTCATCCCGTGTCTGTTTCAGTTTCACAGCAGCCGACAGGGTCGCGATCAGCTTTTCGTTCTGCCACGGCTTAGCGACAAAGTCGGTGGCTCCCATCTTCATCGCTTCCACCGCCACATCCACGCCGCCGTGGGCGGTGATCAGGACTACCACCGCCTGGGGATCAGCCTTCAGAATCCGCTCAAGCCAGTAAAAACCCTGTTCGCTGCTGGAGTCCCCAGGGGTGAAGTTCATGTCGAGCAGGATTGCGTCGAATTCGTGGCTCGCCATGAGAGCCGGGATGTCGATCGGGTCGTTGCACGTCTGCACGAGTGCATAGTGCCGTTTCAGCAGGAGCTTGCCCGCCGTCAGAATGTCCTCATCGTCATCGACAATCAGTATCTTGCCTGTGTCGTCCGTCATGCCGATAAACTCCCCGTCTCACCGAGCTAGGGTCAACGCCTTAGCGTCAATGCCCACCTGGCACGGTGCTCAGCCGTGCGATGGACTTTACACCGATGGGTGTCCGATTGCGAACACCTGTCTGTTCGCAGGCGTACAGGATGTTCGAATTCGAACACCGGCAACGTGTCAGTTGCACAACGATCCTCCCAGAAACCTTTTAAAACAATAAGTTATCGAGTTGGCACATGGTTTGCGACAGACATATATGCGAGAGGCATATGCAAGTGCCGTGGGCAGATCAAGATAGGAACAGTGCGATGGCCGGTCGCCGATGGCAGACGATAAAGACCAGAGCAGGACAGATGAGCACCACTAACAACAGAACCAAGACCGCTACCAGACCGGTATCGCTTTCGGCGGCCGCTTCCGGTGCGAGCATGGATCGGAAGGTGGCGAAATCCCGCTACCCGGTCAAAAAGATCACAATGGGCGTGGCAGCGGTGGTGGCAATCGCGCTGATCACTTGGGCCATCATGAGCGAGACAGGCGGTCGAAGTTTCTCCATCGATCAGGATCGCATCGTCATCTCACCCGTCACCAGCGGCGTATTCGAGGATTTCATCCCCATCCGCGGACGGGTAACCCCCAGGAAGACCGTCTATCTGGACGCGATCGAAGGTGGACGCGTTGAGGAGCGACTGCTCGAAGACGGTACCATGGTCAAAGCCGGTGACCTGATCGTGGTCCTGTCCAACACCTCTCTACAGCTCGATGTCACCCGCAACCAGGCCATGGTCACGGAGCAGCTCAACAATATGCGCACCATCGAACTGCAGCTCGAGCAGAACAGGCTGCAACACAAACGTAACCTGGTGGAATTGGATTACCAGATCAAACGGCTGACCAGGCAGGTAGACCGGCTGACGGACCTCGACGAGTCCGGCGTCGTTATCAAGAGTCAGTTGGAAGATGCCCGGGACGAGCTCGAGTATTACGGCAATCGTCGCGTGGTGACGCTGGAGAGTCAGGAGACCGACGCACGACTGCAGGAGACCCAGCTTCAGTTCCTGCAAGAGACGGGTGCACAGCTTGAGCAAAATCTCGCCCTTGCTCAGAAGAATCTCGACTCCTTGAACGTGCGGGCGCCGGTGCCCGGAAAACTTTCCGGGCTCGACGTGGAGACGGGTCAGAGCATCAACCGGGGTGGTCGTCTCGGCCAGATCGATGACCCGGACAGTTTCAAACTGCGTGCCAATATAGACGAGTATTATCTCGGTCGCGTCGATACCGGCCAGTCTGCCAATTTCGAGAGGGACGGTAAACCGTACGAATTGACAATCGCCAAAATCTACCCTCAGGTGCAAAACGGCCAGTTCGAAGTGGACCTGTTGTTCACCGGTCAGGAACCGCAGCAGATACGAAGAGGCCAGACCATTCAAGCCAGGCTGACCCTCGGCGATTCCGTTAGTGCCAAACTGATTCCGAACGGTGCGTTCTACCAGGATACGGGTGGAAACTGGGTATTCGTAGTTTCCGGGGATGGCAACGACGCGATCAAACGCACCGTCCAGCTCGGTCGCCGCAACTCACGCTATATCGAAGTGCTCGATGGGCTGGAAAGCGGTGAACGAATCGTCACCAGTCCCTATTCCAGTTTCAAGGATATGGATCGACTGAAGCTTGGTGGCGAATCCGATTGACACAGATATTGAATCCTAAGTCTCCCTAAATAAGGAATGACGACATGTTGAAGTTACATAACCTTTCCAAAGTCTACCGCACTGATGAAATTGAAACCGTCGCTTTGGACAGCGTCAACATCGAGATCGAAGCGGGAGAATTTGTCGCAGTCATGGGTCCGTCGGGTTGCGGTAAATCGACGCTGCTGAATATCGTCGGCATGCTCGATTCACCGACGGAGGGGCAGTATATATTCCGCGACGAAGATGTCAGCGACTATTCGGAATCCCAACTCAGCAACATTCGCAAGATGAACATCGGCTTTATCTTCCAGTCCTTCAACCTAATCGACGAACTGACCGTGGCCGAGAACATCGAACTGGCACTCCTGTACCACAATATCCCATCTCGGGAACGCAATGACCGAGTCGCACAGGTGATGGACAAGGTCGGCATTGCACACCGCGCCAAGCATATGCCGAGCCAGCTATCCGGTGGCCAGCAACAGCGGGTCGCGGTGGCGCGGGCGGTGGTCGGCGATCAGGCATTGATACTCGCAGACGAGCCTACCGGTAACCTCGACAGTGCCCACGGCCAGGAAGTGATGGAGATGCTGCAAAGCCTCAATGCGGAAGGTACCACCATCGTTATGGTGACTCACAGTCCCTCCCATTCGGACTATGCCCGGCGTACGGTCAACCTGTTCGATGGACATGTCGCCATCGAGAATCTGCGAGCTGCGGTATAGGAAGCACCTAATGCTCAGAAACTATGTTCTGATCGCGTGGCGACATATCCTCAAGAACAAGCTCTATACCCTAATCAATGTGGCTGGGCTGGTGATCGGTCTCGCCGTCTACATCTTCGGCTCGCTGCTGGCGACCTACGAGCAGAGCTACGACCTGTTCTACAAGAACGCCGATCGTATCTATACGGTTGGATCGATCCTGTCGCCAACTGCCCCGATCGGCTTTTCGGAGTTTGAGGGCGTTCCCAGCGCCATGGGCCCCATCATCGAAGCGGATGCGCCGGAGATTGCGGCCGTTGTCCGCACGATCGGTCGCGAGTACCTGCTCAGCGTCGCTGAGGACAGTTATTACCAGAGCATGCGGTTTGCCGACCCCGACTTCACTACGGTTTTCGACTTCGACTATCTCGAAGGTGATGATACTTGCCTGCGTGACCCTACCGGCATGCTCATTACCCGAAGCGCCGCTGACAAGCTGTTTGGTGAGGGTCCCGCCCTGCACAAGACGGTAACGCTCGACCACAACGTCGTCCTGCAGGTAACGGCAGTAGTGCGGGACCTGCCGCAAAATACACACTTCAACACGGCCCTGGACCACGAAGGGTTTGACATCGTTGCGCCGATGAAAGCGCTGAGCCGTGCTGAAGAATTCGATCCGGCGGGCAATTATACAGGGCTGGGTTCCGGCAATATGACCTACGTATTGCTGCCGGAAGGCAGATCCCCGGCTTGGTTGCAGAGCAGGCTTGACGCGATCTACGAGCGCAACTTCCCTGAAGAGGCAAAGGACCTGCTTGTCGGTTTTCGCATCCGGCCGCTCCCTGAAGTCAACACCATCATATGGGATATGATCGGTCTGCCGGTCATCGAAACTGTTCAGCTGTTGGCGCTACTGGTCCTGATCGTCGCCATCGTCAACTACACCAATCTCGCTACCGCTCAGTCTCTTGGCCGGACCAGGGAAGTCGGTCTGCGCAAGACCATGGGGGCCGTCAAGACACAGTTGCTGCAACAGTTCCTGATCGAAAGCCTGACTATTGCCGCGATCGCAATGTTGATCGCCCTGGCCGTGCTCGAGGTCTGTGTGCCGCTCTTCAATGAAGCGGTCGATCGTGCCCTTACCATCGACTACGGCGCAACCTTGCCGTGGCTTATCACCACCACGGTGGCCGTGGGTCTTGGCGCCGGAGCGTATCCTGCTTACGTTATAACGCGCGCAAGACCGATAGATGCGCTCCGCGACGGTGACACTAAAGGCGTCAAGGGCAGCTGGTTTCGAACGATCATGCTGGGCCTTCAGTTCACGATCTCCATCTTCATGCTGGCCATGGTATTGGTCGTCTATTTTCAGAATCAGAAGCTCGAGGCGAGCAGCGACGACTTCCCGAGATCACAGATACTCGTCCTGAAGCGGCTGGGGCTCGACAGCATCCGCGCCCGACACGAAACTCTGCGGAGTGAGATCAGCAAGATTGCAGGCGTCGAACACGTTACCTACTCCAATCAGGTTCCGTACGATCAATCGACCTCGGGAACGTTTGCAGGAACCGATCCCGAGGACAGGACGCCCGGAACTCTGTTCATGCAAGTCTGGATCGATGAGTATTTTCTGGCATGCTACGACATCCCCTTGCTGGCGGGCCGCAACCTCAGCAGCGAACGCAGCGGCGATCTGGCTACGGGAGAGCTGCTGAGCCGGAATGTCATCGTCAATGAGTTAACCGTAGAGATTCTCGGATTCGATTCAGCGGCCAATGCGATCGGACGCACCTTGTACGACTTCCCACCCGAGGGGCCGGCACGTCCATGGACGATCGTCGGCGTAGTACCTTCGCTGAATTTCCAGAGCTTCTTCAACCCCATAAAACCGATGATCTACCGGATGGACCCAGGCCAGGCAAACGTCGCATCCATCCACATACAAGGGGCAAGCCTATCGGACACGCGCGAGGAGATCGAGGCGCTCTGGGACAGACTAGTACCTGAATATCCAATTCAGGCACACTTACTGGATGAAGATTTCGAGAATTATTACTCGCTCTTCTCGGCCATGGCTCAGGTCTTGGGTGGTTTTGCATTTCTCGCGCTATCCCTGTCACTGATTGGCCTGTTCGGCATGGCTGCGTTTATGGTGCAGCGGCGTACCAGGGAGATCGGAATTCGCAAGGTGATGGGTGCCAACATGATGCAGATCGTCAGGCTCCTGATCTGGCAATTCTCCAGACCGGTGCTGTGGGCTCTACTGCTGGCATTGCCACTCGCCTATGTTGGGTCGGGTATTTACCTCGACTTTTTCGCTGACAGGTTAACGATGCCGGAAGCGATTATCCTCTTCGCCGGACTTCTGGCAGTCATCTGTGCCTGGGGCATCGTTGCGGTTCACGCATTTAGGATCGCGCGCGCCAAGCCGATCAATGCGCTTCGCTATGAGTGACTCACAACTTCATATCCGAATTCTAACGACATGCGTCTGTCGGAGGAATCAAGAACACCGAATGGGAGCACAAGGATGCTAAAGAACTACTTTTTGAGCGCGTGGCGACACATCCTTAAGAACAAACTCTACGCAACGATCAATATTCTTGGCCTCGTGATCGGACTTTCCGTCTACATTTTTGGCTCGCTGCTGGCAACTTATGAGCGCAGCCATGACTTGTTCTATGAGAATTCGGGCCGCATCTATACCGTGGGGTCGCTTTTCTCCCCCACCGCAGAAGTGGGCGTCGGGGAAATGGATGCGACCTTCAGCGCGGTCGGGCCATTCATCGAAGCCGATGTGCCGGAAGTGGAGGCCGTTGCCCGTTCGGTAGGGCGTGAGTATCTCCTGACCATCGACGAGGACAGCTACTATCAGTCGATTCGTTTTGCCGATCCCGACTTCACCACGATCTTCGATTTCCACTACATCGAGGGCGATAGTCGCGCCCTTGACGATCCCACGGGCATGATCGTCACCAGCACCGCCGCGCGGAAGTTTTTTGGCGACGGACCGGCGCTCGGCAGGACACTGACCCTGGACCACAAAGTTACTCTGCGGGTGACGGCAGTAGTTGAGGATCTGCCCAGAAACACGCACTTCAATTCGTCCATCGTCGCGAGCGTGGACTTTGCGGTGGTCGCACCGCTCAAAGCTCTCGAGGCGGCGAGCGGCTATGACATCGCAGGCGACTGGGACAACTTGTCTACCGGACACCTGACCTATGTGCTGCTGCCGGGGGACAAAACACAATCCTGGCTGCAAAGCAAGCTTGACGGTATCTATAGCAGTCACTTCCCCGAAGCTGAAAAGGAGTTGGTGATCGGCATGCGCGTGCGGCCACTCGAGGAGATCAACACCATCATTTGGGATATGGTCGGCATGCCGATGATCGCAACCGTTCAACTATTGGGGCTGCTGGTGCTGGTAGTCGCGATCGTGAACTACACCAATCTGGCAACTGCACAGTCACTTGGCCGGGCCAGGGAAGTCGGTCTGCGTAAGACCATGGGAGCCGTCAAGACCCAGTTGCTGCAACAGTTCCTGGTGGAGAGCGTGACCATTGCCGCCATAGCCATGCTGATCGCTCTCGCGCTGCTGGAGATCTGTGTGCCACTTTTCAACAGCAGTGTGGATCGCGCACTGACCATCGATTACAGCGCGACCTTGCCGTGGCTGATTCTGACCACGTTAGGAGTGGGTCTGGTCGCCGGAGCATATCCTGCCCACCTGATAACGCGGGCGAAACCGATCGATGCGCTGCGGGATGGCAGTGCTAAAGGCGTCAAAGGGGGTCTTTTCCGCAACATCATGTTGGGTCTGCAGTTTACGATTTCAATCTTTATGTTGGCCATGGTGCTTGTCGTTTACTTTCAGAACGTGAAGATTGAAAACAGCAGTAATATCTTTCCGCGGTCCCAGATCCTGGTCTTGGACAGGCTTGGCGTCGAGACGATTCGAACCCGCCTTGACACCTTGAGGAACGAAATCAGCAGGATCCCCGGCGTCGAGAACATCGCCTTCTCCAGTCAGGTGCCGTATGAGCAGAACACGTCGCAGATCAAAGGGGGTACTGAAGCAGGCGACGAAGCTTCGGCGTTTAACCTCCAGCGGGTAATAGTCGACGAGCACTTCATGGAAGCGTATGACATTCCGCTGCTGGCCGGGCGCAATCTGAACGTCAACATTGCTGACGATATCAGAAAGGAAGAAGTCTTAAGCCTCAATGTCATCATCAATGAGTTGGCGGCAGAGAAA
>CEQE01144329.1_pt1 | contig 33193 bp, 36 predicted proteins | sample 356201 | NCBI WGS metagenome assembly CEQE01 (sample SAMEA2619970, study PRJEB7988) | marine metagenome | biome: marine biome (ENVO:00000447); feature: mesopelagic zone (ENVO:00000213) & marine oxygen minimum zone (ENVO:01000065); material: "saline water (ENVO:00002010), including plankton...
CACTGGTACACTTTCACTCCGCCCTTGACAGATGAGTCCATACTACGACCTGGTCAGCCCGGTGTAATCGGCGAGAGGCCTGATATCGCCTAAAACGATGGATTGACGGTGGGATGGTCATCAGGAGGATGAGACGTAGTACCGGAGTATGATCGGAGCACAAAAAGAGACGGCGCCCGAAGGCGCCGTCTCTGCCGAAAGTCGATCGAGGCTGGCCGCGCGGTCAGCCAAACAAGTCGGTTAAACGGGCCGGAACCTGACCAGCGTGTGCTCAGGCGTTACGTCCTCGAAGACGGCTTCGACGCGCAGGTCGATCGCGGCGTCTTCGATGTCGCATTCCACCAGGTTCGCCGGGATGCGTGTCCCTTCATCGAGTTGGATGATCGCCCACACGTAGGGCGTGTCCGGCTGGAAGGTCGGGTTGGCGGCCTGGTATACGATGGTGTAAGAAAACACCCTTCCCTTGCCGCTCACCGGGACCCATTCTGTTTCGCTGGCGTCGGCTAGACAGATGGGGCATACCTCCCGCGGATAGAAGTACAGGTTGGCGCAGATCTTGCAGCGTGGCATGACCAACTCGTGGCGGCGCACGGCTTCCCAGAACGGTTTGGACACTTCCTCATTAATAGGGCGTGGCAGCGGTTTAGTGTATTCGGTTGTCATAGCATCGCCTTGTGTCTGGCAGATTCAGAGTGTAGTTACAGTGTTTCCTCGGACCCGAGGACCAGCGAGCACATTTCGCTCGCCGTGCCCCCTCAACCATTCACCATTGCGAGGTCGTTTTTGGGCACCTGCCTTGGCCCAGCCCGGCCCATGATCTGTCGGGACCCTTCGATCACGTGGCGGAATCCGCCAGCCAATCCGGGTTGGCCGCCCGAGAGCTGGCCGCCGTCGGTGTTGACTGGGAAGCTGCCCTTATACGTCGTATCGGTGGACTCATACCACGGTCCGACTTCGCCCTTCTTCATGAATCCGGCATCTTCGAGGCACACGGCCACGAGGATGGTGTATCAATCGTAGAATTCGGCGAACTCCATATCTTTGGGGCCGTACCCTGACATTTGGAATGCCCTGGCGGCGGAGCCCTTGACCGGAGTCGTCGTGACCCGTTCCGTCTGCCAGATGTTGGAGTTGGCCTGCTCCATCCCGGCGCCGAGCACGTAGACGGGACGATTCGGAAGAGAGTTGGCTCGGTCCGCCCTGGTCATGATCAGCGCCGCGGCGCCGTCGCAAGGCATCACGCTCTCAAGCAGTCTCAGCGGGTAGTTGACGTACCGAGAGTCAAGCACATCCTGGCGGGTAACGGGCTGGCCGTGGAAGACGGCGTTCTCGTTTTCTACGGCGTTGAATCGCTGGTCGGCGGCGACTTTGGCCATCTGTTCCTCAGTGGTGCCGTATTCGAGCATGTGCCGCGTGTATATCTGCGCGTAATAGTTGCCCATGCCGGCGGATGGACCGTGTGGGTCCTCCCATTCCGAGCGAACGCTGCCGCCCCCACCGCCTGGCGCCGCCCGGTCCATTCGCGAGTTGCCCATGACCACCAGCACGGTGTCGCATAGGCCCGCGTTGATCGCCGAAGCAGCCGCGGTGGTGGCCGATGCTCCGCTTGCGCCTTGCATCGATACGCCCGACGCAAAAGTCGGCCTGATGCCGATGTATTCAGCCATCGCAGCCGGAGCGGTGACTCCGTCGGTGACCAAACCGTTGACGTCAGTCTTGGTGAGCCCTGCATCTGCAATGGCTTCGCGCGCTGCTTCAGCGCACAGGCCGATCATCGTACGGTTCGGAATCACTCTCCGAGTCGGCACTTCTCCGATGCCCACGATGGCAACTTTGCCCTTAAGGGTCATCGCATTTCACCTCCAATAGTCACTGAGGGCATTGTACTACACGCTCAGGCGGACGCAAGCCCTGACTGGCAGGGATTGCAGCCGATCGGCGGATAGCGATGAGATAGAATCCTGATGATCAACGGTAATACATTGGGAGGACCGGATACGACCATGCTCGCGAGAATTGGGCTTTATCACCTGGAAATGACAGACGCCAGTCAATTGACGCCTGGACGAGCCGACGCGGCCGACCTGGCATTCAGGCAGGCCGGGATTCCATCACCGGAGCTGAACCGCTATATGTACACGGCGGTCGGCGGTGACTGGTATTGGATCGACAGGCTGGGTTGGAGCTACCAAGAGTGGCTCGATTGGGCTTCTCGTCCCGAGGTCGAAACCTGGGTCGCATACGTCAAGGGCACGCCAGCCGGTTACTTCGAGCTCGACGGCGTGGCGGGAGGCGATGTCGAGCTCGCGTACATTGGCCTGCTGCCTCAATTCATCGGCAAGGGGTACGGTGCGCCGCTGCTGACAGTCGCCACGGAGCGCGCATGGGCTATCGGAGCGTCGCGCATATGGTTGCACACGTGCACGTTGGACCATCCCGATGCCCTGAAAAACTACTTGGCTCGTGGTTTTGTTATGTACGATCAGGGAGAGTACGAGCAAGAGTTGCCTGATCGGAGGCCCGGACCATGGCCCGGAGCGCGCGAGTGACGGGATTCGCGTTGCACGGATATGTCCTCACACGGGCGGAGTCAGTTTCGCGTCGATGATCTGTTCGCACCAGCGAGCCGCGGCCAGCAGAGTTTCGTCGGCAAATGGCGCGGCTGCGAGTTGGACGCCGAGAGGGAGACCGTCGGCGTTGAGCCCAGACGGGAGGGTGATGGACGGGAAACCGCCGAAGGTGAAGGGCGTCTGGAACATGGGGTTCCCCGTTGTGCCGAGGTCGTGGGGAGCCGGTTCGACGGTGGACGGCGACAGCATTGCGTCGTAAGGCCGCAGCGCCTGCTCCAGCTCTCGCCGGAATCGTCGCCTTACGCGCTGGGCTTGCACGTAAGCGACCGCCGGGGTGAGCATGCCCTGTTCGATCACGCCTCGGATGTTGGGCGAGTACTCGTCGGCGCGGGCCTCGAACCACTCCTGGTGCACGGCCGCGGCCTCGACGGTCATGAGCACGCGGTGGGCCGACAGCATCGTATCGAAATCGGACGGGAGGTCGAAGTCTTCGATCAACGCGCCGGCGTTGGTCAGCTTGTCGGCGATGGCGTCAGTGTGGGTTCTGACTTCGTCGTTTGCGTTGTCATCGAAGAATTTCCGTATTCGGCCGATACGCGGCGGGTGTCGCATTGAGGCGACCGCGTTCAGGTAGTCGGGGACTGGCCGTGTTGACGACGAGAAATCATTGGGATCGTGCCCGGCGAGAACGCTGAGCATGAGCGCCGCGTCCTCGACGGTTCGCGTGAACGGCCCCATCGTGTCAAGCGACCACGAGACCGGGACAACGCCGTAGCGGCTGACGCGACTGAACGTGGGCTTCAGTCCGACGATGCCGTTGAACGAGGCGGGACGCAGGATCGAACCCGCGGTCTGCGACCCCATGGCGGCTGGAAACATCCCAGTGGCGACGCCGACCGCCGAGCCTGAGCTCGACCCACCTGGGGTGTGCTCCGCGTTCCACGGGTTCCGGGTCGGGGGCGGGTCGCCGCACGCGAACTCGGTGGTCACGGTCTTGCCCATGATGATTGCGCCGGCTTGCTTCAGTTTGGCGACGGTCGTGGCGTCGTAGTCGGGCACGAAATCGGCGAGGATTTTCGAGCAGGCGGTCGTTGTGACGCCCTGGGTGTAGTAGATGTCTTTGATGCCGACCGGAATTCCGTGAAGCGGTCCGCGCGGTCCTTCCGAGGCCAGCTCTGCATCGCGCCTTTCCGCCGTTGCCAGGACGTCCGTTTCGTTCATCGTGACCCATACGTTCAGGTCTGGTTCCAGCAAAGACACGCGGGCCAGCAAACTCTCGATCAGTTCGACGCAGGACAGGGCGCCGTCTCTGATGTTCTTCGCGGCCTCGGTTATGGTGAGCTCGTGTGGTTGGGTCATGTGACGCTCCTTTTCAGGGGTGATTATACATCTGGCCGGACTGTCGTGGTGATATGATTCGTGCGACAGCGATACCAACCTTGGAGGCGACAATGCCATCGTTGACCGACGAGCAATTGCATGACTTTCTTTCAACCGGCGATCTCTTGATGAGGCTCGCGACCATTACGCCCGAAGGTTGGCCAGCGGTGAATCCGCTCTGGTACTACTACGAAGACGCCGCCTTCCTGCTGGGCGGTCGAAGGCAGGCGCAGTGGGTCGAGAACATCCGCCAAAATCCGCGTGTGTCGGCCTGCATCGACACTGCCGAGGCGATTCACTCTCGCGCCCTGATCGAAGGCACGGCAGAGATCGTTGACCCGGCGTGGCTCGGCGATTGGAAGGCGTGGGCGGTTCGGTACATGGGCGAGGAAAGAGGCGGCCGGTATTACGACGACACCAAGCATATTCCGCGAGCGTTGGTGCGAATCACGCCTCGAAAGATCGTGACGTGGAGCGGACCGGGGTGGCACCCGCGGTACCTGGAGTAACGCTTGGAAATGTGACGTAACCAAGGGCGGCCAAACCAACCCTCAACTTTGGTTTGACGCACGAATGGGGCAGGCACGCTGCCGTCGGGGTGGTTCGACAGGCTCACCACGAACGGGGAAAAGTGCTAAGTCTTGACTCCCCCGGCTAGTCGTTCTCGAGGGAATAGACGCGGTACGCGACGCCTCGTTCAGCCCGTTTGCCTTCGCCGACGCAGACGAGACCGTTTAGCCACGTGTAGCGCTCGTCGCCGGTTTCGAACCGTGGCGTAGTCATGAAGTACATGTCGCCGTACTCGGAGGTTTCCCCTGGCGATGCGGCGGGACTGTCGCCTTCCGGTCTGGCCACTCCGTAGTATTGGACGTAGATCAAGGCGCCGTCGTCGGTCTCCAGCGTAATACGGACATCGAGCCTGCCGGTTCCGTCAGGTTCTCTTAGCAGCCAGTCTCCGCCGCCTGCCCAGATCGTCCCTTTCAGGCGCGGGCCTTCGAAACTGCCGCCGGTGACCACGGCGAGCCCTCGCGTGCCGAACGGACCGTCGCCCGCGAAACGGAGCGGGCGCTGGAGGTCGGCGGTGTATTCCATCAGGAACTGTAGTTTCACGGGGAATCTCCTTACCAGATGGTCATCGAGTCCAGAAAGAGCTGACGGAGGTCTTGCTCCGATACCTCTCTCGGGGCGAGCTTGATTACGCGGTGTTGGGGCATGGCGCCCGCGGCGAGTTCCGTGGCGTCGTCTGGGCCGTAGCCGACGGCGGACAGGCCGTTGGGAACGCCGATCTCGCGCAGGAGGTCGATGACGGCGTCGGCCAGGACTTCGCCCGCGTCGTCGGGGCCCGCATCAGAGATGTCCGCGCCCATGAGCTCGGCGGCGCGCAGGTGCCGTTCCGGGTTGGACGGTGCCGTGAACCTGAAGACGGCCGGGGCGTTGAGGATCACCGACATGCCGTGAGGGATGATCGCGTGGTCGTCCGGGTACCCGTCCGGGACGTACTCGCGGACCATGCCGGAGACAGGGTAGGACATGCCGTGCGGAAGGTGTACGCCCGCGTTTCCGAAGCCGACTCCCGCGAAGGTTGCCGCTAGAAGCATGTTCGAGCGGGCCTGGTCGTCGTCCGGGGTCTGGACCGCTCTGACGATGTTGCGCGACACCATCTCGATGGCCCGGATCGCCCACACGTCGCTGATCGGATTGGAGCCTTGATACGCGGGCCGCATCGCGGGGCCGTCCGGCGCCTCACGCTGGTGGTACGGCAGGGCGGTGTAGGATTCGAGGCCGTGGCACAGCACGTCGAAACCACTGCACGCGGCGACCATTGCAGGCAGATCACGGGTGTTGTTGGGGTCGACGATGCCCATGATCGGCCGGATCGAACGGTGTGCGATGCCGGTTTTCGCATGCATCTCCAGCAGGTCGAATATGGCGATGCCGGTGGTCTCGCTGCCAGTGCCGCTGGTCGTCGGGACGGCGACATGGGGCTTGAGCGGGCCTGGGACCGGGACGCCGCCGCCGATGGGCGCGTTAACGTAGGTCAGGAACTCCGCAGGATGCGTCGAGTAAAGGTTCGCAGCCTTGGCGGTGTCCATGCTGGAACCGCCGCCGACGGAGATGAAGGCATCAAATGCGCCTTGCGTCGCTGCCTCAACGGCGAGCTTGAACGACTCGTCGGTCGGCTCGACGCGCACGCGGTCGAACAACTCGGCGTCCACTCCGGCCTCCTTCAACGAGGCCATGACCACCGACACCGGTTCAGTCTGCGCCATTTTGGGATCGGTGACGACCATGACGCGTCGAGCGCCGAGTCGGTTCATCTCGTAGCCGATCTCGGCTGTTGCCCCGACACCGAACTTGATGCTGGAGGTGTCCATCGTGAACGCTGTTTCGAATCTTTCGTGTTCCATGGCGTTCCTTTCGATCGCTCCGGTTTGACCATGCGGCAATTCCGACGACCGCCTGCCCAGCTTGCCTTACGACCAGTTGGTTTCCTGGCGGGAGGCCACGCTGCCGTCTCCGGCTCTCCACACGGCTGCGTCGTCTCGCCACGGGTTGGCTTTCAGCCAGTCTTCGTCCATGTTGACGCCGAGGCCCGGGCCTTCGGGCAGTGGTAGGAATCCGTCCTTCTGAACTGGGAAGTCTCCGAAGCACGCGTCCTGGAACCACGGATGCAGCCCGCCTTCCTGGATCATGAAATTTGGCGTGCACGCGTCCAGTTGCAGGGAGGCGACGGTGCATATCGGGCCGTATGGGTTGTGCGGCTGGAATCCGACGTAGTGAGCCTCGGCCATCGCTGCGATTTTCTTCAGCTCCAGAATTCCGCCGGCCTGGATGATGTCGGGTTGGATCAAGGCGACTATCTGCCTGGGCAGCAGGTTCGCGTAGTCCCATTTGGTCAGCAGCCTCTCGCCGGTCGCGATCGGAATGCTGACGGATTCGGCCACTCGCTGGAGGGCGTCGAGGTTCTGTGGCGGCACCGGCTCCTCGTACATGAACGGCCGGTACTGCTCCATGGCGTTGCCGATTCGGATCGCGTCCGAGGGCGCCAGCCTGCCGTGAACCTCGACGAGGAGCTCGACGTCGTCGCCGACCGCTTCTCGGACAGCCTCGAGTTTCGCGATCGCCGTTCTCTCCGCTTCGATGGGGATGAACAACCCTCGATGATCGAAGGGATCGCCCTTCAGGGCCGTTATGCCCTGCGACGTGAAGCTGAGGGCTCTTTCGACGGCGGCCTCTGGCGTCGCGCCGTCCCACCTGCCGTAGCACCAGATGCGCTCCCGCATCTTCCCGCCGAGCATCTCGTAGATCGGCACGCCGAGCGCCTTGCCCTTGATGTCCCACAGGGCGATCTCGATCCCGCTGATCGCCGACATCTGGACGACTCCGCCCCGAACGTGGAAGTGGTGGTAGAGCGTCTGCCAGTGCTGCTCAATCCTGCCGGGGTCCTTGCCGATGAGCTGCTGCCCGAATTCCTCGACCATCGCGGCGACGCTCAACGGACCGGCGGTGGCCTCGCCCCAACCGACGATGCCCTCGTCGGTCTCGATCTTGACAAACATGTAGTTTCTTGCGCCGAAGGCGGTTGAGGATGAGGCCGGGATTGCTTTTACTGAGGTGATTATCACGTTTTGTCCTCCAGGTCATCAAAATGTTGGTGTCTGTTGGTTTCGGGAACCTTGCTGGCCCGGACCATAACTGAGGGACGCAAGGGACAGGAGGGACGAAAGATCTCTCGAAACGCGGTTGCGGCAGGTTGAATTACCCGGGGTCGACGCCGGTTTCGGCGGCCCATGCTTGGAGGCCGCGGCGGAAGGCGAGGGCGCCCATGGGTGCGAGGACGGCTTCCATCGATTCTAGAATCTCGCGTGGGGTTGCGCCCTCGCGGAGGGCGAGCCTGACGTGCTCCTGGATCTGCTCGACGTCCGCCCGCAAGGCCGTTTCGACGACGATTTGCAGCAGCTCTTTGGTTTTGCGGTCCAAGGTGCGCTGGCCCGTGTAGGTGGCCTCGATGAAATCGTTGTACTTCTTCAGCCACTCGAAGTCCGCGGCAGCCATGATCCGGTGCATCTCCAGGGTGTAGCCCCTGGTCCGCTCTGCTTCTTCGAGGTACTGGCGGGCGTCGTCTGTTTGGTCCATGGCATCCCCCTGATTGCCTGCTTGAGATTCGTCGCACATTCTAGCAGAGTCCTTGGGATGTCAATGTTTCGCCATCGATTTTGACACTCTAACTGGCCAGGTGTACGGTATCGCCAGTCTGAGCAGAGGATGCGCTTCAATGTCTAGATTCCTGATCGTGGTTTTCGACGGACTTCAGCCGTCGCAGGTTAACGCGAATCTGATGCCTAACCTTTCGCGGTTCGCGGAGCAGGGGGTGTTCTTCGCCAGAAACCACCCAGCGTTTCCGACGGTCACGCGACTGAACGCCGCCTCGATGGTGACGGGTCGTTTCTCCGGCGGCCACGGTCTGGCAGGGAACCAATTGGTCGCGCGGGATTACGACCCGAATCGGGTCCTCGACGCGATGGAGCCGGATCTGGCACGGTTGGCCAATGCCACCGGCAGAGTTCTGCTTGCGCCGACACTGGCTGACATCCTGAGTGGGCACAGTCAGGAATATATCGCGATTGGGGTTGGGACCAGCGGCAACGCGTACGTCCACAATCCGACCGCTGATGTCGCGGGCGGCGCCACGATCCATCCGGAGTTCACGCTGCCTGGGTCGCTGTACGACCGGCTGGCGTCGAGGTTTGGGCCCTGGCCTGGCGAAGACCGGCCGAACACCGCTCGCTTCGTCCACGCATTACGGATTCTGAAGGAGCACGTATTGTCCGAACGCGAGCCGACCGTCGCGCTGGCCTGGTCGTCCGAGCCGGACAAGTCTCAGCACTCGGCCGGGGTTGGCTCGGAGTTGGCAAACCGGGCGCTGCGTGAGGCCGATGCGGAGTTCGGCGGCTTGTTGGCGTGGCTGGAGGAGGCGGGCCGGGCTCAGGACACGAACATTTTCGTGATTTCCGATCATGGCTACTCGACTATCACGAGGGCCGTCGATCTGGCCGCGGAACTGAGATCGGCGGGCTTCGCTTCCGGTGGCGAGGACGGAGGGGTGCTGGTCGCGGAGCAAGGCGGCTCTGCGCTGTTCTACGTGCACGAGAGCGACCGAAATACGACTGATCGCCTCGCATGTTGGCTGATGGAGCAGCCCTGGTGCGGCGCACTGCTCGCCTCGGAGGCAGCCGGACCGATCGAGGGGACGGCGGCTGTTTCGCTGATTGGGATGGACGGACCGCGCGCGCCCGAGCTCGCCGTGGCGTTCAGATGGGAGGATCGGGCGAACGATCATGGCTACCCGGGGCATGCGCCGTCCACGTCGGGCGCCGTGGGGCTCGGCCAGCATGGCGGCATGAGCAGACACGAGATGCGGAACACACTCATCGCCAGAGGCCCGGCGTTCAAATCCGGCGTTAGGTTGGAGTCGCCGAGCGGCAACGTTGACATGGCGCCGACGATCCTGAACGTCCTCGACATCCCAGGCGGCGATGCCATGGACGGCCGGGTGCTTCGCGAGGCGCTGACGGGCGGGCCCGACGGCATCGACTGGACGACGGGGAAGCACGACGCTGAGCGTGAACTCGCGAATGGCGTGTACCGGCAGCGCATCGAGGTGTCGACAGCAGGCGGGAGCACGTACGTCGACGAGGGGAACTCGACGTTCGGGTGACACGAGGTCAGGATGCGGAGATTACGGATTGCAGGTTCGCAGTAAATACGATTATACTGCATCAGTAGTATTTCTAACGATGCGGAGGCTTTGCGATGAGCGCGAACAAAACGCGTTTCACACTAGATATGGATCCGATGTTTCAGAAGAGGTTGAAGGTGATTGCCGCGCTCAAAGGAGTATCGATGCGGCAGTATTGCCTCTCGGCGGTGAGCCAGGCGCTCGATAAAGACGAGGCGATAGACGAGGAGCGGCCTCGATTCAACGAAGAGACACTCGATCGCTTGTTCGCGCTTCGGGACAAAATCTTTGAGGGACGTAAACTGCCTGGCGATTCAGCCGATCTTCTCCGCGAAGCTCGCGAGATTAGGGCTCGGGAACTTGGCTAACCAAGTGGTAGTTGATACGAGCCTCGTCGTCAAGTGGCTGATCGAAGAGTCCGACAGCGATAAGGCTAATCAGCTGGCCCGGCTGTGGGTTCGCAACAACGTTGAGCCAGTCGCGCCTTACCTGTTGCCGATAGAAGTCGCCAACGTGTTGTACCAACGAGTGAGGCGAAGCCAACTTTCGTCTGAGTTTGCAGGTCTACGCATGGATGATTTCTTCGACTACGGTTTGCAATTCATCCAACCTGTCGGGTTGCACCGCCGAGCAATCGAATTGGCCACGCAGTCACAGCAAGGAGCGGCCTACGATGCCCACTGTCTGGCGCTGGCTGAATTGCTTGGATGCGAGTATTGGACCGCAGACGAGCGTTTCTACAACGCCGTCAGCCCGGCTTACCCTCAGGTCAGGCTGCTGAGTACGTTCACTGGCTAGGTCTACGAATCTTTTGCAGGAGGAACCGCTTCAACCATGACTCGCATCCACGTACTGGGAGCAGGAACGCCGACTCCGACGCCCACCAGGTTCGGGAGCTCGTTTGTCGCGGAGGTCGAGGGCCAGCAGATCATGATCGACTGCGGTCCGGCCGCGACGCATAAGCTGGTGCAGGCCGGGTTGTGGCCGACGGACATCGACTACCTGTTCTTCACCCACCACCACTTCGACCACGACATAGATTATCCGTGTTTCTTGTTGTGCCGTTGGGACCAGAGCATCGGCAAGGAGAACCGCCTCCAGGTCTACGGGCCGAACCTCACCGAGCGCATCACCGAGGGAATCATCGGCGAGGACGGCGTGTTCGCACACGACTGGAAGGCTCGCGTCGGACATCCTCTGAGCCAGCAGATCTTCGTGAACAGAGGCGGAACGCTGCCAAGGCCGCCTCCGGACGTGTTCGCCAAAGACGTTGGGCCAGGCAAGGTCTACTCGGGCAAGGACTGGGAGGTCACCGCCGCGAACGGGGAGCACGTGCAGCCGTATCTAGATTCGCTCGCTTACAGGCTGGATACGCCAGACGGCAGCGTCGTGTTCACCGGCGACACCCAGCCGTGCGACACGGTCACGAACCTGGCGAAGGACGCCGACGTCATGTTGTGCATGTGCTGGGACGATCAGGACACGATGGACGACGACGGTGAAGGTTCCGGTCAATGCGGCACGATCGGCGCGGCCCGGATGGCGCAAGCTGCCGGCGTGAAGAAATTGGTGCTGGTGCACATCGGCCCGAACCTGTCAGGCCATGGAGTGATGGAGAAGGGGATCGGAGACGTGAAGAAGCTCTACGACGGAGAGTTGCTGTTCTCCGAGGAGCTTATGTCGTTCGAGGTCTGATCTTCGGCGCCGACGCCTCTCATCCGCTCCCACTCGTGACGCCAAACCTCCATGTAGAGGAAGTTGAGGCCGCCGCGGCGCACTTCCTTCACGTCTCGGAAACCCGACTTGCGGAAGGACTTCTGAGCGCGATGGTTCCACGTGAGCGTATGTAGATACACCCGCTTGAACGAGTAGGCGAGGAACATGTGGTCCAGCAACAGGTCAACCGTTTCGGTGCCGAACCCTTGGCTCCAGTAATCCTTGTCGCCGATCATGATGCCGAGTTCGGCCTCACCTGCGCGCATGTCGATGTCGTAGAACATGCAGTTGCCGATGTGCTTGCCGTCGGTGTCGTCGACGGATAGCCGCTTGGACCGCATGCCGGGCAAGTTGATCTCGTCCCGGGAGTAGCGATAAAAGTCCTCGTAGGACATGTTCAGAGGTCGAGTGGCGTCCAACTCCGCCAATTCGGGGTCGGTGCGCCAGCCGTAATCGTCCTCGATATCCGAGATCGCTTTTTCACGCAGCACTACGCGTTCGCCGGCCACGTTGACGTTGTCGCGCTCAGCCGTCTCGGCGCTCCTGCGGGACCATGGAAATCCCTTTTTGAACAATGTTTACCTCGTTGTCGTAGGTAAGAATGTTCAGCGCCTCGTCGATTGGCGCCCATCTTACTGTGTCGAATTCGTGGTCGTGCAACGAGATGTCGCCGCCGACGGGGGTCATCAGGTAGAAATGAACTGTTTTGACGCACCGGACGCCGTCGAAAGCCCGCACGAACGTATAGCCGATTGAGTCGATAAACTCTTCAGCTTCCACCTCTAACCCGGTTTCCTCTCGGACTTCTCGAAGCGCGGTTTGTTGCTGGGTCTCTCCGGCGTCGGGCGTTCCTTTGGGCAATGCCCAGAGCGGCGGATAGTTCCGACCGCATATCGCTATTTCGGTGTTCCCATCTCTGACGCGATGCACCACTCCGCCGGCGGAGACCATCTCGTGTACGCGTTGCCGTCTTTTCATCGATGCCTTTCCACTCAGTCAGACACTAAGTTTAGGTTGACGCTCAAGAGTGAGTCAAGGCGGCGGCAGGTCAACCGACCTGTGATACATTGATGCGCGCCACCGGCAATCGGGGGTGCACGCAGGGGAAGGGAGGGCCTTTCGATGATCGACAGCACCGAGTTCAGAGGCAAGGCAGCGATCGTTACCGGAGGAGGCCGCGGAATGGGCGCGGCAGTGGCCGAACGCCTTGGCCAGGGCGGCGCCGCGGTTGTCGTCAACGACGTCGACGCCGCGTCCGCGTCCGCTGTCGTCGAACGTCTGCGGGCATCGGGGACCGAGGCGATCGCAGTCGGCGGCGATGTTGTTTCGGGAACAGATGTCGAGCGTATGGTCCGGGAGACGGTGGACCGGTTTGGAGCGGTTCACATCCTGATAAACAACGCCGGCGTGCTGAAGCCGACGCCCGTGATCGATATTGAGGAAGAAGAGTGGGACCTGGTTGTGGGCGTTAACCTAAAAGGGACGTATCTCTGCTCGCGCGCGGCGCTCCCTTCGATGCGCGCGGCAGGTTGGGGTCGCATCGTAAACTTCTCGTCCACCGCCGGCAAGAACATCAGCACCGTGGGCGGCGCGCACTACACGGCCGCCAAGGCGGGGATATTGGGCTTCACCAGGCACCTCGCCAAGGAGTCGGCAGAGTTCGGCATCACGGTGAACTCGGTGTGTCCCGGGTTGATCGACACCGAAATGGTTCGCTCCACCATCGATCCGGAGCGGGCCAAGGCATATGCCGACAGCTTCCCGATCTCGCGCCTCGGGGAGCCGTCCGAGGTGGCGGAGCTCGTGGCGTTCCTTGCATCGGACCGGGCGTCGTACATCACCGGCGCCTCGCTGGACATAAACGGCGGCGACCTGATGATCTGAGATGGGTAGGCGGGCGGGCGGCTCACCGCCTTCAAGACACGGTCTCCCGGCACAAGGCATCTATTATGGCGACTGGTTGCTTTGGACCAACAGGACTGCGTCCGGAAGCGGTCCGGGGCGGAGGCCGGTGTGGGGTTGCCTTGTGACACGTGACGTTGTATTCTAGCGACGCCTGAAGGCGGTGTTTCGTTGACGCCGGGCAACCCCTGGTCAGACGGTCCGCCACGACTATATCGCAACTAAAATAATAGGAGGTCCGGTTCAGCATGGCTGATATGTCAAGATCGGTCGCCATAGCAGGCGTAGCCGAGTCAGATGAGATCGGTAAGGTAGAAAACAAGTCATCGTTGCAGCACCACGCCGAGTCCGCGTACAACGCATTGGAGGACGCCGGCATCAAGATGAGCGAAGTCGACGGCCTGCTGTCAGCAGGCTTCTCGACGCTCACGCTCGCGGAGTACATGGGCATCGAGCCCAAGTACACCGACACCACGGCCGTTGGCGGCTCGTCGTTCATCATCCACATCGCCCACGCAATGGCGGCGATCAACGCCGGGTATTGCGAGGTGGCTCTGGTGACGCATGGCGAGGCCGGACGGAGCGCTCGCAGCCGAGGAGGCGGAAACGCCTCGGAGCCGGGCCCTCAATTCGAGACCCCGTATGGCTACATCGGCGCCCCGATCAACTACGCCCTCGCGGCCAGACGCTACATGCACGACTACGGCGAGGAACGCACTCGTCAGGCCATGGCTGAGATCGCGGTGTCGACCCGCAAATGGGCATTGATGAACCCCAAAGCGTACATGAAAGACCCCATGAGTTTCGACGACTACCACGCCTCCCGATGGGTCGCGTGGCCCTTCCACTTGTTCGACTGCTGCCTGGTCACCGATGCGGGCGGCGCGTTTGTCATCACGTCAGCCGAGCGCGCCCGCGACATGGCCAAGAAGCCGGTGTACGTTCTCGGCGCGGCCGAGGGCCACGACCACGGCATGATAAGCCAGATGCCCGATCTGACCAGCACCTGGGGACGATTCAGCGGTCCGAAGGCGTTGGAGGGCGCGGGCCTGACTCACGCCGACATCGACCTGAACATGATCTACGACTCGTTTACGTATACCGTCCTGGTAACCCTGGAAAGCCTTGGCTATTGCGGCCCGGGCGAGGGCCCGGACTTTGTCGCGAATCAGCGCACTGCGCCCGGCGGAGACTTCGCTCTGAACACCAGCGGTGGTGGGCTTTCGTATACCCACTCCGGCATGTACGGGATGTTCCTGGTTCTGGAGGCTGTCAGGCAGCTTCGAGGCGAGACCGGCGAGCGCCAACTCGACAACCCTAAGACCGCTTTGGTCAACGGGACGGGCGGTTCGCTGTCGTCGACCGGCACGGTCATTCTCGGGGTCGATTAACCCGCATCAGCGGGTTATCGGCAGGAACTCATCGAATAAACGCCTGACCAGGAGAACATAATGACACAAGGTTACAACAAACCCCTGCCGACTCCCCAGGGCGAGTCGGACTACTACTGGGATAAAGCCAAAGAACACGAGCTCTGGTTGCGCAACTGCGACGACTGCGGCACTCCTTACTTCTACCCGCGCGACATCTCGCCGTGCTGCTTCTCGAAGAACACGTCGTGGGTCCAGGCAAGTGGCAAGGCCAGCCTGTACACGTTCGCCATCGTCCATCGTGCACCGCACCCGGGCTTCCGCGACGACGTGCCGTTCGTGCCCGCGATGGTCGAGCTCGAGGAAGGGCCGATCATGGCGACGAACGTTGTCATCGACGACCCGACGCCGGAAAACTTGTCTATCGGCATGGCGCTCGAGGTGGTTTTCGACGACGTTACCGATGCGATCACGCTTCCCAAGTTCAAACCCGCATAAGGGGTAGGAGCGAACTCAGCAGCGACCGATAGCCGTCTCGCCGTGCACGTTTGCAGTGGCGAGGCGGCTATTTGTGATTTTCAGGGCATCGGGATCAGTGTTAAGCCGATGGCGAATCGTCGGATATTGGCGGCGCACACCGCCAGATGCCGTCGACGGAACCGGCGCGAAGTTCAACTCCCGTTGGACCGCTCAAGATGATGTCGATACAAACAGGAGGATGTCATGAAGTTCGTATTGTTCAATGACGGGCGTCCGGGCCTGCTCCGAGATGAAGGCGTGATCGACATCAGCCTGGCGGTCGATCCTGGCGGAGCCGTTCGCGGGCAGGAGGCGATGGAGGCCGTCATCGTTCGCATAGAAGAGCTTCGACCGGAGCTGTCGCGTATGGAGCATGAAGGCGACGTGATTGGACTTGCCGACGTGACTCTGGAGGCTCCGCTGCCGCTCCCCAACAAGATCCTGTGCATGGGGGGAAACTATCGGGAGTTCGGCGCCAGGAACCCGGAGCCAATGTGGGGCTTCCGGAAAGCACAAAGCGCCATTATCGGCCCAGGCGGCGCCGTCGAGCTTCCGGACGTGGACGCCAACATCTTCCACCACGAGGCGGAGTTAGTGGCGGTATTCGGGCGCGGCGGCAAGGACATCAAACAGGCCGACGCCACGGACTCCGTATTCGGATATCTGTGTGGAGTCGACGTGTCTGCTCGCATCTACACGGGCGGTCCGCGTCCTCCGAGGCCCACGACCGAGTTGCCGATCGCACCGCACAAATCCTACGACACGTTTGCTCCGATCGGTCCCTGCATCGCGACCAAGGACGAAATCGTTGATCCGCACCACCTCCAAGTGCAGTTGCGGGTGAACGACGAGCTCCGAGTCAACTACAACACCGACGACCTGGCCCACTCTATTGCCGAGTCAATCGAGTTCGCGACGGCGATGGAGTCGGTTGCCCCCGGTGACATGTTCTTCATCGGGACCAACCACCAGGGACTCGGGGCGATGCAGGACGGCGACAACATCGAAATCGAGATCGAGAGCATTGGCAGATTTTCGTTCCAGGTAACCGACCGGCTCAAACGGGTTTGGGCCAGAGGCGTGGACGAAGCGACGGCCACGGACATACGAGAGAGCGCCGGCGGTCCGGGCGCCAAGGTACGGCCGCTGTAGATCCCGTCTAGATCGGCGCGACTGGCCGACCGGACTCGAAAGGCTACCCTTCGGGGTACGCCTCGCCGAAGCGCTCTGAGTGGGCCATGCCGGACAGAGCCTCGCGTCGTCGCCGTGTGCCGCGGACGTTGTCGTCTCGATATCCGAAAGGCAAGACCGTGATGAGGTCCATGCCTTCGGGGATGCCCAACAGTTCTTTGATTTTGCGGTTCTGCTCTTCGACCCGCAGGCCAACGAAGCAAGTGCCCAACCCCTCGTCCCAGGCGACGAGTTCCATCTGCTGAAGGGCTCGTCCCGCGTCCAGTTCCGATCGGTCAGCGTTGTCCATCGCGATCGCTATGGCCATCGGCGCTTCCGAAACGAAGCTGCCGCTGGTCGCGATTCCGCCGATCTGCCTGAGCATGTCTCGGTCTCGAACCACGATGAAGTGCCACGGCTGCAGGTTTCGCGAACTCGGCGCCCACTGGCCTGCCCGAAGCAGTTTCATCACAACATCGTCCGGCACCGGGTCGGACTTGAATTGACGCACGGTTAGCCTCGTCTGCACCGCGTCAAATACTTCCATCATCTGCCTCCTCGCTCCTTGGCATGTGTCCTCGTGCATAGGTTACCAGCAATCGAACAGCGATCAAAGCCGCGCCAGAGAAGTCCGAAACGGCTTGTTGACGAGCAGTGCAGGCCGTACAATCCTCGGGCATGCAACCTGACGAGCACGATCACATAGAGTTGCCTGACAGAGCCCGACAGCCCTACCCGGGCAATCGCGGATTGGTCTTGGGCAACATGTCCATGGCGCACGGCGTATCTCACTCCGCGGACCAAGGGTTCCCGGTGCTGATGCCAACCATCTCGACCGCGCTGGGTTTGAGCGACTTCCAGGTTTCGGTTTTGTGGGCATTTCGATTCGCGGGCTTCGGCATAGTGAATCTGGGCGGCGGATTGGCGGTGGACATGCTGAAACGCCATTGGGGCGTGATGTTGACTGGATGCATGCTCATGGCCGGGTTGATGTTCGCGTTGACAGGCGCCGTTCCCAACTACGAAATTCTGATCGTCGTGGTGTTTCTGGGGTCTATTCCAGGCGCGTTGTGGCACCTGCCGTCGAGCGCGTCCCTGTCGCAGATATTTCCGGATAGGCGAGGTTTCGCGTTGTCGATTCACGGCTTCGGCGCCAATGTCGGCAACGTGCTCGGCCCTGTGATCGCCACGGCCATGCTGGGGTTGCTGGGATCGTGGCGACGCGTGTTCTTTTCGTATGCGGCGCCCCTGCTGCTGGTCGGCGTCGTTGTGTGGTTGACTCTCCGGAACGTAGGGCGCTTTGGCGTCCAGGAACGTCGCGCACTCAGAACTCAGTTGCGGGATGTGTCGGCACTCATCAAAAAGCCGGTCGTCATCATGCTGGTGCTCGCGGCGACGCTCAGGGGCATCGGGCTGGACGCGGTGTTCGCGTGGTCGCCCTTTTATCTTGAGGAGACGCTCGGGAAAGGACACCTGTCCGCCGGCATCCACTATTCGTTGCTGAGCGGCATGGGGATCGTCTCCGCGCCGATTCTCGGGACGTTGTCCGACAGGTTCGGCAGGAAGGCCGTCCTGGCGCCTGGGTTCGCGCTGGCGTCGGCGCTCGCGTTGCTTGTGGGAGTCGCAGGAGACGGTGCGTTCTTGGTCCTGGTGTTCGCCGGGATGGGGTTATTCAGCTTCGCACTGCACCAGGTGATCCAGGCCGCGGTGCTGGACGTGGCAGGCGAGGGAACCGAGGCGACGGCGGTGGGATTGATCTTCGGCCTGAACGGCATTCTGGGGGTCGCGTCACCGTTCCTCGCATTTCTGGTGATCGACAACCTCGGCGGCTACGGATCGGTGTATTGCTATGCCGGCGGATTGACCGTCGTGGCAATGGCGCTGGTGTTACTCGCGCCGATGAATCATGAGCGGGCGAATGTTCCGAGTCGGAAGCTCGTGGCATGAATCGCGTTGTGTTGGAGCGAACGTGTGGTTCGACAGGCTCACCACGAACGGAAATCCCAACACAACGATCGCCCCGACGCATCGGGACGTTGGCGAGCGGAAGAAGCAGCGTTGCGGGCGAACTCCGCGCCTGGGAATGCGTATGCTGCACCGGCGCCAGCGGGCTAGCGATTCGGGTTACGCAGCGCCTCGCGCACGGCGTCGCCGACTTGCGCCGTGGAGTTCCTGCCGCCGAGGTCACGTGTCACCGCCCCTGTAGATATGGCGGCTCGGACGGCTTGCTCGATGGCGTCGGCGGCTTGCTGGTGGCCGCGGAACTCGAGCATCATGCGGGCGGCCATGATGCTTGCGATTGGGTTTGCGATGCCCCGGCCAACGATGTCGGGCGCGGTGCCGTGGACGGGCTCGAAGTAGGCGAACTCGTGCTCGGGATTGAAACAACCCGAGTAAGCCAGCCCTCGGCTGCCCTGGATGGCGCCGCCCAGATCGCTGAGGATGTCTCCGGCTCTGTTTTCGGCGACGATTACGCTCAGAGTCTCGGGCGCCGTGACGATGAGGTACGCGAGGGTGTCGACGTGCACGTGACGCGCCTCGATGTCGGGGTATCGAGCCGAGACGTCGGCGAAGGTGCGAGACCATAGGCCGTCGGGCAATCCTTTCTCGGCCATGGCCAGATTCGTTCGGCCCAGACGTTGGGTGTGCTCGAATGCGAACTCGAGGATGCGGCTGACGCCCTTGCGGGTGTTGTATTCGGGCCTGATTTCGACTTCGTCGGGTGTGCCCACCTTGAAGTTGCCCGCGGTGCCGGACTCGTAACCCTCGGTGTTTTCGCGGATGACGACGAAGTCGATGTCGTCGCTGGTCTTGCCCTTGAGCGGGGTCAGGTCGTCGCTGAGCAGGCGGGAAGGGCGGACGTTTGCGTACAGATCCAGTCCTCGACGCAGACCGTGCAGGACGGGCTGAGCGCTGATTCCTGTCGGCACTCGTGGGTCGGTTCCCCCGGCTCCAAAGAGGGCGGCGTCGAACTTGTCCGGCAGGCTGCGGATGAAGTCATCGAAGTCGTCAGGGACCGCCTGGCCGGTTCGCAGGTATCGTTCGACGCCGAAGTCGAACGTCTCGTATTCGAGGGAGTATTCGTAGATCTCACTGGCTGCTTCGAGTGTCTTGACCGCTTCCGGGACGACCTCGCTGCTGATGCCGTCTCCCGGTATTACCGCTAATCTGACCATTGCCGTCTCCAGAATCGGAATTGGTGTGTTCGCGTGGAATATCTTACCGGATGGCACGAACCGGCGCTACAGCAATCGCAACGCCTGCTGGCATGTTCGGCGGACCATCCGACTTGATGACTGATTTCGAACACAAATGGGGCCGGCCCCTAGGAAAAGGACCGGCCCCGCTCAAGTTCTATGTTGTCGTCAGGCGCCGTACGGCATATGATCAGCAGTCAGCGTTGGCCACTTTATCGGACGCCCCATCAACCCGGCACCGTGGAGTTGTACTGAGGGGTGCCGCTGGCCGGATGGTTGCCCTTAGGCACGCTCACCGGCAGTGATTCTGAGCAGATTGTCACGTCATTGCTGTCGAGAACTCGGATAATGACGCCGTAAACGCGGCCGTCTCCTTTGGCATCGCGCTCGGCTCGTATTACGAAGCCATCGGGGCCAAGAATTATGGCGTCGGGAGCGAACTTGCCAGTACCTACCAGCTCATCCTGATAAATACTGAAGATGTCCAACGTCAAGCCGTCGCCGAGATCAGACATGCCTTGTACGTCGATTGGGACGTACTTCTTGTTGTTCTTCGTGATCACATCAACACTGAGCGATGCGTTGGAGCAGACGGTCTCGGCATTGGCGGAGCGTGTCTGCAAACCGCCCAAAGTTAGTACCAACGCGGCCAACAAGCCGATCGCTAGGGTCCATCGCGATAGTCCAATTGTCAACAGTTCCGTCGTCATGCTCGCTCCTCGTCCCGCCCACGTAGATTCGTTCGTTTTCGCGCTGTTCGTGCACTTAGGAACCGATCTGCCCAACTGCACTGGGGATGTCCCTGGCATCTGACTGCGTCTTGGATGGCCCTGGTGACCCATTCCGATGACTCGGTCGATGCGCTGCCTGGCTCTAGGATTGCCAGATTTGATTGTTCGTAGGTGGCCGTATCCAAGTGCTGATACTCAATTCGTTTTCAGGGCCTGCACCGTTTTCAATCTCATTTAGATATTAGCAACGCGCGACTCGCGGTCGTATCATCTGGCCGACAATACCGTTAACGAGCGGTTATGTGTAGCATAATGATTGGTTGACTTTCGGACAGGCATCGGCGGTGGAGTGGGCGAATCTGGTCAAAAAGTTGGGCGTCGACGGGCAGTCGATCGATGTAGGCGATGGAGACGGCAGGGCGGGAAGGGACGGAAGCGACGGAAGCGACGCGAGAAACCTCAGGGACAGATACCGTTGGGAGGGGATGCTTTGCGGGGCGGTTTAGGCGATTCTGATGGGAGGGCGCCGTTATGGGATATGCGGAGCGTAGTCCATGCCTATGTGGCCTTGTCGCTCGAGGCCGGCGTACTCTTCGTCTGACAGACCGAGCAACGTCTTGTAGACGTACTCGTTGTCTTCGCCGAGGCGAACCGGACCGCGTTTGATGCCGACGGGGCTCTCCGACATCTTGAACGGAGCTCGGGGGTACAGATGCGCGCCGACGTCTTCCTGGGTCGCCTGCTCGAACATGGCGCGTTCGGCTAGGTGCGGATCGTTGGCGGCGTCTCGCTGGTCCATGACTGCCCCCGCGGCGACTCCGTGGCTTTGCAGGGTGTGCATCGCCTCGTAAGGGGTGCGTCCCTCCGACCAAGATGCGATGCAGCGGTCGAGATCATCGTGGCGCGCGCGTCGCGAGGCATGATCGGCGAACTGTGGATCTGTGGTCCACTCAGGGTTTCCGACGGCGGTGCAGAAGAGCTCCCAGTCGCGATCGTCGAAGATTGTGACGGCGACCCATCGGTCTTCGCCCGCGCACGGGTACACGCCCTGGATCGCGGTTGGGTGCCGGTTGCCGAGCGTGGACTGGCTTCGTCCGTTCATCGAGCGATCCATGAATGCTTCACCAAGGAAGGGGAGGGCGTTCTCTGCTTGGGACAACTCGACGAGCTGTCCTTCGCCGGACCTGCTCCGGTAGTTCAAAGCTGTTGCAACGGCGAAGGCCCCGCCCGCGCCGGCGGCGGCATCGGCCATGAACACTTGCGAGGCGGCTGACGGGTCCATGTCCGTATAACCGCGCAGGAGACTGTGCCCGATCACTCCTTCGATGTGAATGCCCAACGAACGATGATTCTGATACGGCCCGTCGTTGCCGTAGGCTGGCATTCGAAGCATGATGAACCGCGGGTTGATGCGGTGCAATTCGTCGTACGAGATGCCGAGTTTCTGCATCGTCTCGGTGGGGTTGTTCTCGACGAGAACGTCGCTGACGGCCACCAGGCGCCTGAAGACGTCCATGCCTTCCGGTTTTAGCAAGTCGACCGTCATGCTCCGCTTGTTGCGCGCGTGCGCGTTGAAAAGGGGCATGCGGTTCCACGGTCGAGCTCCGGCGATTCTGTCAGGCGCCCCGCCGACATGGGCAGCCGCGTTCTTCATGAAGCCGTCGGTGGGGTGAGCCATTGCCGTGCGTGTTGGCGGGCCCATCGTCTGAATGGACTCGATTCGTATCACTTCAGCGCCCATATCGGCTAAGAGTGTCGTGCAGTAGGGCCCTGCCCAGACGACGGTCATGTCCATGACGCGGACGCCCTCCAGGGGCAGCCGTGTGGTCATCGGGCGTCCCTTCGAAGGTTGGTCGATTGGATATGCTTGATCGTGCCGTTGCTCATATGACGCCTTTCGCTTTCATCCGGTCGATGGCGGCTTGAGCGTAGCCAAGCTCCGCAAGAACCTCGTCGGTGTGCTCTCCGAGCCTGGGCGCCGGGCGTCGGACCGACCACGGGGTCGCGTTCAGTACGACTGGTCGCCCCGGATAGGTGAGAGCGCCGGCCTCGGGGTGATCGATCTCGGCGAACGCGCCTCTGCCCTGGAAGAACGCGTCCCGCATGAGGTCGTCCATCGTGTTCAGAGGACCGCTCAGGACTCGGAACTCTTGGGCTGCTTCCCAGACTTCCTGTTTGGTCCGCGTGAGCACCCAGGGATAGAAATAGCCGTCGAATTCCTCTTTGAGTTCAGGGTCGGACTGCGCTTCCGATGTGTACCATTTGGGATCGAGCAATCCCTCGGGGCTGCCCAGCATCCTGACGACTCGATCGAACCACACCAACCCCGCGGTGATCTGGACGTAGCCGTCCGCGCACGGATAGACGCCGCCGGGAAATCCGGTGCCTGACGCCGCGTCGAGCGATTCCCGGGAAGTGGTCTCGTCTGTGTACTGATATGCTAATAGCAGGCTCAAACGCCGGTCGATGGAGCCCGCCTGAGTTTCCATGATGGATATGTCGACGTGCTCGCCCGCGCCTCGCTGACGAGCGCCGGTGACCGCGGCCAACGTAGCGTAGGCCGCGACCGTGCCCGCCTGATACAGGCCGACCGTGCCTCCCATCTTGATGGGCTCGCGTTCTGCGATTCCGGTCGAGATCAACTCGCCGCCCATGCCGTACAAAATGAGCTCCGAGGCGCGCCAGTCACGATACGGGCCGGTCTGCCCGAAGTTCGAGATCGATGTCACGACGAGCGAAGGGTTGGCGGCGCTCAGCGAACCGTAGCCCAGCCCGAAGCTCTCCATCGTGCCGGGGCGGAAACTCTCGACTACGACGTGGGATCGGCGCGCCAACTCGATTGCGGCGGCTCGGCCTTCCTCGGTGTTCAGGTCTAGGGTGATGCCGCGCTTGTTGGTGTTGAGGTGGAGGAACGTCCCGCTCTTTTCGGGATGGCTGACATCGCCGGGGAACGGGCCGAGTCCGCGGGCGCCGTCTCCTGTGCCTGGCTGCTCGACTTTGATCACGTCGGCGCCGTAGTCAGCCAGTAGCTTCGTGCTGTAGGGCCCAGCTATGTTCTGCGTAAAATCCAGAACGGTGACGTCGGACAGGGCCATCTCGGCCATCAATCACCTCGCATTGCAGACTTTGGCGCCGATCTCTCATTCGCGCTGGATGAACTCCGCCGTGAAACGGGGAGATACAGTCGAACGGGGGTTTGTATGAACAGAACAAACGTGCTATAATGGGCGTTCTTCATCTTCGCAGCCTCGGCCAGAACCTCGGTTCGGGCAATGAATGGAGCGCCCAGATGTTCGAATTCAGATCATGCCCACGATGCCTCGGCGACATGATTTTGCAGCGCGATGTGTTCGGCGCGTACAAACGATGCTTCCAGTGCGGGTGTACCGTCGAACTGGAGGCGCCGCCTCCCCGAAAGCGGCCCGTTAGGCTTCGATCGGAAGACGACGAGGATCCTCACGCGGCATAAGGGTCAGACGACCGCTTCTTCAACTCTCTCTCCTCCGAACGGCGATCGCAGAGATATTCGTCTCTAGGTTCGGCCAGTTCCGGGACTGGAGGCGAGTTTAGCAGTGCGTGTGCGTAGCGTCAACGCGGCTATCGGAGTCCTTCCAGCAGGTGCACCGTCATGTGCTGAGCATCGACGTCCACCTCGGTGACCACCTGAGCGATCGCCGGGATGAGCAGATCCGCGGCGCCTTCGCGGCCGACGACGTAGACGTCGTTGCCGCCGGTCGAGATAACATCCCTGATGTGGCCGAGATGTTCGCCTTCATCGGTGTGCACCGCCATGTCGAGGAGATCGAAGTGATAATACGTGCCCTCGGGAAGTGCGGAGAGTTCGGCCTGGGGGATCGTGAGGAACTGTCCTCGAAGGGATTCGGCTTGGGATCGGTTCGACGCGGCGTCCAGTTTGACCACGTATGCGCCTTTGTTGGCGCGCGAGAGTTTGACCTTGACCGGCCGGGAGTCGAGATACAAAGTGGAACCGGGAGCGAATCGATCCGGGAAATCGGTGTCGGGTTGGACTTTGACGTGGCCGCTCAATCCCCATGCGCCGGTAATGATGCCGACGACGACGTGGTCGCCCGGAGGCGTAGGAACAAGAGTCTGGTCGGTCCGAGAGCGGCTGTGCTTCAGACTATCTCCAGCGTGGCGCGCGTGCCCTGTTTGACTGCTGCTACGCGCAGTAAGACGCGAATGGACTGAGCCACCCGCCCTTGTCGCCCTATGACCTTGCCCTTGTCGTCGGGGGCGACTTCAAGTTTCAATATGATTCGGCCGTCTTCCTCTTCTTCAGTCACGTTGACTTCGTCTGGGTAGGCCGCTATCGATCTCGCGATGTACTCAACGAGTTCTTTCATTCACCCTTGACTCTTTCCATGGTACCGAGTCGCTCGAGCATCTGTCTCACGGCATCGGAAGGTTGGGCGCCTACTCGAAGCCACTTCAGCGCCTTCTCTTCGTCGATGACGACGGTGGGGGGATCGGTGCGCGGGTTGTAGTGGCCCAGGTACTCGACGAATGCGCCGTCACGGGCGGCGCGGGAGTCAGCCACAACCACTCTGTAGCTTGCCTGGTGTCGCATTCCCGTGCGCCGTAGTCGAATCTTCAGCATCTAATCTTCTCTCGAATTCTTTTGCATTGACCTAATATAGTTGGTTGGGAGCAACGGAGAACCCGTGGCAATCCGGACTGCCGAATCTCAGCACCCTGTTCTCACACCGGTTCTCGTCTTGGATGTTAGTCGTTTTTGATCTGATGAAGCTGATGCATGATGCGGGACTTCCTGCGAGCGGCGTTGTTGGCGTGCAGAGCGCCTTTCTGTGCAGCTTTGTCCAGCGCAACGGATGCGGCTCGAACGGCTTTCTCCGCCGCCTCGACATCTCCGGCTTCGATCTGTTGTCGGGCCGCTCTGACCTGTGTCTTCGCCTTGGTCTGAAGCGGCAGGTTGTGGGCACGTTTGCGTTGTGCACCTCTGGCTGATTTTTCGCTGGGCAATTGAGTGGGTTCTCCTTATTGACAATGTGCGACGCGGCCAAGTCTAGTGAAAGAGGCAGCGCCCTCGGTTCAAACAACGAACCATTCTACCACGAAAAGGGTGGATTCAGGAACTGACCCTGGTGACGCCGATCACGCCCTTGACTCCCTCCAACCTGAGGAACACCCGGCTGAGCTGGTCGATGCCGCTAATGTGCACCGTGAGGGTGATGATGGACATGTCGGCATATTCCTCGGAAACTATGGAGGCGATGTTGACCTTTTCCTCGGAAACAAGGGAAGTGATGTCGCCGAGTAGGCCGACTCGGTCCCACGACCTGACCTGGATTCGAACGGGGTAGAGGGTTTGGGTTTCACCCCAACCGACCTGGACCAGCCGCTCTTTTTCGCTTTCGTGAAGGATGTTCGGGCAGGTTCGACGGTGGACGTTGACTCCGCGAGAGCGGGTAATGTAGCCGATTATCTCGTCGCCGTGAATTGGGTTGCAGCATCGGGCCATCGAGGTCAGCAGGTCGCCCACGCCAAGCACTTCTATCGCTGAGGTCGGCATGATCGAGGGCAGCGGCATGGCGTCCTTGATCACGACGACGTCGTCCTCTTCCTGCGTCGTCAGCTTGCTCGCGACCAAGCCCACGGTGATCGAGCCATCTCCCAACGCCGCGAAGAAATCCTCGACCTTGGCAACGCCCATCAGCTTGGACACGTCGGCGTCTGACATCGTCGTTGTGAGCCGCTTGAGCTGCTTCTGGTACAGGTCCCGGCCTCGTTGTATGTTGGCGCTCCGCTCCTGCCGGTTGAACCACTGCCTGACCCTGGCCCTGGCAGACGTCGTCTTGATGTAGCCGGCTTCATGATTCAGCCAGTCCAGGCTGGGGCTGCGAACGGTGTTGGAGGTCAGTATCTGGACAGTGTCGCCGTTCTGGAGCTGATATGTCAGCGGCACCAACCTGCCGTTGACCTTGGCGCCGATGCATCGGAAGATCAGGTCGGAGTGGATGCGGAACGCGAAGTCGAGAGGCGTGGCCCCGGCGGGCATCTCCTTGAGGTCTCCCAGCGGCGTGTACACGAAGACCTGGTTCTGAAAGATGTCAGTCTTGAAGGACTCGACGAACTCTTCGGCCTCCGACACGTCCCGTTGCCACTCCAGGAGTTGCCTCAGCCAGGTCATCTTCTGGTCGAATTGGGAGTCTGTCGCTTTGCCCTCTTTGTAGAGCCAGTGAGCAGCGACGCCGTATTCGGCGACGCTGTGCATGTCTTGGGTCCGTATTTGGACTTCGACTGGATTGCCGTCTTCGCACAAAACCGTTGTGTGGATCGACTGGTAGAGGTTGTCCTTGGGGTTGGCGATGTAGTCGTCGAACTGGCCCGGCAACGGCCGCCAGCGGTTGTGTATCACGCCCAGCGCTGCATAACAGTCCTTCACCTCGTCCACCAGCACGCGCAGCGCGAAGAGGTCGTAGATGTCTTCGGCGGTCTTGCTGTCGGCGGCGTATTTCTGCGCTTTCTTGTGTATCGAGTAGATGTGTTTCGGTCGACCTGTCACGTCGGCCCGAATGCCCTCCGCCTCCAACTCGGCCCGCAGGATGCCCAGAATGCGCCACACGTACTCCTCGCGTTCGACGCGCTTCGTGTTGAGCATGAGCGAGATCGACTTGTAAGCCGCGGGATCGAGTTGCTGGAACGCAAGATCTTCGAGTTGCCACTTGATCTCCCAGATGCCGAGGCGATGAGCCAGCGGGGCGTAGATCTCCAGGGTTTCTTGCGCCTTTTCCAGGCGCTTGGCGGGGTCTAGGGCGTCGATGGTTCGCATGTTGTGAAGACGGTCCGCCAGCTTGATCAAGACGACCCTGATGTCCTCGGCCATCGCCATGAGCATCTTACGAATGGTTTCCGCCTGCGCACGGCCTCTCTCGGGACTGGAGGCGCTTCCGGCGGTGACCAGATCCGCCCTGGTCAACTTGGTGACACCGTCCACGAGCCGGGCGATCTCGGACCCGAAACGGTTTCCAATGTCTGAAACATGGATGTCGTCGTTGTCTTCGACGACGTCATGCAGGAGGGCGGCCGCAAGCGCGTTGGCGTCCAGCTTCAGATCGGCCAGAACCAACGCGGTCTCGAGCGGGTGGACGATGAACGGCCCTCCAGACGCCCGTTCCTGCCCGTTGTGGGCAAATTCGGCGAATTCGTAGGCCTGTTTGATGACCTCGAGCCTGTCTTTTGGGACGTATTCGCTTGCTTTTGCAAGCAAGACGTCGAACATGGGGACCGCCTCGAACGGATGACGTCGAACCTCTGTCCAGTATACATTACGTCCCAAGGCCGAGTGTTTGGGGGCGCCTCGGGCTATTCGAGCCTTCGTTGTGCATCGATGACCGACGACCAACCTGGGCATAGGCTCGGTCCCATCTGCTAAACTGGATTTCCCTATCGCGATTGACGCCCAAACCAAGGAGCGTGTGTGTGACTTTTCAGGCGTCCAGAGGCACTGTCGACATCTTGCCCGAAGACCAAGGGCATTGGCGCTTCGTCCAAGACAAAGCCCGCGAGATAGCCAGGCAATTCGGGTACGAGCGCATCGACACGCCGGTCTTCGAGGACGCTCTGCTATTCGAACGCGGCGTCGGGGACACGACGGACATCGTCGAGAAGGAAACCTACACGTTTGAGGACCGTGGCGGCGACATGCTGACCCTGAGGGCCGAGGGCACGGCGCCTGTCTGCCGGGCGTACCTTCAACATGGGATGCACAACCTGCCCCAACCCGTCCGGCTCTACTACGTCTGCCCCGTATTCCGTTACGAGCGGCCGCAGGCGGGCCGATACAGGCAGCACAACCAGTTTGGCATTGAAGTCATCGGCGACGCGGATGCAAACGTGGACGCGGAAGTGATCGAGTTAGGTTGGCGGTTCTTGGAGTCGGTCGGGTTATCGGGTCTCACGCTGACCATTAACTCGATCGGCGATTACCAGTGCAGGCCCGCTTATCTGGAGAAGTTGGTCGACTATTACAGCAGTCGTCGAGATCGGCTGTGCGAAGATTGCAAACGGAGGCTCGAACGGAACCCGTTGAGACTGCTGGACTGCAAGCAAGAGAGCTGCCAGCCACACGTCCACGACGCACCGCACAGTGCGGACCACTTGTGCGTGGAGTGCAGCGAGCATTGGGCCGAATTGCGAGGATATCTAGGTGAGATCGGTCTCGGATTCGAAGTGGACCACCGCTTGGTCCGAGGATTGGATTACTACACGCGAACCGTGTTCGAAATATCGCCACCCGACGAAGGACGGATGGTCACGATCGTCGGCGGAGGGCGCTACGACGGGCTGATGGAACAGCTTGGCGGACGGCCCACTCCCGGCATCGGTTTCGGAATGGGGTTGGAGCGGGTCGTGGAGAATCTCAAACGCCAGGAGGCGCCAGTGACTGTTGAGACTCGGAACAAGGTCTTGACAGCGCACATGGGCGAGGCTGCAAAGCTGATGGCTGTCCGAATCGCGTCGGAGCTTCGGGCTTCAGGCGTCGCTGCGATACTGGGACCGCCAAATCGCGGCCTACGGAGTCAACTCCGGTATGCTAACGCTTCGAACTGCACGCACGCGGTCATCATCGGTGATGACGAGTTGGCTCGCGATGTGGTGTTGATCCGAGACCTGGGCCAAGGCGAACAGCGTGAAGTCTCCTTGACGTCGGTCGTCACAGAGTTGGCCGCTCCGAACTGACATCCAAGACTGTCGCCTCGGGGACGCATTATGTCGCCGAACCGACATTGCTGTCAAAGAGAAGGTGTGACCCGATGCCGAGCGACGCCATCTGTCGCTGATCCGACACCTCCTGTCGCCAGAGCGACGCCTCTTGTCGTTAGTTCGACATCAGTCGTCGTTTACAGGAACTGACACTTGCTGATTCGAGCCAAGGCTTTGACATTGCTCAGGTGTGCGGTAGTATGAACTAATCACCGCCTCACGTGGCAGCGGCATCTCCGATCAAAACATTCTCACGTCGAGGCTAGGCTGATCAGGTGTTACAAAAACTCGAAGAAATAGAGAGTCGATACGACGATCTCGAAAAGGATATGGCGGACCCAGAGGTTGCCGCGGATTACAGCCGCGTTCAGAATCTGGCGAAAGAGCAGGCGGCGATCAGGAAGTTGGTGACGTTGTCTCGCGAGCGGCGCCGTCTCGTCACCGAGATCGACGAAGTGGGCGCATTGATTCGGAACGAGGCCGACGAAGAAATGACCGCGATGGCGAAGGAGGAGTTGGCCGAACTCGAAATTCAACTGGACCGCGTCGATCGCGACTTGCACGTTGAATTGATCCCGAAAGACCCAAACGACAACAAGAACGTGATCGTCGAGATTCGGGCGGCCGCCGGTGGGGATGAAGCCGGGCTATTCGCCGCCGTGCTGTTCCGGATGTACAGCCGGTACGCACAGCGCCGCGACTGGGGCACGGAGGTCATCGACGCCAACGAGACGGGTTTGGGCGCAATCAAGGAGATTGTCTTCCAGGTGAAAGGGAACGGCGCATACTCGCGGCTCAAGCATGAGAGCGGCACGCATCGTGTCCAGAGGGTGCCCGTAACTGAGTCGACCGGCAGAATACACACGTCCACGGCCACCGTGGCCGTCCTGCCGGAGGCGGAGGAAGTGGACGTCGCCGTCAACGCCGGCGATCTGGACATCGACATCTTCCATGCGTCCGGCCACGGCGGACAGAACGTACAAAAAGTCGCCACGGCCGTAAGAATCACACATCGTCCGACAGGGATCATGGCCATATGCCAGGACGAAAGGTCGCAATTCAAGAACAAAGAAAAGGCGATGGCGGTACTCCGATCCAGGATTTTGGCGCTGGAGACCGAACGCGCGCAACGCGAGCGCGCCGACGCTCGGAGATCCCAAGTCGGGACCGGTGATAGATCCGAGCGGGTGCGTACATACAACTTCCCTCAAAGTCGCATCACGGACCATCGCATAGGCCTCACGCTGCACAACCTGGAACAGGCCGTTGACGGTGACATCGACGCGATAATCGACGGACTCACCGAGTACGAACAAACCCAGAAGCTGGCGGCAGTCGCAACTTGAAGACGCCGACTGAACATGCTCTCTTCCCGCCGACGTGCGATTATCATGCGGACTGAATCACCGCTAGCAAATTCGGTCATTCTGGAAGCCTTCGCCCGTACCCGGTTGTTGCTGGAGCGGAGCAGGATCACTGACGCCGCCATCGAGGCTGAAGTGTTGGTGAGACTCGCTGTCCGTAAGGACCGGGCCCGGTATTTCGCAAGTCTTCAAGAACCGCTTGGCGCCGAGCAATCGACTGCTCTGGACGAACTCGTTCAACGCCGGTTGGGAGGCGAGCCGCTCGGGTACATAGTTGGATCCCGCGAGTTCTACGGCATGGATTTTCAGGTTGACTCCCGCGTATTGATTCCCAGGCCTGAGACCGAACTGTTGGTTGACCTGGCGCTGGGATTTCTCGCGGAAAGGAAGGCGGCCTTGAGGTCTGAATGCGGAACCGGCGGGAGATCACCGGTCACGGTGGCAGATGTATGCACCGGGAGCGGGGCGGTCGGGATAGCAATTGCCGCGAGCGCTCAGGATGTCCGAGTGATCGCCACGGATATCAGCGCCGATGCCATCGACGTTGCGGCTGCAAACGCAACGGCGCATTCGGTCCTTGACCGGGTAGAGCTTCGACTAGGCGACCTGCTTGGTCCGATTCCCGAGGCTCTCGACTTGATCGTGGTCAACCCCCCGTACATTCCCTCCGCGAACTGGGAAGCGCTTCCTTCGGATGTGAAAATGGAGCCACGCATGGCTTTGGATGGCGGCGACGACGGCCTTGACATATTCAGAAATCTCTTGAAACAAGGAGCAAATCGACTTGCGCCGAATGGCGCCATGTTCGTGGAGCTAATGCCTGAACAGATCGAAAACGCGGATCGTGCGGCGCGTAAGCTGTTTGAAAAAGCCGTCGTTGGGTCGATGCAAGACCTTTCAGGGAACCCCCGTGTTCTCACGATACAAAGAGGAGGCAAGTGATGACTGAGTCAGACGCCCATGACATCAATGCAGTCGGCAGTCCCGGCGACGAGAATCTGCGTATGGCCTACGAGGTGTTGTTGAGACAGTACAGGGAGTCGTTGAACCGGGTTCACGTATTGGAGACGGAGGTCAGGAATCTGACGAACGCGTTTATGCAGTCGGCATCCCAAATGTCTGGTCCGGTTGGTCCGGCGAATACGCCCTCGTTGGATATCTACGCCATCATCGAGCGGCTACAAGCCCTCGAAGATCGCTCGGTGCAACAGCAGCATCTGATTCAACCTGAGACTGATGCCATGAACGGGGAGGGCCCGCCACCCACCCTGAATGGGACCAACTCGCCCAACTCCGCGTCCAAAACCACTCGTTAGAATCCAAGCTTGCCAAGGTTACAGAGCAACTCGACGAAACCAGGCAGGGCAGAAGCGGGGGCCGTCGCAACGGCAATGGCCGTCACCGAGGTTCCGGCAAACCGAACCAATTGAGACGAATGTTGGGCATGTAGGGTTTGGACCAAACCTTCGCGCTAGTTCAGCATCCCTAGCTGATAGTGCTTGCCTTCCGTTTTGATCGCCGGTGCGACGATTAGTTCTGCGACCTCGTGCATGTCTTTGATCGTCGCCGCCCCAATCATCCCCATGCATATTCGCAGGGCGCCGATCAGGTTCTGAGTCCCGTCGGTCTTGGACGTCGGGCCGAACAGAATCTGTCTGAGCGAACCTTTGACTCCAACGTTGACGCGGGTGCCTCTGGGGAGATCGGGGTGTGGATTGGCCATTCCCCAGTTGTGTCCGCCGCCGGGCGCTTCTTCGGCCTGCGCCAGAGGCGTCCCGAGCATCACGGCGTCAGCGCCGCTGGCGAATGCCTTGCAGAGGTCTCCGCCGGTGCGAATCCCGCCATCGGTGATGATCGGAACATACCGTCCGCTTCGGTTCATGTACTCGTTGCGAGCCGCAGAGCAGTCCAAGGTTGCAGTGACCTGCGGGACACCAACGCCGGTGACGTCGCGTGTGGTGCAGGCCGCGCCCGGACCAACTCCGACCAGCACGCCGTGGATGCCAGTCTCCATCAACTCCAGCGCGACGTCGTATGACACGCAGTTGCCGACTATCACGGGGACGGGGACCATTTCGAGCAATTCGGGAAACCGCAGACCCCTGGCGCTGTGTGAAACGTGCCTGGCGGTTGTCACGGTGGATTGGACGACGATAATGTCTGCTCCGGCCTCGGCGGCGATAGGCGCCAGCCGCTTGGTGCTTGCCGGCGTAACGGAAACGGCGCACTTGGCGCCGTTGTTTCGTATCTCTTCTACTCGCTTGCCCACCAAGTCATCTTGTATCGGGGCGGAGTAGACTTTCTGAAGCAGTGCGGTGACTTGGTCCGGCGAAGTGTCGACGATCTCGGCGAGAACTTCGTCGGGGTCCGTGTAGCGAGTTTGGACTCCCTCGATGTTGATGACCGCCATGCCGCCCAGTTCGTCTACGGTCGAGGCGAATCGTGGCGACGCTACAGCATCCATTGCGGCGCCAAGCACCGGCGTGGACAGGGTGATGCCGTCGATCGAAAAGTCCGTGCTGATCATTTCCGGGTTGATCGTGACTGAGCCCGGAACGATCGCGACTTCGTCGAATCCGTATGCTCGGCGTAGCTCCTTGAGCTGAGGAATCCCCATCGACACTGCACCCCACTGATGAGATTTTGGTGACTATAGCAAAACGATTCGTTGGCGGTCAAGGTAGACAATTGACGGGTGAGAACGTATCTTCGCCGGGTGGTATTTGATCGTAGCAGAAAGCAGGATCGAGACCAACCTTACGGCCTGTTCGGGATGATATCCTGCCATC
>CEQE01147956.1_pt1 | contig 33184 bp, 24 predicted proteins | sample 356201 | NCBI WGS metagenome assembly CEQE01 (sample SAMEA2619970, study PRJEB7988) | marine metagenome | biome: marine biome (ENVO:00000447); feature: mesopelagic zone (ENVO:00000213) & marine oxygen minimum zone (ENVO:01000065); material: "saline water (ENVO:00002010), including plankton...
CAATGGCGGCGAGTTGGACGGCACGAGGATTCTCGGGCGCAAGACGGTAGAGCTGATGTGTGGCAATCACACCGGCGATATGCTCATCCCCATGACCGGGCGCGGCTTTCACTTTGGGCTCGGTGTAGCCGTGTATCACGGTCACGACGCCAGGCCCCTGATACGATCCGTTGGTACCTACGGTTGGGGTGGGGCCGCCGGCACCACCTATTTTGCCGATCCCAATGAGGAACTCATGGGCGTCTGCTTCACCCAAGTATTGCAGCACGGCACGATGCCGGGCAATGACTACCAGGAAACGTTCCAGCGGCTGGTATATCAGTCGTTGACGTAATCTCCGAATCGAGGCCGGCGGGTATCATGCCGTGCCGGTCCACTCTAACTATCGCGGAGTGACCAAGATGCTGAAAACATCGGAACTGATGAACTTCCTGCCAAAATCTTTGATGGCAATCGTTTTGTGTAGCTGCTATCTGACCGTCTGCAATGCTGTCGCCGAAGACGCATCGCCAAGCCAGGCCAGAGATATGGAGAATTTCGGGCCGGTGACTAATCTGATGTTCTGGAAACCGAGGGAAAAGCTGGCCGGCTTTCGCAACATCGACAAGTTCTACTCAACCAGGAAGATCGAGCGGGGAAACAAGGTCTATCCTCTACCTGTAGAACTGGTGGATCTATCCGCCGTGACCTACGAAGTCGAAGGCAAGCGGTACAGTACCGACGACTTTCTTAAGCAGAACAGGGTGGCTGGCCTGCTGGTCATCAAGAACGGGCGCATCGTCACAGAACGCTATCAGCTTGGCAATACTGAGACGACCCGTTGGATATCTTTTTCGGTAGCAAAATCCGTGGTATCGATGCTCACCGGCGCTGCAATTCAGGATGGCTACATCAAGAGCGTTGACGACCTGGTCACGGATTATATCCCTCACCTGAAGGGATCATCCTACGCAGATGCTACGATTCGCGATGTCTTACATATGGCTTCCGGTACCGAGTGGAACGAAGATTACGCCGACCCCAAGTCGGATGTGAACAACATGCCGGGCGGCATATTGAATCTCGTGAAGGTCCTGGGCTCGAAACCGCGGGTAGCTGCACCCGGCGAGAAATTCAATTACAACACCGCCGAGACGAATCTAATGGGTGCTATCGTGCGTGCCGCAATCGGTAACAACCTCGCTACCTATCTGACCCACAAGATTTGGGTTCCCTTCGGCATGGAATCGGATGCCACCTGGCTGCTGCACGGCCCAGGACAGGGGGAGACGGGCGGGTGTTGCATCAACGCTACCCTACGAGATTACGCGCGTATCGGTCTCTTTGCCATGCAGAAGGGCGTGCTTGCTGACGGCACGCGCATCCTGCCTGAGGGCTGGATGAAAGAATCAACCACTCCATCCAAAGGCAATGAGGGCTATGGTTATTTGTGGTGGCTGGGTCGGGATTACTATGCGGCGCTCGGCGTATTCGGCCAACTCATTCATATCAATCCAGATCAGAATCTGGTCATCGCCGCCCACAGCGCCTGGAACACTGCGGGGTCCCGTGCATATTATATGCATCGCACTGCATTCGTGGCCGCGGTCACCGCCTATCTAAAGTAATTTGCATCCGGCCTTACCCAGATAAGAAACTCCAAAGCATAGCCCACTTCGGCCCAGTACAATTTGCCGTGTTCTTAAGAGGGGTGGTGAACCAAACGATACGTGTGAGGGGCCTCCACGAACCCTTCCGTCAGCTACCGCAGGATGACCGCAGTGGGACGAACAGCGAAGCGCTAGAAATTCGGGTTTCGTCAACCTGCCCCGATTTAACTTGAAGTTTCGCGTTCGGCTTACGTGAAACAACCAGCATCAACTGTTTTGGTCTCCAGTCTTCAGCCACTCAATAGCTTCTTCTCTGTTCCTGAACACGTTGAGTACCGTACTGATTGAATCTTCAGATAATAGCTCGAGCATCCTCATCATTCCAAATCCGAGATCAGATTTAACAAGAATCGCTCTTTTTAGCCCGGGACGAAATCCAGATGACAATTCAGGAAACTTACCCGCCAAAACGTAAACTGACTGAGGATCTAGTTGCAGGAAGTCGTAATCCGTCAAATCCCATAGGATATTGTGATTCATCAAATCGGGGTTGCTTGACGCGAAATCTTCGAATTCACCATCCACAGCATCCCTTCCCATTGTGCAGGTGATGAAATCTGACTCAAAACTCGTTGTGATAGGCATCGCCGATGCCAACTGTGACTATTACGAGATCCGCATCATCGCTATTTTTCGTTGTTAGTGACAACATCATTGGTGTTGATTACTCAATGCTAACCAAAAGGCTAGGTTCCTGAATCCGCGATTGCACCGACTAAAGTGTCTGAGTGCCAGCGTAGCAGAAATACGATGGCTCAGAAAGGTCCTGACAGCTTTTGGCCGTACCGAGTCTGGAACGACATCCCAGAGGAGAGTGTGTGTGCCAGGCCCAAACCGTACCTAAACGCCCCGGTATTCGTTTTTGGCAACATTGCCGTAAAAGAAAGAGTACACAGCATGCACTTCAATGTTGGCCCATACGACATTCCTGAGAGATTTGAGCCGTTCCATGGTTTCTACGAGCCCACGCAAGCGCAACTTCAAGAGGCGATGGGGTCCAAGCAAGACCTCGTGGATTATTGGCGAGAGGTACGCGCTCAGACGCTAGATCTGCTATCAGGAATGAGCGATGCCGATCTCAAGGAGGTAGTACCGCGAACCGACTCGATGGACCCGAAGCGTGAACCGTACGTGATGAGCATCATGTTGCAGAACTTGCGATACGGTGAACTAAGACTACTGAGTTCAATCATTGAGAACGAACTCCTCGAGAATGAGAAACCGATCGGCGTGATGTGGATGTGAGGGAGAACGGGATGCCTCCCGTTGAATAGGCGTTATTCGAGCCCAATGGTATAGACCCGGATCAGAATCTAGTTTAGCTACGCACAGCGCTTAGAACACGGCTGGCTCGCGTGCATATCATGTGCATCGAAGCGCAATTATCGCCGCAGTGACAGCTCATCTGAATTGATGGGGGTCGCTCATCCGATGTATAAGGTTCGCTAACTTCGCCCTGAAGGATCGTCCATCGACTGATCAAAACCGGTGAGCCGGTTGCTACCCGGCTCATCGTCATCGTTGGTCCTATCCCATGACGACCCAGGTTTTCGCGCCTGTTCGTCTTCGTCGGAATCACCCATAAGCTCAGCAGCTACTGCACCATCTTGAAACTGCAGTTCGTGCAAGGTGTAGTAGATTCCCCGCTTGGCGATCAGCTCCTCATGCGTCCCTATCTCTCTCACCACGCCGTGGTGCAGCACCAGTACACGATCACACTCGCGGATGGTCTGCAAACGGTGGGCGATGATGATAGAACTGCGCCCCTCGGTCAGCTTGTGCAGCGCATCCTGGATGACGAGTTCCGTGGCTGTATCGATACTTGCAGTGGCCTCGTCGAGCACCAGGATCTCAGGATCTGCCGCCAGCACGCGGGCGAATGCCAGCAATTGCCGTTGCCCGTGGGACAGAGAGCGACCTCGTTCACCGAGCTCGGAGTCGTAGCCGTCTTCCAGCTCACGAATGAACTTGTCGGCATTGACGACGCGAGCAGCCCATTCGGCTCGCTCATCAGTAATGGTGGGATCGTTCAGGGTGATGTTATCGCGCACGGTTCCGGAAAAGATGTGGAAGTCCTGCAGGACCACACCGACCCGTTTTCTGATGTCGTGGCTATCGATCTGGTTCACGTCGATGCCATCCAGGAAGATCATGCCGTCATCAAAGTCGTAGAAGCGTACCAACAGGCGAATTATGGTGCTCTTGCCCGAACCCGTCGGTCCAACAATCGCAAGTTTCTCGCCTGGAGCGATCTTGAACGATACATCTTTGAGAACATGTTCATCGCCGTAATAACCGAAGTGGACGTTGCGAAACTCGACCTCACCAACGAGCCGCTCCGGCAGCTCGGCAGGATGATCCGGTTCGTGCAATCGCTCATCCCAGTCCAGCGCCTGGAAAATCCGTTCCCCGGAGGCCATGGAACGGAACAGTGTATTGAATTGCTGACCGAGCATCACAATCGGGTTGATCATCATGTTAACGAGCTGGTTAAAAACAACGAGCGTACCCAGGGTGATCTCCTCCTGCAGAACTTTTCCACCCCCGTACCAGACGATCCCAGCGATGGCAATACTGGCAAGGCTGGTGTTGAAGGTCTCGTACACCACCTCGTAGTTGATGGCACGGTATTCCTGATGACGGTTATCTTGATTCAGTTCTCTATACTGATCGATGTTCATCGCTTCCCGCCCCGAAAGCTGCACTACATCGATGCCCGAGAGGTCCTCCTGCATGTACTGGTTGAGTGCCGACACCGAGTCACGAATGAGCCGGAAAATGCGCCGCATCAACGCGCGGAATATGTAGGTGGCGACGGCTGCGATAGGTAACGCCAGAGCCACGATGCCGGTCAACTCGACGCTGCTGACAAGCATCATGAACAGTGCCAGGAAGAAGGGCACAAATTCCACCGCCAGCATGCCGAAGCCCTGGAGCAGGGCGAACAGGTTTTCTACATCGTTGCTGACGCGTGTCATCACCCGCCCCACGGCCACGTGGTCGAAGAAGGATGCCGGTTTTCGCTCCAGGCTGGCGAACAGATCGAGGCGCAAATCGCGCAGTGTCTTCAAGACGGAACTTGCCAGGGTGAGTTGGTGCCCAAAAACCAGCAGTGCCTGGCTGAGAACCAGCACGATGTAGATGAGACCGGCCGCCATCAGCAGCTCAATGTCGAACGCTCCCTGCAACCACTCGGTGGCAGCATTCAGTCCGAAATCCGGTATGTCACTGTTTTCCGGGCTGGGCAGGAGAATATTGTCGATGATCACTCTGCCGGTGAGAACCGGCATCAACACGACGATGGCCGAGGCGACGATCGCCATGATAATGCTGACGATCATGGTGTTGCGGTACGGTCGCATCCACTGGAGCAGACGCATGAACAGCTGCATGTTAAGCGCCTGGTGGGTCAGTTCGACGTCGAACGCCGAATAGTTGCGTGCTGGGCTGCTGTCACTCATGAATCGCCACTCCCCAGAACGACCTTTAAGGCCGGAGCGTCTTCTACATCCTCCAGATCGTGCAGCAGTCGCGCCTTGCGAGCCCGGTCTTCGTCTTGATCGCTCTGCACAGCGGCTAGGTCGGCGTAGTAACCACCCAATGTCATCAGTTCGTCATGCGTACCGGATTCGCTGATGTGGCCGTTGTCGATAACGAATATGCGGTCGGCGTGGCGAGCGGTGGACACGCGATGGGAGATCAGCATGGTGGTCTTGCCAACGCGCATCCGAGTAAGCCCGGAGAGAATGCGTTCTTCGGTTTCGGTGTCGACGCTGGAGAAGCAATCGTCCAACAGCAGGACCTGCGCCTTCCGTACCATTCCACGCGCCAGTGTGGCACGTTGCTTCTGGCCGCCCGACAGCGTCTGTCCGCGCTCCCCGACGATGGTGTCGAGCCCCTCGCCGAAGTCACGCACGGCATCGGCAAGACCGGCTGCCTCGGCCGCCTCCCACAGCTGCACATCTTCCCGCTGCGGATCATCGTAGGTCAGGTTCTCCCGCAGAGATGTGGAAAACAGGAACGGCTCCTGCGGCACAAGCGTTATCATCCGGCGGAGCTCTTGAATGGGGAAATCGCAAACGTCGTGACCGTCGATGAATACGCTGCCCCTTGGCGTGTCGATCAATCGCACGACGGTCTTGAGTAGGGTCGACTTGCCGGAACCGACTCGCCCGAGCAACGCAATCGTTTCTCCCGGCTGAATATCGATGTTAACGTTCTGGATGGTGGGTCGTGCGGCACCCGGGTGGTGAAAGGAGAGGCCGCGATACTCAACACGTCCGCCGATCGCTGCCGGCAGATGGTCGCCAGGCAGATCACTGATCTCGTGCTGGTAGTCAAGCACCTCGAAGATTCTCTGGGTGCTCGCGGCACCGGCGATGAACATCGTGAGCGACATGCCGATCATACGCACGGGCCAGACGACCATCATCATGTAGGAAAAGAAAGCCAAGAAGGTGCCGATGGTAACCTCACCGTTCAGGACCAGCGAACCGCCGTAGAATATGATGATGACCGGCGAGATACTGGTCAGGATCGGCATGACAAGACTGATCCAGGCGTTGTATCGGGTCTGTCGGTAAACCATCTGGGCGTAATGGGTGCTGACCTTGTTGAAGCGCTCGATCTCCTGGTCTTCCTGAGCCATGGCCTGAATGGTGCGAATGCCGTTAAGATTCTCCTGCGTGAACTCGGTTACCTCGGCCATAGCTTCCTGCTGATCGCGGTAGTAGGGGAACATCCTTCGCGCCATAACGAAACCAGTGAGGGCAACGAAAGGCAGTGGCAGCACGACCCAAACGGCCAGGCCCGGTGCCAGCTCAATCATGTAGTAAAGGCCGACCGCAATGGTGAACAGAAAGGTGATGATGTTCACCCATCCGAACGACACCATCATGCGCACCATGTTGATGTCGTTAATAGCGCGGGACATGAGGTCGCCGGTGCTGAATTGGTTAAAGAAGTTGGGTGCCTGGTATTGCACGTGACTGAAGATCCGCTTGCGCAGATCGTACGAGACGGAAATAGAGACACGCCGCATGATCCGTCGCGCGAAAACGAAGAGCCCGAACCGCACCAGCACGATCAATACGATCAAGAGGGCCGGCACCACAATATCCGGCTCGATCAATGGGTCCGCCAGACTGTCGATGGCGGTCTTCATGAGGAGTGGCACGCGAGCGTCGAGGATACGCGTTACCAGGATACCGAAGATGGCCGCGCACAGTACCGGGCCGTATCGTCTGAAGTAGATACCCAGATGCTTGAGGTGCCCAAGGTCCTTGTAGGAGGAGCGTTCGCGCCTCTGAGTCTTGACAGTTCCGTTCACGCTTGTGAGATTCCTGATCGTTCCCACCCGATGGAGGTCGGCAGCTAGACGGGGAGGAGCTCTCGAATGCAGAAAAGGCTTTGTCGCAGATCCGCACCACCGGCACGAACCCATCGACGACCTGTAAGTGTAGCAGGTTCTTTTTTTTGAGCAATAAGCTTGCCATTGGCACACGTACCTGCACGGAACTGAACCTGGGCATACCGCGTGCTCGCACAGATCAGCAGGCGAAATTGCTATAACCCATCGGCCAACGTAGTATTCCTTCCTCTACTGAAAACAGAAACTGGAGGCGAGCGTGTCTGACCTAACCCTAACGGATCAAGAGAAAGGGGGTGTTCTAGTCGCCCTCGGCGAAGATGGGTCGACCGAGATTGCAGCGGTCGGCGGCAAGGGCGCGAGTCTGGGCCGTCTGGTTAAGGCTGGCTTCCCTGTTCCCTCCGGATTCGTCGTTACAACCGATGCGTACGCTTCGTTTATCCGCGGCAACGATCTCGCCGCGCAGATCGAAGGGATCCTGGCGGACATCGACTACGGCATCCCCGATAAGGTGGAAGAGGAAACCGCCAAGATCAGGGAAGCGATCATCGCGTGCGAGCTCCCCGAGGATCTGGCGGGCACGATCGTGGGGGCATATCAGAAGCTCGCGGATGAGCCGTACGTTGCCGTTCGTTCCTCGGGGACGGCAGAGGATCTAGAGGGTGCATCGTTCGCCGGGCAATACGATACGTATCTCGATGTCCGAGGTGGCGATGCCCTGTTGGATGCTGTGCGGCGCTGTTGGGCATCGATGTGGACCGCGCGCGTCACCGCATATCGTCAGGACAAGGGATTCGACCACGGTGATGTCGGTATCGCCGTCGTCGTCCAGACCATGATCGAACCTGACGTTGCCGGCGTGATGTTCATCGGTAATCCCATGAACGCCAGGGCCGATGAGATCGTGATCAACGCGAGTTGGGGGCTCGGCGAGGCGCTGGTGTCGGGCCGCATCACACCGGACGAGTACATCGTTGGCCGCGACTCACTGCAGGTAAAGAGCAGCACGCTCGGCAGCAAGGAACTGCAGGTGGTTCGTAATCCGGAAAGCGGCAGCGGCACCATCGAGGAGCCGGTGCCCATCGAACGCCAGAGCGAGCATACGCTCTCGGACGAACAGGCTGGTGTGCTTGCCGAGTTGGGCCGGCGAGTGACAACTTACTACGATGGGTTGCCGCAAGACACCGAGTGGGCGATGGCGGACGGCACGTTCTACCTGCTCCAATCCCGTCCCGTAACCGGCGTGGAATTCACCTGGGAGGAGGACCTCGACCTGTGGCCGTCCATCCCCGAGGAAGAGGACGCCATCTGGACCCGGGCCGCGGCGGACGAGTGGTGGACCGGCGCAATCACGCCCCTCTTCTGGTCCATCCGCGGCTACTGGGTCCACGCCGGCGCGGCCAGCAACTACCGGCCCTTCGGCATCGGCGATCTGGCCGAGATGCGCTGGATGAAGTACCGGCACGGCACCATGTATTACAACACTCGCGTGGACGAACTCATGGCTGTCTACACGCTGCCGCCGAGTCTTCGGGCACCCATGCTGCAGCGACTACACCCGACGCAGCGGGACAAGGCGATGAACGCGCCCTTCGATCTGTGGCGTTGCCTGAAGTTCTTCGCCAATATCGAGATCAGCATGCCGGAGATGAGCGGCGTGACCTCCATCGACGGCAAGATCAAAATGGAACGCATCATGCGCAAGGGCGGCGACGGCTATGAGCAGAGACGCAAGATGGTCAAGGCGATGCTCCCCAGCGAAGAGGAGTTGCAGGCTCTCGGCGACGATGAGCTGAAGCAGCGAATCGACGCCTTGTTTCCCGGGGTCACGCTCCGAGAGGCAGAGCGCATTGCACTCAGAGAGGAAGCAGAGCGTGCTGCGCCGAGAGACGAGGAAAGTTCGAGACCGCCAAGACGAGGCGGCGGTTGGGGCGCGTTTTTCTTCTACGGCACCATCATCGAGGCGCTGCTGGAAAGCGTCATGCAGTATTGGTATGACGGCGACAATGCCAACGCATTTACCGAGGTGATCAGCGGACTCTCCGAGCGCACCCAGCAGTTCCATGACGATTACGACTTCTGGAAACTGGCGGACACCATCCGGCAATCCGAAAAGCTGCTGTCGCTGATCGAGGCGTTCGAGGGCGCCGCCTTCTTCGAGGAACTTGCGAATCACGAGGAGGGCCGCGCGTTCCTGTCGCAGTACGAGGAGTTCATGGAGATGAACTTCTACCGCGGTCATGCCGATCGGGATATCTACTACGATCGCCGTATCGAAGATCCCATGCTCGACTACAAAGCACTGCACCTGATGACGACCGCGGACGACATCGAGTCTCCTGAGGAGAGGGAGGAGAAGCTGGTACAGCGGCGCGAAGCGGCGACCGCTGAGGTGATCGAGAATCTCGAACAACAGCCGATGGGAGATCTCAAAGTCGAGGTGTTCAAGTTCCTGCAGGGCTACTGCCTGAAGATATTCATGTCCCGCGATGACGGTCGCTCGATGGGGGATGCCATGACCTACCGCAAGAAGCTGCTGCTCGGCGAGCTCGGTGCCCGGACGGTGTCTCGCGGTCTTCTGGAAGGCGAGCGCGACTTCTACTTCCTTTCCATCCACGAGCTGTGCGAACTGCTCGACGGCAAGGAGCCGCTGCCCCTTGCCAGGGCAAAGATCGCTGCGCGCAGGAAAGGCTTCGAGAATTTCCTTTCCCACGAAGAGGACCCGCCTATCTTTCTCAAGGGTGACCAGCCCTTCGACCTCGAACAAGCAGCCGACGGCGACGGTGTGCTAAGGGGCGTTGGGACGAGTCCCGGCGCAGTGACCGCCCGCGCTCGCATCGTCCCCACGCAGAAGGACATCAGCCGCCTTGAGAAAGGTGACGTTCTCATCTGTCACGGCACGGATCCGGGCTGGACGTCGGCGTTCAGCGTCGTCAGCGGTGTGATCGCTCAGACCGGTGGCATGCTGGGGCACTTTTCGTGTCTTTCGCGGGAGTACGGCATACCGGCGATCTCACTGCCGAATGCCATGAAGCTCATCGAAGACGGGTCGGTCATCAGCATGAACGGAGGCACCGGCGAGGTGCGCACGGCTGTCGCCGAAGCGGCAGTCGACACTGCGGCAGTCGACACTGCGGCGGATGCGTAGTCGAGGAGGAGATGATGACAGAGCTGACGTTAACTGATCACGAGCGGAGTGCATTCTACCGGGACATCACCAGGAACCTGGCACTGGACTATTTCTTCGTCTTCGACAACGTGCCGCTGCACTTTGTCTACCAGGACAAACTGATTCCCGGTGAGCTAACGGATTTGGAGGAGCGCAACAAGGTCATCACTGAGACGGTGTGGACCGAGTCATACCACCAGTATCTGGTCTGCAATGTCGCCTATCTGTTTTTGTATCGCGGCGCAGTACTGCAGATGCCGCTGCAGGTGCACCAACTGGGTGGCGCCATGTTCACTCCGCCTGCGAAGGATGACAGTCGGGTTCCGACGACTGCTCAGGGGTTACAGGACAACTTCGAGGCGTGGATGGAAAAAGAGGGTTGGGCATTCGTGGCCAAGTATAGGGACTCAGCCCCGCGCGCCTCATGGCAGACCGTCCTCAATCTTCCCGACCGGACCATGCGTATCGCTTCACTCATACCCGTCGGCAACCAGGTCCTGGTGGAGCTTATCGTCACCTGGAGCGAAGAGGGCGTCCTCAAAGAGACGGCGTTCGTGGCGGTGCTGATCTACGACGTGGACGGTACGGTTCTGCAAGATCGAAGTTACATAGAGATGTCCAATTGGCCATCGGGGGCGAGGTATGACCGGGCCAGATCACGGGCGCCCGAGCACAAACCGCAGACCACGGGGGTCATGGGCCGGTTCTATGAGTACCAGAGGGACAGACAGTCAGAGGTCACCATCACAGATCCGGAAGAACGAAATCTGTCGGTCATCAAGGCATGGATCGATGCGCGAAATGCCGGACTCGATACCAAGGTCTTCCATCCGCATCGATTCAGGATGCAGTTGCCATTGCAGAAATGCTCCTACAATCTGGATGTTGCAAAGGACATAGCGGAGATCGTAAAGCAAGCAGCACCGGATGGGAAGACCCAACTCGGTCTGACCTACGCCAAAGGAAATCAGGTGGTGGTCGAGGGCATTGCCTGCTGGTCCGAGGACGGCACCGACAGGGAAGCGCCGTTCATATCGTTCCTCCTGCTGGATGAGGAGGGCTTGATCATCCGAGACCGGTGTTATCTCACGTTGGATAACTGGCCCGGTGCCGACAAGGTTACGGAGCGACTGGGGTTATAGATTCCTGGGATGGCTAACGGCTAATCCTCATAGATGCACTCCCCGCTGCCTTCACACCAGCCACATTCATTTTCATGGGTGCAGTCGAACGTATCAGACGGCTCGATGTGGCCCGGCTCGACCCAGACGATCGTCTGTACGTCATCCTCGTGATAGCTGATCTTGATCTGTTCCTTGATCTCAAGAATCATCCCGTCGACCGGTTTGCCGTCTTGGTCTTTGACATGACCATAGCTGATCGTGTCACCCACCTTGAACATCAAAACCCTCCGCTCTCGGCTTCGTCAGGCCGGCTTCCAATCGGCTTAGAAAAGTGAGGCCAGGCTTCCAGGCCGGACCTCACTCTTCGCAGCTTACGATGGGCGACTCTTCGGCTTGCTAACAACGGACGGTCCCAACACATCGGAATAGACGAAACCCACCGCGTCGTTTGTATCGCCGTATTTGGCGGCGAGTTCTTCCATCGATCCCACATCCAGGGCCCGCGGCGGGCACGCATCGACACAGATGGGCATCTCACCCCCTTCCGCCCGGCCATAGCAGAGATCGCACTTCTGCATCTTGGCGTTTTCCTCGACGGCAAATTGCGGGGCTGAATAGGCACAGGCATCTTTACACAGATGTCCCGCACAATTCATGCACCGTTCCGCTTCAGCCACGGCAGCATCTGCATCGAAGCCGAGCGCCACCTCCTTGAAATTGGACACACGCTCCGCCGCCGGCAGCAGCGGCATGGCCTGCCTGGCCCGCTTTTCAATTCCGGCCGGAATGTCGACGGCAATATCTTCTGCCGCTACGCCATTGTCCGGTAGCACGGCAACCACATCGCCCTGCAAAAAGCGATTCATGTGGAAAGCCGCCTTCTGACCGGTACCGATCGCATCGACGATACTGCCGGAGAGGTCAAAGCTGTCGCCCGCTGAGAAGACGCCGCGTCGACCGGTCATCATGGTTTCGGGATCTGCCGTTACCGTTCTATCTGCACTACTTGCTATATCGCCACCATCAGGCAAGCCTGCCAGATCCGGTGACTGACCGATAGCGAAAATAACGGTATCCGCTTCGATGGTCTTCTCGCTACCTGCAGCGGTCTCGAAAGTCGGCCGGCCGTTCGCGTCAAACTCGAGCTTGGTCACCTCGACACATTCCACGCCGACAACCTTGCCCCCTTCATCGAGAATCTGCACGGCCGAGAGGCCCGGTTGAATCTGGACCCCTTCTTCCGCCGCTTGTTCTGTATCGTCGGATTCGGCCGGCATCTCCTCCAAGCTTCCCTCCAGACAGACGATCTGCACGTCGGCACCCAAACGAACGGCGGAGCGGGCGCAATCCATGGCGACGTTACCACCGCCGATCACAACCACTTTCTTGCCGATGTTGGTGTCGTTGCCCAGATTGACTTCCTTTAAGAACGTCGTACCGACGATGCTCCCGGCAAGGTCAGAGCCGGGGATGCCCAGCTTATGTCCCTGATGGGCACCGAGGGCAAGCAATACAGCGCCGAACTCTCCGGCGAGCAGTTCATCCAGACCCTTGCCCAGGTCGACGGCGGCATTAGTTTGGATGTCGACGCCGAGGGCCTCGATGTAGTCGATGTCTTTCTGCAACACTTCCCGTGGTAGGCGATAGGTCTGGCCACCAACCGCAAGCATGCCGCCGACTACCGACAGTGCCTCAAATACGGTGACACCGTACCCCATCCTGATCAGATCATAGGCTGCGGCGAGACCGGCGGGACCCGACCCGACGATTGCCACCTTGTGATCCTCCGTTTGTACGATTCTCGCCGGGGCTTCATAGGGAACGTTGTCGGCTACATACCCCTTGAGCGCCATGATCGCGACCGGATCATCCACATCCTTGCGGCGACACGCGGTCTCGCAAGGGTGCAGGCAAACCCGTCCGCACACGGACGGCAGCGGCATGCGCTGCCGAATCAGATCCAAGGCCTCCTTGTTCTTACCCTTCGCGATGAGGGCAACGTACGCAGGAATATGCAGGTGCGCCGGACAGGCCACCTGACAGGGAGCCGTCGCTGATCCGTAGGTGTGCTCCTCCGGCATCTTCGCCTCGTCGATAAGACCGCAGGGCGTGTCTCCCCGGCACTTGTCCCGGTCCACCACAACGATGCCGTCTTCAGCCCGTTTGGTCACGGCGTCGTTAGGGCACACGAATGCACATACCGGATCACTGCAGTGGTAGCAGGGAGCGGCCAGATGGCTGACGAACAGCTTCGGAAAGTTGCCTGCTTCACGATAGTGTATTCTCATCCAGTTGGCTGGCCCTGCGGGCGTGTCGTGAAAGTCTTTACAGGCAACGGCACATGCGAAACAGCCCGTGCAGCGGGCCTGGTTAAAATAGAATCCTTTTTGCATGTTCATTCTCCGCTACGTTGTAGAAACTTCGACGAGGCAGGACTTCAAAGCCGCCGCGCCACCAGGTGAGTAGGTATCGTTGGTTAGAACATTGACGCAGCCGTTGCGACAGATGCCCTCCTCGTCCGGCTCGTAATAGGTTCCTTCGTAGATGGAAATCACACCGGGAAGGATACGCCGGGTCACCCAGGCTCTGATGGCCAGCTTGCCCCTGTCGTTAAACACATAGACCTCGTCACCGTCTCTAATACCCCTCGGCTCCGCATCCACCGGATTGATCCACATGGCATGAGGTTCCGTCTCCATGAGCCACTCCACGTTCTGCAACATGGAATGCGCCCTGACCCTGGGATGCGGCGAGAGCAGTTGCAGCGGATATTTCTCCATCAATGGATCGTTACGATCTTCGGGAGAGGTGATGTATTGTGCTACAGGTGGGATTTTAGGATCGTCGAGGTCAGCCAATCGTTGTGAAAAGAGCTCGATCTTTCCGGAAGGTGTCTTGAACGGATTATTCTCGGGATCTTCGATCTCCTTGCGGAAGGCCACATAGGTATCGTCCATCTTGATTCGGTGGATACCCTCCGCCTTGAATTTATCGTAGTCCTTGATGTGTTCCTTGTATTCCGGGTTGTTTTCGATGAAGAGCCGCAGCCATTCATCCTCGGTGTGCTCGTCGAAATCATTGATGCCGATCTTTTCAGCAAACAGATTACCGATCTGCCAGTCCGTCTTGCACTCGCCGAGCGGTTCGATCGCCTTGTTGGCATAGGTCAGGTAGGGTCCGGACGGCCAGGGTCGGGTCAGGTCGTTCTTCTCCGCGAAACTGGCGACCGGCAGGACGATATCACAGTAGCGCATCGTCGGGGTCAGAAACAGATCCTGGCCGCAGGTGAAGTCGAGGGCCTTCAATGCCTTGTCACCCTTGTTGAGATTGCCGCGCTGGGTCATGACATTGCCGCCGGCGAACCACGCAGCGTGAATGTCCGCCGGATAACCGGCAGCCGTGCCATGCAACATGGCATCGAAGACCCTGTTGGTATGGATTCTGCGAACCAGCCTGAGATTCAGATCCAGCGTGCCCCGGATCGACGGTCCACCGGCTTCCGCAGGATTTCTCATGCCGGGGATGCCTGCGGAACGGAACATGTGACCATAGGGTATGCCCATCAGGCCCCCACAGGCACTGCCTCCTGGTTTGCCGACATTCCCCGTCATGTTGGTGAGGGTAATAGCGGCACGATTGTACTGTTCGCCCATGCTTGCCCGCGCCGGCCCCTGGCAGTCCATCAGGCACGCGGGTTTGGTGGTGGCGTATTGAAGGGCAAGGTCCTCGATTCTCTTTGCCGGCACACCGCATATCTTGGACGCCCACTCCGGCGTCTTTTCGATGCCGTCATCGGTGCCGAGGACATAGTCTTTGAACACGTCGAATCCGACCGTGTATTTATCGAGAAAAGGCTGGTCCTGCAGATTCTGCTTTACGATCACGTTGGCCATGGCAGCCATCATGGCAGCATCGGTCCCCGGTATGATCGGTATCCACTCGTCGGCAAAGACTGCTCCCGTGTGCGTATACCTGGGGTCAATCAGAATGATCGGGATTCCCTTTTCTTTGGCCTTGGTCAGATTGAGGATGCAGTCGGTACCGGAGATCATTCTGACCGGATCCCAACCCCACATGATGATCAGCTTAGCGTTGAGCAGATCTTCGCGGCCGTGACCGACCATCACATCACCATAGGAGGACATGACCGCGTAGACGGCCCCCTCCGATGAGATATTGCCATAGAGCGTCGTGTAGCCACCGAACATGGACAGCGCCTTCGACAGCGAGCCCGCAGTATGCAGCGCGCCGAGGTGTCCGCCCGAGGTAAAGAAGAGGGCCTTCTCACCGTATTTCTCCTTGACCCGCGTCAGATTCGTGACGATCGTATCCATCGCTTCGTCCCAGGAGATCCGTTCGAACTTCTTCTCTCCCCTTTCACCAACCCGTTTCATGGGGAATTTGAGACGATCCTTGTGGTAGATGAACTGGCGATAGGCCCGACCTCGCAGACAGGCCCTGAGCTGTTTGTCGGACTCGGCAAAATCATCTCCTTCGATGTGGGTGATGACACCGTTGTCGACATGAACCCTCAGCGGACAGCGTCCGCCACAGTCAAGGGATGACGTACATCTGAAGAATTTTTCTCCTTCTACTACCGCTTGTGCCTCAACACTCATTGCTTTCTCCTAGTCGATGCTGAACCAACCGTTGTGCGTTGCGTCCAGGGAGTATACTGCCGTTTGATGAGAAATTGTCATGTCATCGTGTAAAATTCTCAGATTCGGGCCGACATCATGCAGGGGGCAAGCCTAACCCCGCCTACACCGAGGCGACGGCTGAGATAGCATGACACTTCCATCGATCGTTTCAGGTGAGGTACTCCTCGATAGAGTACTTTCGCGCTATCGGCTGAACCAGCCACTTAGCTGCGAATTGCTGCTAAGGCATCTCAACGACACCTACACAGTTCTGGCCGGCGCCAGCAGGTATATCCTGCGGGTTTATCGTTATGGTTGGCGCAGGAAATCCGAGATTGAAGCAGAAGTCGATATGCTCAATTACCTCGCCAGCCAGCGACAGCCAGTTTCTCATCCGGTACGAAGAAAAGACGGTGCTTATCTCACTCGCCTGACAACACCTGAAGGCCCGCGCTATGCGGTACTGTTCACCATCGCCCCCGGCAAGGCACCCCGCTTCAACGTGGCCGACTGCATACAGTTCGGTGAGATCGTGGCGAACATGCACGCGGCCATGGATCGGCGGCCGGTGGATGCCAGACGCTTTCACGTGGATCTCCCTCATCTGATCGACGCACCCCTCAAACACATACGACCGTACCTTTCACGCCGCAAGGACGACTTTGAATACCTGCAACGCACCTGTGACGGCTTGAAATCAGCGATCGATCGTTTGCTGCCAAAAGCGATGCCTGCATACGGCTGGATTCACGGTGACCACCACGGCGCCAACATTCATGCCGATGGCGAGAGCGGTATGGTCGTATTCGATTTCGATTGCTACGGATATGGATGGCGAGCCTATGATGCTGCCGTCTTTCTGTGGCAATTGGAGGCACTGCTCGGCTTTGACCGGGTCGGCAAGGCCAGGACGACGAGACGGTGGAACGCCTTCCTAAAAGGGTACGCGCGGGTGCGCCCGCTCACGGATGACGAATTACGAGCTACGCGGTACTTCGTGCCAATTCGACGTATCTGGTGGATGGGCCTGCGCGTTTCTCAAACGGTACAGGTCACGGGCGATGCATTCATCCAGGATGACTGGTTCGACCTCAATGTCGGCCTCATCAGGCGGTCTGTCGAGCAGTACAAGCTTGATGTGACGAGTTAGCCCGCATTGCCAGAAGGAACGTCGCGGGCGTTCGTTGGCACGCGCCTGCTACCGCGCGCCAGCTAACACGCATGTTGAGTGGGACGATTCAGCGCTCTAGCCACCAATGCACCTTTGGCATAGCCAACTCTTCTGCCGAGGCCGAGACGCTCACTTCTGAGCGCCGACAACCGACGGTCACCCGGTCTGAACACGCGCAGGTTCCCACCAGGATCTGCCAGATAGAGAGGCAATCCCATCGCCTCGACCAGATCGGTGTCAACATCGGAGAAATACGCGCGAGTCCTGTGAGGCGCGCCATGTGTATGCCATAGTGCAACCAGTTGTGACCCCTTCTCAACTCTGATCGCTACCGTCACCTCATCCAGTCTTTTCTTTCCGGAACCAACCGTATAGGAGAAGGCTCCACTGGCGCTGTTCCAGAGGACGCCGCCCATAAACTCACGATCATCTCTGACAGAGGCGGGGTTGTAGAGATTCGACGCAGATCGAACTGCATCTTCAACGTTGGCAAACTGCCTGCAAGCACAGACATGAGAGCCTGCGACTCAGATAGGATGTCAGCTTCGACACAGGCGTTCGCCTGCGTCACCAGCAGCAACATCGCCAACATGGTCACCCACCTTCCCGTGTCTCTCTTTCTCCTGGTTGCCATGGCCGCCCTGCTCACCGGTAAATGTGATGAGCAGTGTCGGGCAATCCATTGTCGGGAACCTGCGGATAACCATACGAACTGTAAAGAAATGGGAATGCTTTCTAACGGAAAACCTTCGGATTTCCTTCGGATTCTTCCGGCAAAGTTCGCAAGGTAGAGCATTTCGGTTAAAGTACTCAGCTCTTTTGCACGCTGGCGAGGCCATGCGCAACGAACTCCCCTCCGTTGACCTCAGTCAGGGCTTTCGCCTCGGCGAATGGCTGGTGCGACCGCGCGCCAATAAGCTGGTATGTGACGACGGCGACACGCACGTTGAACCCAAGGTCATGGATGTGCTGATGCTTCTGGCCGAAGCGAGTGGTCAAGTCGTTACGCGCGCAGAACTCTTCGAACGAGTGTGGCATGGCGTGGTCGTCAACGAGGAATCCCTGACGCGCACCATCTCAGAATTGAGACGCGCGCTACACGACAAGTCACGAAATCCGAGCTATATAAAGACGATCCCAAAACGCGGCTACGTCCTCATCGCCGAGGTCGGCACGACAGGCATCGCAGACATCACCATGATCCCCCAGCCTAACTGCGATGTGGCGCGGCTGCCCTCGGTTGCAGTGTTACCGTTTGCCAATCTGAGCCCGGACCAAGACAACGAATACTTCAGCGACGGTCTGACCGAGGAACTGATCGCCATGCTGGCACAGGTTCGGGGTCTGCATGTGGCCGCGCGAACGTCCGTGTTCTCCTTTAAAGATAAGAACCTGAGCGTTAAAGAGATCGGCGAGGGACTGGACGTCAGTCACGTGCTTGAAGGCAGCGTACGCAAAACGGCAACGCAGTTACGGATCACCACGCAACTGATCAAAGTCGACGATGGATTTCACGTCTGGTCAGCATCCTTCGATCTGAAGATGGCAAATGTCTTTCAGATGCAGGAAGGTATTGCTGAGGCAGTCGTCGATGCGCTTCGTCTCAAGCTGGGTGTCGATCATCCGTTTACCCCTGTCAACGACGCTAGCGGAAATCCCAGAGCCTATGAACTCTTTCTGCAGGGACGACTGAAGTACCAGAATGAGCAATTTGGCCTGACCTATTCCGGCACCGAACAGCTGCAGCAGGCCGTGCAGATCAGCCCGAATTTCCCGGACGCGCACGGTTTGAACGCGTATGTGCGATCCCTCAATTCCATCGTCGCGCCCTATCGAAACAGTCGCTCAGAGATTCGACGTTCATATAAAGCAGCGCTCGCCATCAACCCATTTCAAGAAGAAGCATTGATGGCCAAGGCGATTGACGTGCGTTGGCAGAGTTGGGATTGGACTAAGGTCAGAGCGATTTTTGAACGGGCCCTCACTTCAGCCCCAAACTGTCCGCATGTGTTGAGTCAATTCGCATGCCGCTTCTATCGAGATCTCTGCGTCTTCGACATGGCACAGTACCTGCTGGAGCGCGCGGTCACCCTGGACCCAATCAATGCAGCACCGAGGGAATCGCTATCGTTTGTGCTGCGCTATCAACGACAATACGAGGCTGCGCTGGAGCAAGCTGAACGTGCGCTTTCGATCAACGCATCACACGGTTTTGCCAACTATGCCAGGGTACTCGCGCTGCTCGCCCTACAGGAGTACTCAGTGGCAGAGGAAGCGATCGGCAAGATCGCGTTGCTCACCGGATCTGACGATCCACTGCTACTCAACTGCCAAGGAAGGTTCTACGTGGCGACCCGGGAAGTGCAGCAAACGGAACAGCTTAAGAAACATCTGCTGGGTCTCAGCCGGCAGCCGAACGGAGAGCAACACGGGATCACGGTCGGTTGGATCTCACTGATGCAGGGCGATGTAGAGGAAGCCGTCCGCTATCTCCAGACCTGCTTCGACCTGCAGATTTCTCAGATACTCACCACGAGGGCGTTTGCCCAGACACTCGACCAGGGCGAGAGCACGTTGCTGGCCCATCCGGTTCTGCAGGATTTCCTCCGGCAGATGAATCTGGACGATGATTCGATCGGTAACTATCACGCTGATGGCTTGTTCGATGACGAGCGATCGCTTACGTCCGCCCCGGCGTGGGCCCGCTAAAGCACCTTTTGTTGCGTGGCAAGGATAGAACTGTGAACTCCATCACAGTCATGGGGTGACAATGCCGCTATAGTTCATGTGTCACGATCAGTTGTTGTACGTTTCTCTCTCTCCTCCCAAATGATTGTGACTTGAACCAGAGTCTGGATGTGTCCAGCACTCTGGTTCTTTTTTTGTGGGATCGGTCTGGCCGGTGCGCAACGCTCCCCGGCCTAACCGGCAAACTTGATCAGCACTCCCGCGGCAATCGCCGATCCAATGACCCCGGCCACATTGGGCCCCATGGCGTGCATCAGCAGAAAATTGTGTGGATTGGCTTCCATGCCAACGCGGTTGGCCACCCTTGCTGCCATGGGCACTGCCGATACGCCTGCAGCGCCGATCAGCGGGTTCACCTTCTGAGCGGAGAAAAGGTTCATCAGTTTGGCCATCAGCACGCCACAGGCAGTGCCGATGCCGAATGCCACCACGCCGAGCAGGAGGATGCCAAGGGTCTTGGTCTCCAGGAATTGGTCCGCGCCCAGTTTGGATCCCACCGCCAAACCCAAGAGGATCGTGACGATATTGATGAGCGCGTTCTGGGTCGTGTCGCTGAGACGGTCCACCACGCCACACTCGCGCATCAGATTGCCGAAACAGAACATGCCCAGTAGCGGTGCGGCACTCGGAACCAGCAGTGCCACCAGCAGCAGCAACACCAGTGGAAAGAAGATCTTTTCCCGCTGGCGCACCGGGCGGAGCTGCACCATCTCCATTTTCCTCTCCCGCTCGGTAGTCAGCAGTCTCATGATGGGCGGTTGGATGAGCGGCACCAGCGCCATATAGGAGTAAGCTGCGACTGCAATCGCACCCAGGATCTGGGGTGCCAGGATCCCGGCTACATAGATCGCCGTCGGACCATCGGCGCCTCCGATGATGCCGATGGCGGCCGCTTCCTTGAGGGTGAAGTCGATCCATCCCAATTCACTGAGCCCCAGTGCGCCCAGCAGGGTCGCGAAGATGCCGAATTGTGCCGCAGCGCCTAGAAAGAGCGTCTTCGGACTAGCCAGCAGGGGACCAAAGTCGGTCAGTGCACCCACACCCATGAATATAAGGAGGGGGAAGACCCCCGTTTCGATGCCCATCATGTAGAACTGATGCAGGATACCCGTGCCGACAGCGATATCCACGCCCGGGATGTTACTGAGAATGCCGCCGAATCCGATCGGTACCAGCAGCAGGGGTTCAAAACCCTTCGCTACGGCCAGATAGAGGAGCGTCAACCCAACGCAGATCATGATGAACTGACCGGCCTGCAACTGGGATATGCCGGTGGTTTGCCACAATTGTAGTAGTTGATCCATGGGGACAGCGCGGCTAGCTCATCGATACCAGGGCGTCACCCACCGATACTTTGTCCCCCACCTTGACCAGTACCTCTTCAACCCGTCCCGATTTCGCGGCACTGATTTCGGTCTCCATCTTCATCGCTTCCAGCACGATGACGATGTCTCCGGCCGAGACCTGATCTCCGGGTGAAACGTTGACCTTGAAGATGTTGCCGGCAAGGGGCGCGGCAATGACCGTGGCTGCTGCGCTAGCCACCGGCGCTGGCGTGGTAGCGGCAATCGACTGGACCTCGCCCCCACTTGTCACCTTGACCGCGTAACTCTGACCATCCACCTCGACGGTGTAGAGCCCGTCGCTGGCTGCGGCTGGTGCAGTTGCCTCTTTGACGGGCTGCGCCGTTTCAATCTGCGGCGCAGGTTCGAAAGCGTCAGGATTGTTGCGATTGTTGAGGAAGTTGAGACCCGGTTGGGGAAACAGGGCGTACGTCAGGACGTCATCCGCCTTGTTGGCAGCCATCTCGAACCCCTGCTCTTTCGAAAGGGCGATCAACTCACTCTCGAGCTTGTCATATTCGGGCTCCAGTAGATCGGCCGGGCGACAGGTGATGGGTTCATCGCCTGCCAAGACCGTGTCCTGCAAATCCTTGCTGACAGGTGCAGGTGTCGCACCATACTCGCCCCGCAACACCCCCTCTGTTTCCTTGGTTACAGTCTTGTACCTTTCGCCAACCAGTACGTTGAGTACCGCCTGGGTGCCCACGATCTGCGAAGTCGGCGTAACCAGGGGGATGAAGCCGAGATCCTCTCTCACCTTGGGAATTTCCTCCAACACATCATCAAGTCTGTCCGATGCATTCTGCTCCCGAAGTTGGTTTTCAAGGTTGGAGAGCATTCCGCCCGGTACCTGCGCCACCAGGATCCGGGGATCGATTCCTTTCAGCGTCCCTTCGAACTTTGCATATTTCTTGCGCACTTCGCGGAAGTAAGCTGCGATCTCCTCCAACTGCAGGATGTCGAGGCCGGTGTCCCGTTCGCCGCCCTCGAGTATCGACACCACGGATTCGGTTGGGGAGTGACCGGTCGTCATACTCATGGATGAAATGGCGGTATCGACATTGTCGATGCCCGCTTCCACCGCTTTCACGTATGTGGCGGTAGAGTAGCCGGTGGTGGCGTGACACTGCATGTGGATTGGAATAGCGACCGTCTCTTTCAGCCGGGTTATCAGTTCAGAGGCAACGTAGGGGGCAAGCAGACCGGCCATGTCCTTGATGCAGAGGGAGTGGGCGCCAAGATCTTCTATCCTCTTGGCCATATCCACCCACTTGTCGATGGTGTGCACCGGGCTGATCGTGTAGGACATCGTGCCCTGGGCGTGTTTGTCCTGCTTCAAGACCGCGCCGATCGCAGTTGCCAGATTCCTGACATCGTTCATCGCGTCGAAAATGCGGAATACATCGACGCCATTGACGGCCGCCCGCTCGACGAATTTATCTACGATATCATCCGCGTAGTGACGGTAACCGAGGATGTTCTGAGCCCGGAACAACATCTGCTGCGGCGTTTTCGGCATAGCCTTTTTCAGTTGCCTGATCCTCTCCCAGGGATCCTCTCCCAAGAAGCGTATGCAGGCATCGAATGTCGCGCCACCCCAACTCTCGATGGACCAGTAACCCACCTGATCCAGCTTGTCGGCGATGGGCAGCATGTCGTCGAGCCGCAACCGGGTTGCGAACAGGGATTGATGTGCGTCGCGCAGGACTAATTCGGTTATGCCGAGGGGTTTGACGTCGCTCATAGTATTCGATGTTCTCGCTGCAAAGTTGTTGGTTCACCCACGCTGTTACGGGGTTCAGCATACTCTGGAACTGCGGCGGCCATTAGATGCGACTACAGGCCGTCAGTTCACCTATCTCTTCAAGTTGATTACAACGGTGACACGATCGATCATCCATGCTCCGATCGATACCGCTGCACAGCCGCTGTGATCACCGCCACCAGCCGCCTGTCCTGGTCCAGAGTGCTTGCTCCTTCTGCTCCTTGATCCGAGGTCGCCAGATCCGATGCCAGTATAATTCGTGACATCAGGGCGGTCACCACAACAAGCAGCGTAAGGAAGATGAACACCGTGCCCATTCCGTACATTGCCAGCTCCAAGCCACGCGTCATCAGATCAGACATATCGTTCAATATCACACCAGGTTTCGGCGTGATGATACAAGATCGCCGGTCTCGAAGCGAACGATCCGGCGACGCCGAGGGCTGGTTCAACGCCCTACTCACGATGGTGCCAACACAGAGTCCGAGCGCACTACCCGAAAGTTGATTCTTGGCGAGCGCTTGCAGATAATACGCATCCGTCGCGCCGGTAGCTCAGTTGGATAGAGTACCTGGCTACGAACCAGGGGGTCGGGGGTTCGAATCCCTTCCGGCGCGCCAAATCAAATCTTTCCACGTCTGCGCCCAGTGCATTTCAACATCGACTATACCTACACGGATACCGAGTCTGAATACTCGGGCCGCCCTGGAGTCAAGCTGCCCTTGCAGATGAGGCCGGAACACCAAGCCCAATTCAACATTCGCTACGCGTCCGACACGATCTTCGCACAACTGCAGTGCAGTTATAGGGTCGAACAGTTGGGCGGCGTCGACGTTGAGGAATGGCGCGACCGTTATGATTTTGACCAGTATACGGTGAGCTTTACGGGCAGCTATCAGGCGGCAAAGAGAATCCGCGCCTTCGTTAACGTTCACAATCTCTTCAATCTGTCCGAAAACCGCAGTTATCTCGGCAACGAGAGTCGCCCGGTCGCATACAACTGGAACCCGCGTCGATTCAATGTCGGGATTCGTATGGAGCTCTAAAAGCCTCTGGAAATGGCGTCTGCGTCCCCTCAGGAGCAGATTCTTCAAGCAAGGAGCCTAGAAAAGCGCAACTTTCCGAGATATTGCGTCTCAAGCCCGGTTTTTGGGGTGACCCAGTTCACGAAACAGCCATAAACAGAGGGCTATGAGAACTGGGTCACGTATTTTCACGGTACGGTAGGGTCAAATATTCTCCAGACGACGCGGTAAAGGAGACAGACTCATGTCTACAGAAATCACAGCAGATCAGTTGAAATCAGCACACCCCTTCGCTGAACTGGATAGCCCTCAGGTCATCAACGACGTTCTGAGCCGGGGAACGGCGCAGGAATGCAACGAAGGCACGATCCTATTCAAACGGGAAGAGTTCGATGACTGTATTTATTGGTTAATGTCCGGATCACTTGATCTTGTCGATGAGAATCTCGATATTGTTTCAGTGCAAAGTGGGGATGATGCCGCCCACCATCCAATAGATGATCATTCACCGCACACCACCACAGCGATAACCACTTCCAGATGCGTGGTCTTCGAACTCAAACGATCTTTCCTTGATCTGGCAAGAAAGCTGGCAGCATCCGACAGCGCAATGATCACGAGCATGGCGGAGACCGATGAAGCAGACTCTGACTGGATGTCAGCGATGCTAAACTCGCCGCTGTTCGATTTTCTTGAACCTGCCAACATCCAGTCCCTATTCAGCCACTTCGAAGAAGTGGAATACGAGGAAGGCGACAGAGTAATAACCCAAGGCGAGGTGGGAGACTATTTTTATGTCATCAAGAGCGGCCGAGCTAAGGTGGAATACACCGCAGGATCGGAACCGGTCCTATTGGCTGAACTCGACCCCGGCGCATTCTTTGGCGAAGACGCGCTTATCAGCGATGTACCACGCAACGCCACCATCACCATGCTCAGTGACGGCACCCTCATGCGATTGTCAGCAGGTGACTTCGAAACACTGCTGCAATCACCGGTCATGGAGACTCTGAAGCTCAAAGAAGTGAAGAAGATGATCAAGGCAGCCGATCCACTCACTTTGATACTCGATGTCAGAACGAGCTTTGAATTTCAGACTGACATGATTGAGGACAGTATCAATATTCCTGTTCTCAAGATTCGCAGTGATTTGAGCAGGCTCGACGGAGATGCAGTATACGTGGTTCGAAGCGAAGGCGATAAGCGCGCAGAACTGGCAGCCTTTATCCTTCTGGAAAACAGCTTTGATGCCTATGTGCTGAAGGAAAGCCGGGCATAAAGTCTAGCGGGATCGCGCGTTAGTGTCAGCGGACTCGTCTGACGCGCCGTCGGTTCTCTTCTGTTCCTGTTCCCAGGACTTCTGCAAGCGGCGGCTCATCCACGGCGAGACTGCGAGCCCGACGCCAGCAACCCAGCCAAGTAGCAATCCGACGACAACGGCGCCGATAATCCACCCGCCGAGATCCAGCTGAAGGCCGATCACGACCCCGAGGATTGTTCCAAGAACGATCCCTACAAATCCCAGCAATTCAGGCAATATCACGTAGACTGGCTCATTTCGTTTGCAGCTCCACAAACCGCCTATACGAACTGGCGGGATCTGCCATTAGCTCATCGTGGCTGCCTATGTCTCGGATCTCCCCTTCTTGCAGAAACACGATGCGATCGGCCTTGCGAATGGTCGAGAGCCGATGAGCGATTACGATCACAAGACGACCTTCGGCCGCTTGCTGAAGCGACCGGACCAAGGCGTTCTCGGTTTGAGGATCGAGTGCTGCCGTCGGCTCATCCAGTATCAGGATTTTCGTATTGCGGATCAGGCCACGCGCGATGCACAACCGCTGTTTCTGACCGACGCTTAACGTGTCACCGGATTGGCCAAGCTCGGTATCCAGGCCATCAGGCAGCTCTTCAATAAACTCGATGGCACCCGTAGTCTTACAGGCATTGAGAATGTCCTCTTCGCTCGCGTCAGGATTTGCCAGATTGAGATTGCTGCGAATGGACTCGTTCAGCAGAAGATGCTCCTGGAACACGTACGAAACTTGGGCGCGCAAGGACTTGACGGTGGTTTGGCTGACATCCTGGTCGTCGATCAGGACGCGCCCCTCGGTTGCCTGGTAGTAACCAGGAATGAGATAGGCGAGGCTCGTCTTACCGGCACCAGTCGGACCGACGATGGCAACCAGTTCACCTACATCCAGTTGCAGGTTGATATTCGCAAGCGCCCGCGTGCCGGTGGGATAGCTGAATCCGACAGCCTCGAACTTGACGCCCTGTTGCACCACTCCCAGATCGCGATGGTTTTGTTTGGGATCTTCCGTCTCCATGTCCATGAAGAAAAACACGCGGCGCACCGCCGCCACCTCCCCTTGAACGTTAATCCAGAACATGCCGATGGCGATGCCCGCTCCTGCAATCGTGATAACGAGTTCCCAGAGCACGAAAAGGTCTCCCGGACTCATGCTAGCGTCGAATATCCGATTCGTGACAAAAGCGAACACGTAGATCCCGAGCAAAATGTACAGGGACCAACCAATGAAACCAATCCCGATACGAGTCAAGACGACGTGACGAAAGCGCCGAAACGACTCCCCGCTTTTCTTCTCGACCCGTTCCCTTTCCTGATCCATGCCTCCAAGGCTTTGCACTGCATGCAGGTTGCCCATGCTCTCCTCGATGGCGTTGGTGGTCGCAGTTCCGGATGCACGACTTGCCTGCTGAACACGACGCACAAATGCAGACAAGGGGATGGTTACCAGCAGCGCGACCGGAAGAGCCAGCACCGAAGCCCACATGAGTTCAGGCGCAACACCGCTGTAGCTGGTACCCATAAGGTAGAGTGCAACCAGCGCACCCAGTACGGTGAGAAGTGGATTTAGTGTCACGGAGTAACACACCTCGGGCAGATCGGGTGCGTCGTACATGACACGGTAGATCGAATCACCGATACGATGATCATCGATGGTTTTCATGGGTAACTGGGTTAACCGCTGGAACAGCCGGGTTCGGAACCCGTTGGCGAGACGTTGACTGAGTCTGATGCTGACGAGAGTCTCGATACCACCGAGGAGTCCACTCATCCTGCTTCCACCGGCACTGAGTTTCAGCTCCGATTGAGTTGCACTGTCTTGCCCCGGTTCAAGCCTGATACCGAGCCCGTCGCGCCCAAAGACGAACAACATGCAAATCAAGACCACACATAACGTGAACATGATTTCAAGCGGTGGCATATCCCGCACCCAGTTGACGAATGGCTGAAAATACGGTGGGAACGGGACCTCCTCGTTGAAAGGGAGTTGCAGGATTACCTGATCGATGAGAATCTTGCCGGTCCAGGGAGTAATCAGCAGTGGAATCAGAGAAACCAACGCAAGGCCCAGTTTCGACGCGAACAGCCCTTTGACCGAAGCCAGGTAACCCAGTGATCGACCGATGATGTGGATCACTTCGTAATTGGAAATAAAGGGGTCTACATCGACCCGGTCGTCAAACATTCCGGTTGGTTGTTCTGAGCTTGAGTCTGTGCTCACCGCTGCTTCACTCATGATGCTTCACCTTCAGACCCAATCGTCTCCTCAGCGACAAAGCTCCGATAGTCACCATCTGTGACTGCCATCAGTGAATCATGATCGCCCACTTCGGTGATCTGCCCATCCTTCAGGAACGCAATCTGATCGGCATTCCTGATCGTCGATAGGCGATGGGTAATGACAAACAGAACACGGTCCTTGCCCCACTCAGATAGATTACTTAGAACGCTCTGTTCCGTTTCTGCATCGAGTGAAGCCGTCGGCTCATCCAGTATGAGGATTGCTGTGTCGCGTACGATCGCGCGAGCAATGGAAAGCCGTTGACGTTGACCTGTTGACAGCTTACCGCCGCGTTCCCCAAGTTCGGTGCTGTAGCCTTTTGCCATCTGCTCAATAAACTCATCCGCGCATGCAATCTGCGCTGCCTGACGAATCCCATCAGGGGTAACGTTGCGTGCTGCATAACCGATGTTTTCCGAGACGGTCGTTGCGAACAGGACATTTTGCTGGAGAGCGATGGCAACGTTCTGGCGGATACTGTCGATGCCAATGTCCTTCAGATCCGTATCGTTGACGGTGATGGATCCCACGTCCGGATCATAAAGCCTCAGCAACAAGGACATAAGGGTCGACTTGCCTGAACCGGTTGCGCCCACGATCGCGGTGATGGTGCCGACCCTGGCCGTCAGGTCGGCGCCCTTGAGGACCGGCCTCTCGGCTTCGTATGAAAAGTGTACGCCTTTGTATCGGACTGCCTGGATCGGTGCCGGCATTGGCACGGCATCGTCTCTTTCTTCCACCTCCGGCTTGAGGTCAAGCAAGTAATAGGCACGGTTCAAGCCCATGGCCAGATCGAGAGCTGCGAACCAGGCCATAAACATGAAGTTGTACTTGCCGATCAGCTCAGCATTGTTGCCACGAGCAGCCTGAAAAGCACCTAGGTTCCATACCGCAAAGCCGAGAATAAAAGTGAACACGCCACCCAGGTACGTGCCCTCCTCACCAATGGTCCAGTCTGCCATCAGGTAGTCGCTGACAATGAGTAGAATTCCGGCAATGGTGGCCATGGCGAGGTAGAACAGCATGATTTCCATGCGAAAGTAATAGGCGTTGTCGAGAGCATAATTGGAGTCGCGGTCAAAACGACGAACGACAATGTCCTCCGCCCGGTTTGCCTTGATCACCCGAATGCTCTGCGCGACCTCCTGAATACGAGAGGTGACGTCGCTGTTCGACTGACGAGATAGCCAGGCGAGCTGTTGAATGCGCGGCGTCCACCAGGCGGCGAGCAGGAAGACGGGGACAAACGCTGCCAGAAACATGAAGCCGAGAACCGGGCTGAAAAACCAGATGATGACAAACGCCCCTAACATGCCCGCGCCCTGTTCGAGCGGATCCAGAATGATGGTAGCGATGACATTGCTGATCATGCGGCTGTCCTGGAACACCCTATAGATGGCATCACCGGTGCGGGCGTGACTCTGATACTTGAGCGACAGATTCTCAGCGTTCTCAATCATCTTGACCCGCAGGTTTTGATTGATGCGCTGAGCGATCCACGTTTCCCAATACACGACCCCAAGGGTGTCCGCCAGCATACGCAGGATGATCATAAACAACACGCCATAGACGATCAGGCGATTGCGCACCACCGTGCGTTGCTCGACGGTAAGCTCCACTGCACTCACGTAGCTCGAGTCAAGCAACAGCACCATCGCCTGAAAAGGCTGCACGGGTTGCGCATCCAGCACCTTGTTGTTGAGTAGATCCATCCCGGTAAGTGTGATATAGCCGGTGAGAAGGCCAATCGACATAGCCAGCGAAAACCAACCAACGACGTGCCAGACAACGGGTTTGATGTAAGGCCAGGTACGCAGGAACAGCTTGACCACCTGCATGAATTTCATCGGCGGCGGCGCGATCAGTCGTGGCATATCGTTGTCGGTGATTATCTCACTCAATTGCGAACTCTTTTGGCGGTTTATGGAACTCAGGTGAAACGACCTGTTCTCTGCGATTGGGTCGCCTCTCAACTCCGTCGCCGGCACTTGACGTCTGTCTCTGCTGAGACTGGCAGTGTAAGATCGGGCGAACACAATACCACAAACACTTACCAGGGTTCTCTGATATGGAATTTTCAAGCATCCATCATATTTCAATCAATGTCGCAGACACGGCTCAAGCCACAGCCTTTTACGTCGGTATCCTTGGATTTCAGCCGATTCAAAGGCCTGACTTGGGCTTCAATGGTGCCTGGGTGCAGATGGGTGACCAGCAGTTGCACCTTCTCGAGGTGGAGAATCACGAGGCGCCTCAAGGCCAACATTTTGCTTTCGGCGTTGCGGACATCGAGTTATCCAGGAACTACCTGATGGAGAACGGGATCAAGGTTTCAGATCCTAACGAACTCGATGGGGTATGCAGACAGTGCTTCTTCAAAGACCCCTCAGGTAACTTGCTTGAACTGAACCAGCCGATGTAATAATGCAGGTATCGAATCTCCTCTGGCACACGCTCAATTGAAAACCGAACATCGTTGCCAGCAGAACATAGCTGTGTCCACTGGGCCAGCCGACAACAAGGACTAGCTCTTGTTGAAAGTCAACATATCAAACCGAATACTGCCGACAGCACTCTTGCTGAGCGTCGCCTTGAACGGGGCCAGCGCTGCTGATCAGAAATCGGCAGAACAGCAGATCCTAACCGATAGTGTAGATGCCACATCCGATCCGCTCATTATCAGCAGATTCAATGAGCAGAACATCGACATGAAACTTGACGGACGTCTCGACGAGCCCGTCTGGTCTCGCGTCGGCGGTGTAAGTGCCATGCGGGTGACTAATCCGGACACGCTGGTGAAGACACGCTTTGACACCGTCAGCAAGTTTTTCTACACCGATCGTGGACTCTACGTCGGTATCTGGAACGAGCAGCCGCCGGATACGCTGCTGGGTCGTCTAAGCCGCCGCGACAGATTTATCAACCGTGACGGCAATGAACTCATGCTCGACACCTCTGGCGAAGCACTTTACGGCTTGTGGTTCGACGTCAATCTAGGTGGCTCGATCGGCGATGGCACCATCCTTCCGGAAAAGAGTTTCAGCGGAAACTGGGATGGCTCCTGGCAAGGTGATGCTGTTGCCACCGACGATGGTTTCACAACCGAGTACTTCCTGCCCTGGTCGATGATGGCTATGCCGGACGCCAAACAGGATCGGAAAATGGCTGTCATGGTCATCCGCCGCGTCGCCTATTTGGATGAGACCTGGTCTTGGCCGGCGCTGCCTTTTTCCGGATCCAAGTACATGTCGGGGTGGCAGCCGATTCAGTTTCAGAACATCAACCCACGACGCCAGTGGGCTGTCTTCCCGTTCACCGCCACCACCCACGACAACATCGCTTCGAGTACCCAGTACCAGGCTGGTCTGGACCTATTCTGGCGTCCGTCATCGAACCTGCAATTCACGGCAACGCTCAATCCGGATTTTGGCACCATTGAGACCGACAATGTCGAGATTAATCTCACGGAATTTGAGACCTTCTTTAGAGAGAAGCGACTCTTCTTCGTTGAGGGAAACGAGGTCTTCTTCACGACGCCACGTGCAAACCCTTTCGGCAGTGGCTCCTTCATCGTCGGCGCTCGCAATACATTTAGCAGCTTCTTTTCAGCACCCATCACCCTCGTCAATACACGTCGTATAGGCAGTGCCGCCATATCACCCGACATTCCACCTGGTGTGAGCGTTGCCAACATCGATCTGTTCAAGCCTTCTGAACTGCAAGGCGCACTCAAAGTCACCGGGCAGAACGGTCGGTTCAGATACGGCATTCTAACGGCGATCGAAGACGATGCTCGCTTCCACGGCGTGGACGCTCAGGGTGGCGGCGTTCGCCTCGAACAGCAAGGTCGCGACTTCGGTGTCCTGCGACTGTCCTACGAAGACAGCTCTGCCGGACTGAAGAGTTTGGGCTGGATGACAACCGCCGTCATGCATCCCGAGCGCGACGCGCTCGTGCACGGCATCGACGGTCACTTCATCAGCCCGTCCAGCAAGTGGCGCGGCGATCTACAACTCATCCACAGCGATATCGAAAGCCTTGAAGGCTACGGTGGTCTCGGTGATCTGTCGTACATTCCCCGCAAAGGCGTCACCCACAAACTGACCGCTGACTACCTGGACGATGAACTCGACATCAATGACTTCGGTTTTCTGCGTCGCAATGACGTGATCGGCATGAAGTACGCCTACACGAACAACCGCACTGAGCTGCAACGGCTGCGACGTTGGGATCAGTCACTTTCCCTGTCCCAAGAATACAATCGGGATGGTCAGGCAATTCGCAGCGAGATCTTCTGGCGCAACACGTTCATGTTCCAGAACAGCCTGCTGCTCAAAACGGAATTGGACTACTTCCCCCGCGTCTGGGACGATCGCAACAGTGCAGGCCATGGCGACTTCAGAATCGAGGATCGGTGGTTTGTCGAGACTGCTCTCGGTACCGACACCGCAAAGATTCTGAGCGTAAGCCTGGCTGTGGCCGGGTTGCAGGAGGACTTGGGTGATTGGACCAAACAGATCAAAGGGGGCTTTACCTTGAAGCCCAACGACCGACTATCTATCGATCTGGACGTCACCTATCAGCGCCGGGACGGCTGGCTCTTGCATCAGACCGAACGCAACTTCGCAACGTTCAGCTCCATCAACTGGTCACCGAATGTGTCAATCGAGTACTTCGTGTCCGCTCGTCAGCAACTGCGACTTACAATGCAGTGGGCGGGCATCAGAGCAGATGAACAGGAGTCGTTCGAAGTGCCGCTCGGCGATGGCGAGCTACTAGGGAGAGACAAGGATCCGGCCGATCCTGCGGCTGACTTTGGCATCAGTCGACTATCTGCACAATTGCGCTATCGTTGGGAGATCGCACCCCTGTCGGATCTGTTCGTAGTTTATACCCGTGGAAGCCGATTGATCAGTGCCGGCGATGAGGATTTCAGTGATTTCTTCCGAGACGCCGTCGGAGAACCGTTGGTGGATGTATTTGTTATAAAGCTCAGATATCGATTTGGGTCCTAACGCAAGTGCACCATCGGGAGACCACAACGCATCCGCCCCCGCTGGATATAGAGTGGGGGCGGTGCGCTGCGTGGGTCAGATCAGGGCTCTGACTTCACCAGACCAACGATATTCCCTGATGGGTCTTGAAACTGAGCAAAGGTAACCATTCCCGGAATCTCGGTCACCGGCGCAGTGACTTTGCCGCCTGCTGCCTCGACTTCAGCCAATTTCGATTCGAGGTCGTCGACTTCAATGTAAAAGGTCAGGGACGAAGAGCCGTCCTCATTGCCCCCTATGCCACCATTGATGCCAGCATCGTTGGCGTCGGTGTCGGTCAGGCCGTACTTCATCGGGTTGTCGGCGTTGATCTTCCAGTCGAACAGACCGGCGTAAAACGCCTGCAACTGTTCGCCATCTTTACCCAGCACTTCAAAGTGGACTACCGGATTTCCCATAATTTCACCCCCGTATGTCGGAAGACGTGTTAGCTGTCCGGCCCGCATCGATCACGCGGCCTCATCAGTTACGACCAGGCTGATAACGGTTATATTCCCCACATATATTGCGTTGACATTCTGCAGTTGGGACGACG
>CEQE01096617.1_pt1 | contig 33139 bp, 24 predicted proteins | sample 356201 | NCBI WGS metagenome assembly CEQE01 (sample SAMEA2619970, study PRJEB7988) | marine metagenome | biome: marine biome (ENVO:00000447); feature: mesopelagic zone (ENVO:00000213) & marine oxygen minimum zone (ENVO:01000065); material: "saline water (ENVO:00002010), including plankton...
CGATGGCTCGGTCCCGATCGTCGCGACGATCGGCGATTCGACTTTCTTGCACGCCGGCGTGCCGGCCCTGATGGATGCGGTCTACAACCGGTCCAACATCACCGTGGCCCTCCTCGACAACCACACGACGGCGATGACCGGCGGGCAGGAACACCCAGGCACGGGGCGAACACTCAGGGGAGAGGCGACCCATCGCATCGATTTCGAGCAACTGGTTCGCGCCCTCGGTGTGGAGTGGGTCAAGGTCGTGGATTCCTACGACGTGCCTGCCCTCTACCAGGCGTATCGGGAAGCCACGCAGTTCGACGGCGTGGCGGTGGTGATCTCGAATCGGCCGTGCGTACTCGATCCGGTCAAGATCAAGGGGCCGCCGTTCGAGGTTCACGCCGAGGGGTGCACCGCGTGCCAGGCCTGCATGAACCTGGGCTGCCCGTCTATCACCTGGGGCGACGGCTGGTACGAAGGTCGTCACAAGGTTCGAATCGACGCCATCTCGTGCGTCGGCTGCACGCTGTGCGTCCAGGTGTGCCCGACCGACTGCATCCGGCTGGTCGCAGGTCAGGACGCGTGATGCACGAGCGGCCGGCCCGATCGCCGTCGACTCTGGATCACCCCCCTCCCACGAACGTGCTCGTGGTCGGGGTCGGCGGGCAGGGCGTGCTTCTGGTCTCCAAGGTCCTGGCTCGGCTGTGCCAGGCGAACGGTTTCACGGTCAAGCAGAGTGAAGTGCACGGGATGGCCAAGCGGGGAGGCGTGGTGTTCAGCCACGTCCGATTCGGCGCAAAGGTCTGGTCTCCGACGATCCCAGCCGGAGAGGCCGACGTGCTCCTGGCACTGGAGTGGGCGGAGGGGATCCGCTGGTTGCCCCACTTGAAACCGCACGACGGCACCTTCATCTCCGACACGCGGCGGTTGGTCCCGCCATTCGCCTGCCGGGATCGTCGACCCGGGGCTCCATCCGGGTACGTCACCGACACCGCGGCGGAGATCCTTTCTCGAGTCGACACCGGCTATGCGCTGGACGCCACCGGCATGGCGGGCGAGCTGGGTAACCCCAGGACCGCCAACACGGTGTTGCTCGGAGTCCTGTCGACCGTCCTCGACTTTCCCGAAGAGCAGTGGCTCGACACGCTGACCGATCTCGTTCCGGCAAAGAGCCAGGCGATCAATCGTGACGCGTTCCTCAAGGGCCGAGCGTGGGCCGTCAATCCGACGATTCCTCCTCCGGAGCCCGCTCGGTCCGAAGCGGAGAAGTCACAGTCGGTCACGCTCGAAATCACCGCGGCTTGGTGCAAGAGCTGTGACATCTGCGTCAAGATGTGCCCGGAGCGATGTCTCCGCTTGGACCATCAGCAGATCGTCGAGCTCAAGGAACCCGACGCGTGTACCGGATGCCGGATCTGCGAGATGCTCTGCCCTGACTTCGCGATCGCGGTGCACATTACCTAGAGCGATGCCGAACGCCACCAGCGCGTCCACGCAGAACGGACGGCGACTTGTGCAGGGCAATGCGGCCTGCGCCCACGCGGCGGTCGCGGCAGGATGCCGATTCTTCGCGGGCTACCCGATCACGCCGTCCTCCGAGATCGCCGAGCGTCTGTCCGGAGAACTTCCGAAGGCAGGTGGAGTGTTCGTCCAGATGGAAGACGAGATCGCCTCCATGGGCGCGGTGCTGGGTGCGTCGCTCGGTGGCGTGAAGGCGATGACCGCCACGAGCGGACCAGGGTTCTCGCTCAAGCAGGAGCATATCGGCTACGCGGGGATGGCCGAGATCCCGTGCGTCGTCGTCAACGTGATGCGAGGCGGGCCGAGCACCGGTCTACCGACACGCCCTTCCCAGGCAGATGTCATGCAGGCGCGGTGGGGTACGCACGGAGATCATCCGATCATCGTCCTGACGCCCGCCTCCGTCCAGGAGATCTACGAACAGACGGTGCGAGCGTTCAACCTCGCGGAAGCGTGTCGCGTTCCGGTCGTGGTCTTGTATGACGAGGTGGTCGGGCACCTCCTCGAGACCGTTACGCTGCCGGCTCCAGGCACCGTCGCCCTGACCGCTCGGAAGGCACCGCCGCCGAACGAGGCAGGGTTCGTTCCGTTCGCCGATACGCCGGATGGCGTACCGCCGATGGCGCGCTTCGGCGATGGGAACCGCATTCACACCACCGGGTTGGTGCACGGTGAGGATGGCTTTCCGACGCAGGCGCCCGAAGTCATCGACCGGGTCATGCGGCGGGTGCTGAACAAGCTGGACCATCACGTCGAGTCGATCGAATCCTACGAAACGCACGCGGTCGACGATGCCGAGCTGGTCGTCGTCGCCTACGGGATCACGGCCCGAGCCGCGCGGCGAGCCGTGCGACTCGCTCGAGATCGAGGGATCAAGGCTGGCCTGTTCCGTCCGGTGACACTCTGGCCGTTTCCCGAGCGGCCGTTGCGAGACCTCGCGGCGCACGCGAAGGCGATACTCGTCCCCGAGATGAATGCCGGGCAGCTCTGCCTGGAAGTCGAGCGACTATGCGCGGCGTACGGGTCGGTCGAGCGGCTCAACCGGATCGATGGGGAGCCGATCGCTCCGGCGGCAATCCTCCAACGCCTGGAACAGATGGGATGACCGAATTCGACGTCCGCGACTACATCCGGGCGGAACTGTTTCCTCACTTTCTCTGTCCCGGCTGCGGCCACGGCATCGCGCTGCGCGCGCTGCTCTGGGCGGTCCACGAGCTCGGTATCGACAAGGACTCGCTGGCTGTCGTCTCGGGAATCGGATGTTCCGGACGCCTGTCGGCCTACATCGACGCCAACACGGTGCATGCGACGCACGGACGTCCGATACCGTTCGCGACCGGGCTGAAGCTAGCGAGACCCGACTTGACGGTCGTCGTGATCACCGGTGACGGCGACGGCCTGGCCATCGGCGGCAACCATCTGATTCATGCGTGCCGGCGCAACCTCGACATCACCTGCCTGATGTTGAACAACGAGATCTACGGCATGACCGGGGGGCAGCTGTCTCCCACGACGTCCCACGATCGGTTCACCACGACGACTCCGCAGGGCAATGCCGATCCGGCGTTCGATTCGTGCAGACTGGCCGAGGCGGCCGGTGCGGGGCTCGTCGGACGCGAGGTCACACTCCAGACTCCAGCGCTCAAGGATCTCATCAAGGACGGGATCGCGTTCAAGGGCTTCTCGTTCGTCGAAGTGATCTCCGACTGCACCGAGATCTACGGGCGCAAGAACGATTTGGGTAATTCGGTCGAGATGATCCTGAGCCAGAAGGGCGCCATCCGGCCGGAGAGCTACGGCGGCGCAGTCGATTCTCCCTTCCGGCCGTCACCCTGGAAGACCGGTGTCTTCTGCCGGCATGACTACCCGGAGTTCGGCGAGACCTACCGGCAACGGTTCTTCGCCAGAGCGTCCTCGCCCGATCCAGAGACTGCACCCAGCGATGGATAGCTACGAGATCCGCCTCTGCGGCACGGGTGGGCAGGGCCTGATTCTCGCCGGGCGCATCCTTGCGGACGCGGTGGTGCGGGAGGGACGGTGGGTCGCACAGTCTCAGGCGTTCGAGCCGTTGTCTCGTGGAGGTGTCAGCCAGGCCGACCTCGTCATCAGCAGCTCGATGGTCGACTTCCCACTCGTGAGCGACCTCGACTTCCTGCTGGTTCTCGACGAACTGGCGGTGGCGGGTACCCACGAGTTGCTCACGCCGGCCAGCTCGATCCTGCTTGACTCGGAGCGCGTCGCGACCGACGCGTTAGACGCGTGTCGTCCGATCAGGCTGCCTCTGGTGGAAACCGCACGGACGCTTGGGAATCTTCGGGCGGCGAACATGGTCGCCCTCGGGGCCCTGGTCGCCCTGACCGACGTCTGCCAGCGAGACTCGCTGGAGGCTGCCATGCTGCGCGTGAGCCCGAAGGGATTCCAGCAGATCAATCAGCGTGCGATCGAGGTCGGCTGCGGCCTCGGAGCGGAGTCGAAACAGCCGGCCTAAGGTCAGCGATCAGACCGATGCGCGTGCGCCCTCCAGCTCGCCGACATCCTCTCGTGTTCCTTATGGGGGCAGTGGCGATCTTCGCCGCCGTCGGCTGCGAGCGAGCCGCTCCGGAGCCGCGCCCCGACGGCCTGCCGGAGTCGTTGTTCTGGGGCGTGCGGGCGACGCAAGGTACGACCTACGTCATGGATCTGGCCCTGCTGAGAACCTGGGAGGAGGAGCTGGGAATCAAGTGTTTCACGACCCAGGTCGCCAGCTCGGTTGCCGCGTTTCCCCACCTACAGTCCGGCAGACTGCACGTCTGGCAGAGCGGCATCCGAGACGCCTACCTGGCCAACCACGGCTCGGCCGAGTACGAGGACGCGGATTTCGACATTCGGATCTTCTTCAAAACGGCCGATGTTCACCTGGCGTTCGTGGTGCTGCCTGACTCCGGAATCGAGCGAATGGAGGACCTCGCCGGGCGGACGATCACCTACACGTCGAAACGGGCCGTGACGATGACCGAGGCCGGCACGGCATTGCTCGATTTCTACGGCATCGGAGATCAGGTGAGGGACATCCCGAACCTGTCGATGCGGGAGAAGCACGCGGCCTTGATCGAGGGAAGGGTTGACGCCAGCCTGGAAGGGCTGCCCAACGTCGACGTCATCTGGCGGGACGAACCCGGGGCGAGACCGCTCGACCTCTCCAATGAGGCAACGGCCTACGTGCAGCAGAGGTACCCGTGGTTCTGGGGTGAAACCGCGTCGCCCGACTGGCGGATGTACAAGGAGAACTACCGAGGGGTCGGGCCAGGCTTCGACTACCCTCGCCACGCGGCCACGACCCAGGTCGCTACCTTCGTCGATGTCTCGGCCGACGAAAAGCTCGTCTACACGCTGCTCGAGACGATGTATGCGCGGTTCGACTCTCTCCTCGAGATTCACCCCTACTTTCGAGACTACGCCGTCGACCGGATCGCGAGCGAGACGGTCTCCGTCCCGTACCACGCGGGTACCGTCAGGTACTTGAAAGATGTCGGCGTCTGGACCGACGCCATGGAGGTCAACCAGCAACGGCTCCTGGGCGAACTCGGTGCGACGCGGTAGTTGTGACAGCGTGGAAATCGGCCGCATGGACGACAGACCGGAAGCCTCTTTCGCCAGCCCGACCGTGGGCACGCCGCCCGAGTTGGCGGCGCTGCTCGACCCCACGACGCGCCGGGGCGTGGCGCTCTCCGGCTTCATCGTCCTCTTCTACGCGTACCACATCGCCTACCCTCTCGACATCTGGACCAAGCAGATTCCGCTGGGTCCGGACCGATTCGTCATCCTGAGTCTCGCGCTCAGCTTCGTCCTGGTCTTCCTGTTCGTACCGGCGAAGGCCAGGACGCCCCGGACCGCGATCCCCTGGTACGACGTGCTGCTCATCGTGGCCACGCTGATCGGCTGCGGCTACATGTTCACGAACAGCGACATCATGGCCGAAGGCCGGGCGATCACGTCGGCGGGCATGCTGACAGGCCTGCTCACACTGGGAGTCCTGCTCGAAGGTGTGCGGCGCACCATGGGGTGGTCGGTCGTCTCGGTGATCGTCGTCTTCTTTCTCTACGCGTGGACCTGCAGCTACTGGCCCGGAGTGCTGTGGAGTCGGCGCGTCTACTTCGACGAAGTGCTCTCGGCGACCTACCTGCACGACAGCGGCATGTTCGGCCAGGTGGCCGGACTGTGGGCCAAGACGGTCGTGCTGTTCATGGTGTTTGCCGGGCTGATCATGGTCTCCGGCACCGGCCGGCTCGTCATGCAACTCGCCCTCGGAGCGGTCGGGCACCTGCGGGGTGGACCGGCGAAGGTGGCGGTCCTGGCCAGCGGGGGCCTCGGCTCGATCGGGCCGACCGGGCCCGCCAACGTGGCGCTCACGGGCTCGTTGACCATCCCGCTGATGAAGCGCAGCGGCTACACACCGGCCGAGGCCGGCGCGATCGAGGCGGTCTCATCGAGCGCGGGTAGCCTGACGCCGCCCGTCATGGGCGCCCTGACGTTCTTCATCGCCGACTGGTTGGAGCTGCCTTACTACAAGGTCATCCTGGGCGCCATTCTTCCGGCGTTCCTCTACTACGCCACGCTGATCGCGATGGTCGATTTCCACGCACGACGACGCGAGATCCCGGTGATCGAGCGACGGACGTTTCCCAGCGCGTGGGCGGCGTTGAAGCAAGACGGTCACTACCTGGCGCCGATCGTCCTGTTCGTGGTTCTGCTGCTCGGCTTCAGGTGGTCTGTGCAGTCGGCCGTCCTCTACTCGGCGGGCCTGACCGTCGTCGTCGGGCAGTTTGGCGGGCGTGAGGTGCGATTGGGGCCCAAAGCGATCCTGGCGGGGTTTCACCGCGGAGTCTGGGTGCTCGTCCTGATGGCGCCGATCTTCGCCGGCTTGGGCGTGATCATGGGCAGTCTCGAGCTGACAGGCATGCCGGTGCGCCTTGCCGGCATCGTGACCTCCCTGGCCGACGGCAACCTGGTCATGCTGCTCGGACTGACCGCGATCGTCAGCTACATCCTGGGCTCCGGAATGCCGATGATTGCCTGCTACTTCATCCTGGCCATCATCGCGGCGCCCGCACTCATCGAAGCCGGCATCATGCCGCTGGCCGCGCACTGGTTCGTCATCTGGGCCGCGCTCCTGCACTACTTCACGCCACCCGTCATGCCGATGGCGATCGTCGGAGCGGCCATTGCGGGCGCCAGCGTGTGGAAGACCAGCCTCTGCGCCGTTCGGTTGGGGATCGCGCTGGTGATCGTCCCGTGGGTGTTCGTCTTCAATCCGTCGATCATGCTGCAAGGTGGCCACGGTGTCGTGGAGACCGTGGCCACTCTGCTGATCTCACTCGTCGGCTTGATCGCGCTGGCCGCAGGGGTGCAGGGCTACCTCGTGCGAGCCGCCACCGCGGCGGAGCGGGCGGCACTGATCGCAGCGGGCCTCGGGATCATCTCGATGCTCTACTCTCCGCTGCTCGGCGTCTGCGGATGTGCACTGCTGGGCGCGACGGTCGTGCGCCAGGGCGGGCACCGTGCATTGATCGAGCGCGCCGGGATGCGCGTGCAAGGTAAGGCGATGGCTGCGGCGGCCGGACGGCGCGGCGAACGAACGAACGAGGAGGGCGGCTGATGTCCTGGGGAACGTGGATCGACCTGAACGCCGGAAACGACGCGATGAAGTGGCCGTACCCCATACGGTACGGACAGGAGGATGCCGTCGACGTCGACGTGCTGGTTCTCGGCGGCGGGATCGCCGGATGCTGGGCAGCCATCAGCGCCGCGGAACAGGGTGCGAAAGTGGCAATCCTGGAACGCGGCTCGATCCTCGGAAGCGGTGCGGGAACGGGGTGCGACCACTGGCAGTGGGCCATCACCGACGTGCCCGGTGTCAGCCTGAGCGCCGAGGACTTCACGCAGGCGCTCGTCGACAATCACGGCGGCTACAACAACGGGATCTCTCGCTACATTCAAGCCCGGGACGGTTACGAGACGCTCCTCGAGCTGGAGGAGATGGGCGGAAAGGTGAGGGATACCGAGGACACGTTCAAGGGCGCCGAGTTCAGGGACGAGCAGACCAAGCTGCTCTTCGCCTACGACTACGAGAACCGGATCGTCATGAGGGTCTGGGGCATGACGTTCAAACGAGCCCTACGCTCGAGACTCCGTCGGCTCGGCGTCGACATCCATGAGCGCGTGGCGCTGACCGGTCTGCTCACGGAGCGGCGCGGCGAGGACGCGACCGCCGTGGTCGGCGCGACCGGCCTGAACGTCAGAACCGGCGCGTTCAACGTGTTCACCGCGAAGGCCACCGTGCTCTGCGCGGCCCGGCCGCAGCGGATCTGGACGTACTCGACCGAGCTCGCCGGCTCGTGCGACCTGCGCATGCCGGGCGCCATGGGGGGCGGCTATGCAGCCGCCTGGAGGGCCGGCACCGAGTTCGCGATGATGGAGAAATCGATTCCGGCCGGTCTGAGCATCAATCCATCGGCCCCACATGGGTCGGGACACCCCAGCAACACCTGGTACCCCTGCACGATCGTCGACGCCAACGGCAAGGAGGTGCCGTGGGTCGATCGCGACGGGCATACCCTGGAAACCTTCGAGGAGCGCTGTCGGCCGGCGCCAGGGCAACGGTTCTTCATCAAGGGCGGGGGGCAGTCCTCGTTGCCCCACCAGGGTCTGCGGGACTATCAGGGACCGCGGCTGACCAATGTCGACACCCTGGTGGAAAAGGGCGAGATCGAGCTTCCGCTGTACGCCGACCTGCCGAGCCTGCCGGCCCACGAGCGACGGGCCATCTTCGGCCTCATGGTCGGTCAGGAAGCGAAGACCAAGCACACCTACGCGAACTACACGCACGCCGGATTCGATCCCGACCGAGACATGCTCCTGAGCTACCAGCAGCTCATCGGCGGCGGAGGCTACGGCACCAGCGCGGAAGGCGCGAAGACCGTGCTGGGATTCCCCTCCATCCGGAACGCCCACAGCGGCACGACCGGTGGACCGGTCGTCGACTGGAATCTGCGGACCAATCTGGAGGGCCTCTACGCGGCGGGCGACGGCATGCTCGGCGGCAACGATCACAGCCACGCCGCAACAACCGGCCGCTACGCCGGCCGGCGCGCGGCCTGGTTCGCCAGGCAGGCGACGGCCAGATCCGGATCTCGAGAGCAGATCGAAGCCGAGAAGCGCCGAGTGTACAGTCCGCTGCAGCGGAAGGACGGCGTGCACTGGAAGGAACTCCTGGCCGGGATCAACAAGACGATGCAGGCATACTGTGGCGCCGTGAAGAGTGAAGGGTTGCTCCGGATGGCGCTCGAGGCTGGCGAGGATCTCAAGCACGTGGTCGACACCGAGCTGGCGGCGGTCAATCCCCACGACCTCGCCAACGCCCTCAGCGTGGTCGACATCCTCACCGCCGGGATCGACATCATCGTGCCGGCCTGCCTCGCCCGCCGGGCAAGCAGCGCGTTTCTGCACTTCTCCAGGGCGGAGTATCCGGCGATGGACCCGCCGGAGTGGCAGAAGTTCGTGACGATTCGGCAGGAGGGTGGTGTCGTGAAGCAGGGCGAACGTCCGTTGAACCTCGGTGCGCCGTTCGAGGAGAACTACCTGGCCCACCGCCCCGCCGCTCCGATCGGTGCGTGAAGAGGAGACCGCCGTGAGTGAAGAGAACGTCTATCTGAGCCCGAATCCGGCGTCCGCGGCGCGACCGATCGCCATCGACCCGGAAAAGTGCACCGGCTGCAATCTCTGCGTCAACGTCTGCCCCGCCGACGTGTTCGTCCCAAATCCCGAGGCTGGGCGGGTGCCGCTCGTCTTGTTCGTCGACGAGTGCTGGTACTGCGGACCGTGCGTCGACGAGTGTCCCCATGCAGGAGCGATCCGCCTCAACTACCCGGTGATGTGGAGGGTTCCCTGGAAGCGAAAAGAGACCGGCCAGCACTACTGGGTGGGGATGAAGAACCCGCCGCCGCCAAACGACACCCCACCGGCCTGATGGCGCGACCAGGATGAGATGAGGAGCGGCGCGCAGGTCCGAGGCCTGCGAGTGCCCTTGGAGGGTCCACAGTGCGAAAGCTGACGATGGACGAGTGGGAGCGCAAGTACATCGCGCATCCCATCGAGCAATTCGATCAGAAGAATACGGTGTTCCTCCGGGCCAGTTGGGACCGAGAGATCCGCGAGCGGCTGGACAGCTGGTCCTTCATCGGTGAGGCGAGCGAGAAGCCAGGCTACACCCTCGAGGACCAGGCGCTCCGGTGGGCCGCGCGACGCGGCACGCAGCTCCTGGCACTCCTCAACACCTCCAAGCCGAATCCCAGTGCCGCCACCCGGGAAGTCGCCAAGGCGATCCGCAGTGCCAGGCCAGCCGGTCGGACACTCTCCTACCGGCCGCCCGAGGGTGCGCAACTCGATGTCGGCGACGGCCAGGAGATCACCGGTCGGCTCAAGAAGGTCGCCCGCTGGTTCGGTGCCGACCTGGTCGGAATCTGCCGACTCGACCGGCGGTGGCTCTACTCACACACCTTTTCGATGAGCGGATCGAACGACGGATCGAACGAGATGAGCGGGTCGAACGACGGGGAGCACGAGCCGCAGGTCATTCCAGACGAGTTCAAGTCTGTCGTCGTCCTCGGGTTCGAGATGGACTACGACATGATCAAGTACTATCCGAGCTTCATCTCCGGCGCGGCGACGAGCATGGGGTACAGCCAGATGGCTGTCACCAACCTGTACTTGTCGGCGTTCATCAGAAACCTGGGCTACAAGGCGATCGACTGCACCACCAACGATGTCGCCCTGTCGGTGCCGATGGCGATGCAGGCCGGTCTGGGCGACATCGCGCGAAATGGTTTGCTGGTCACACCCAAGTACGGCCCGAGGGTGCGGATCAGCAAGATCATCACCGACCTCCCGCTGGTGCCAGATGCGCCGATCGATTTCGGCGTCACCGAGTTCTGCGACCGCTGCAAGATCTGTGCGGACAAGTGTCCGGCGCAGTGCATCTCGCCTGGTGAGCGGACCATCGAGCCCCGCTGTGTCTCCAATCTCCCGGGCATTCGGAAGTGGCCGATCCAGCCCGAGGCCTGCCGGATGTACTGGGGCCGAGTCAATCGGCCGTGCACGACCTGTATCGCCTGCTGCCCCTACAACAAGCCCGACACGCTGTTTCATCGCGCGGTGAGATGGTGTACCGATCATGCGCGGTGGGGTGACCCGATCTACGTGAAGCTGGACGTCTGGTCCGGCTACGGCAAGCCGGAGAACCCGGCGCCGTTCTGGGACAGGTGGCGTCCATCGAGTCGAAACGGTCATCGCGCGTGACGAGGGGCGAGAGCGACCGCCGGCGTCAACCGACCAGCCCGAGGGCTCGATAGGCTGCCGATGGCGACAGCGATCATCCTCGGCGTATTCCTGGCGGCCATGATCGGGCTCGGCGTCTGGGGTGGGCGCCGGACCAGGACCCCGGCCGACTTTCTTCTCGGTGGCCGACAGATCGGCCCGTGGGCCTCCGCGTTCGCCTACGGCACCAGCTACTTCTCGGCCGTGCTCTTCATCGGGTTCGCGGGGCAGTTCGGGTGGATGTTCGGTTTGGATGCGCTCTGGATCGCCGCGGGCAACGCCGTCCTCGGTGCCTTCGCGGCCTGGGTCGTCCTGGCCAAGGCCACGCGCCGGATGACCCGGAATCTCGACACGTTGACGATGCCGGAGTTCTTCGCGAAGCGCTATCAGGCGCCGGCCCTGCAAGTGATCGCGGCCGGCGTCATCTTCGTCTTCCTCCTTCCCTACTCGGCGTCGGTCTTCAAGGGCCTCAGTCACCTGTTCGAGATCAGCTTTCCGGGCGTGCTGTCGTACGAGACGGCCCTCCTGATCATGTGCGTCATCACCGGCATCTATCTGACCATCGGCGGGTACTTCGCCGTGGCGATCGCCGATCTGGTCCAGGGCCTGATCATGCTCGCCGGGGCCATCGCCATGGTCGTCGCGCTCGTCGGGCGGGCGGGTGGAATCGGGGTCGTCTTCGCGACGATTGGGGCCAACGCCGCGGCGCACGTTCCCCCGATCCAGCAGCCCCCGTGGTGGATCCTGTGGTCGGTCGTCTTCATGAGCAGCTTCGGCCCCTGGGGATTGCCTCAGATGGTGCACAAGTTCTATGCGATCGAATCGGAGCGCCACATTGCGACGGCCACGGTCGTCACGGGCATCTTCGCGACCGTCATGGGATTCGCCGCCTACTTCACGGGAGCGTTGACACACGTCTTCTTTGCTGACGGGCCACCGGCGAGCGCGCTGATCCAGGGGGAACAGGGAACGACTACGATGCGCTACGACGTGCTGGTCCCAGAGCTGCTCAGCGGCAATCTGCCCGAGCTGCTGATGGCGCTCGTGCTGCTGCTGGTCGTCTCAGCCTCGATGAGCACGCTCTCCAGCCTGGTGCTGGTCTCCTCAGCGTCGATCTCCGTCGACCTCCGGGCCGGGCGGCTCAGGTCTCCTTCCGCGGAGAACGGATCGCTCGTGATGATTCGCCTGGTGGCGGCGCTCTTCATCGCGATCTCCTTCGTCATCGCGAGCAACGAATTCGCGTTCATCGTGAGCCTGATGTCGCTGAGCTGGGGCGCGGTGGCCGGCGCGTTTCTCGCCCCGTACGTCTACGGACTATTTTGGCGATCGACCACTCGAGCCGGTGCGCTCGCTGGGATGCTCGCGGGCCTGGGCACTGCGGTGGTCTGGGGCGGCTACCTCATCGCCGGAGGACAGGTGACGCTGGTGCCGCTGGCCGCCTCGGTCGCCATGGTCGTCCCGTTCGTTGTCGTGCCCGCAGTCAGCCTGTGCTCGACGCCGCCCTCGAGCGACCTGCTCCGCCGCGCCTTCGCGGCGGAGTGAGCACCCAGATGTACAGACCCGCGACGATCACCGACTCGCACATCCACCTGAGCACGGCCGGCACGGCCCGGGCCAGGCGCACGCGTCTGTCCCAACTCGACGAACGGCTCGTCGAGGCCTACCATGGCCGCTGGAGCCGGAGCCTCGCGTCGAGGGACGAACAGGGCCCCGAGACCGACGTTCCGGACGTCGAGACCGTCGCCCGCCGGTGGCTGGCCGAACTCGACGCCGCCGGCATCGATCGCGCCGTGTTCTTTCCAGCCTACGACGCGCCGGATGATCTCCTGGCGTTCATCGCCTCGGCGCCCGACCGGTTCGTCGGGTACACGACCTTCGATCCGACCAACCGCGAGAATGCGCACCGTTTGCAGCAGCAGGTCGACGAAGGTGGCGTTCGAGGGCTCAAGCTCTACCCGATGGCCGGGCACTTTCATGCGGACGACGACGCGTGCTTCCCGGTGTACGAGGTCTGCGCCGACAAGGGGATCCCGGTGATCATCCATTTCGGGATCTCGATCGACGCCACGCACGACCTGCGCTACGGCAATCCGCTCGACCTGTCGCACATCGCCCTGCGGTTCCCCTCGGTGCGATGGATCATCCCGCACTTCGGGACCGGGTTCTTCCGCGAGGCCCTGATGCTCGCGGCGCAGTATCAGAACGTCTATCTCGACACCTCGTCGTCGAACAACTGGGTCCAGTACGCTCCCGTCCCGACCACCGTCGCCGATCTCTTCCGACGCACGCTCGACGCGCTCGGATCGGAGCGACTCATCTTCGGCACCGACTCGAGCTTCTTTCCGCGGGGCTTCAGGACGAACATCCTCGAGCAACAGCTCGCGATCTGCAACGATCTGAACCTGTCACCCGCGGAGATGGACAACATCTTCAACGACAACATCCGGCGAATCATCGACGGCTAAGGTTAGGACACTGCAGCCTGGAGGTATGCCCATGACCGAACCCGTGAACGCCCTGAAGAAGGAGATCAAGAACCGAGCGGAGATCTACGTGAAGATCTACTCGCAGCTCTCGGCCGAGCTCGGGCCGGACAAGGCGACCGAGCTGCTCGGAAAGGCCGTGTACGAGCGCGGCCGGGACAAGGGTCAGCGGCTCGCCAAGCAGGTTGGCGCGCCGGATCTGGAGCAGCTCGCGCGTGTGCTCATCGAGGGGAAGGGTACGATCGACGCGTTTGGACAGGAAGTGGTCGAGGCGAGCCCGACGCGTACGGTGCTACGGCTGAACCAGTGTCCGTTGGTCGACGCGTGGGACGAGGTCGGACTGTCAGGGGACGAGAAGGCGAAGATGTGCGACATCGCCCATCAGGTCGACTTCGGCAAGTTCGAGACCGCCGGGTACACGCTGCGGTTCGGCTGCCGGATCTCCGACGGCGCCAAGTCGTGCGACCTGGAGTTGACAAGGTGTCGCGAGCGATAGCGGCTCGGCCCTGGTTCCGGCGCGCGAAGGCGGGGCTAGGCCTCGCGCTCCTGCTCGGCTCATCGCTCGTCATCGCCTCCTCACCACCCCGGGCTGCCCAGGCGCCGCGGCTGACGGTCATTGCGGTCGGTCTGCCCGGCACCCTGCTCAACGCCGTCGGCACCGGCATCGCCAGATTGGTGACCGAGAATACCCCGACCCGCATGAGAGTTCGGGTGGCTTCCGGGATAGACGCCCTGGTGGCTCGGGTGATGCCGATTTCGGGGTGAGCGCGGCTGATGCAACCCATGTCTCGTCCAACGGTCTCAGGCACTACGCCGAACATCCGCAAGAGAACCTGCGCCTCGTCCTCCCCGGGCCGCCATTCCTGCTCGGATTCCTGGTTCGCGAGGGGGCTCGCTATCAGACCGTGGCCGATCTCGCCGGCGAGCCCGTTGGCGGTGAGTATCCGAACACGCGTCCGATGTTCTACGATGGCCGCACGATCCTCCACACGGTCGGGCTGACGTGGGCCGACCTCTCGGTCGTTCCGGTCGCCAGCTTTCGCGAAGGCATCCAGGCGTTCATCGAAGGGCGCGCGGTCGCGGCTATCAGCTCGGTGGGCAGCGGCATGACCCAGCAGGCGGACGCCAAGGTGAGCGGCGTGCGCTTTCTCGGCCTGCCGAACCGGCCGGACATCTCCAGAATGCTCTGGGAGCATCACCCGGGCTACCGGGCCGTGCCGGTCGAGCAGGGCTCCGCGCTCGGGATTCCGCACGACATGATCGTGGCCGGGAAGGACACCTATCTGATCGCCAGCGCCCAGACCGACGCGGACACCGTCTACGCCGTCGCCAGCCTGCTCTGGCGGAACATGCCAGCGCTCCGCGCCGTGCATCCGTTCTTCGCGAGCTGGACTCACCAGGCGATGGCCAACGCTCGCGTCACGATTCCGTTCCACGTTGGCTCGATCCGGCTCCTCGAGGAGGTAGGGATGTGGACTGCGGAGCACGCGCGCACCCATGAGGCCCGTCTGGCCGCGCTCTCTCGATGAACGGAGCGGTGGTCGGGCGTCGTCGAGAGCTGCCGCCCTGGGCGGAGTGGGCGGTCGCCTGGATGGCCACGGGGCTCATCGTGGTTGGCGGACTCTACGCAACGCGGGTTCACGATCTGATCGGCATCGCGTTCTTCCCGCAGCAACTCTTCGGTCTGGTGCTCGGGTTGATGCTGGCCATCGTCTTTCTCACGATGCCGCTGCGGCGATCTCGGACGTCGCGGGCGGTGCCGCGGTACGACATCGCGCTCGCACTGGCCGGGCTCGCATGCGGGCTCTACGTCGTGATCTGGTTTCCGTCGGTCGCCTACGAGCTGAGCTTCCCCACGCCCGACAAGTACATCCTCGGCACCATCGCGATGGGTCTGGTGTTGGAGGCTTGCCGTCGTGTCTACGGGCCGGTGCTTCCGACCGTGACGGTGGTGTTCGTACTGTATGCCGCGCTGGCGAGCCACTTCCCCGAGTTCCTCGAAACGCGCTCGATCCCGTGGTCGCGGCTGAGCACCGAGTTGTACCTCGGCCCGGAGGGGATGCTGGGCGTGGCGCTCTCGCTGGTGGCGACCGTGGTGCTGGTCTTCATTCTGTTTGGACGACTCACCTTCGCCCTGGGGGGTGGAACCGTGTTCACGGACATCGCGACCGCCCTGATGGGGCGATACCGTGGCGGCCCGGCCAAGGTTGCCGTGCTCGGGTCGGCGCTGTTCGGCAGCATCTCGGGATCTGCCGTCGCCAACGTCGCGATTACCGGCACCGTGACGATTCCGATGATGAAGCGGATCGGGTACCGACCCGAAGTCGCTGGCGCCATCGAAGCGGCCGCTTCGACCGGTGGGCTCGTAACTCCGCCCGTCATGAGCGTGGTGGCGTTCCTGATGGCGGAGTATCTCGGACTGCCGTACGGTCAGGTGGTCATCGCCGCGACCCTACCCGCCCTGCTCTACTTCACAGCCATCCTGGTGCAGGTCGACCTCGAGGCGGGTCGAACCGGGCTGCAAGGCGTACCGGCCGCCGACATTCCGCGACTTTCGCACGTGCTGCGTCGAGGGTGGCCGTTCCTGTTGCCCCTACCGATCCTCATCGTCACCCTGATCGTGTTCTTCTGGGAGCCGGCTCGGGCCGGGATGTTCTCGGTGCTCGTTCTCGTCGCCTCGGGGTACTGGTTCGTCCGTGACAAGAGCATCAGGTGGTGGTTCGATGAGGTGGCGCGGGCCGGTCAATCGGTGGCGGAGATCCTCACCGTGGCAGCCGTGGTGGGGTTGATCATGGGGAGTGCGTCGGTCACCGGGCTGGGCTTCACACTCTCGGTTCCGTTGCTCCAGCTAGCCGACACGAGCCTGTTATTGTTTCTGACCGCCACGGCGTTCATCAGTATCGTGCTCGGGACGGGCCTGCCGGGCATCGCGATCTACTTCATGCAGGTGGCGCTCATCGTGCCGTCGCTGGTGGACTCTGGCGTGCCCCCGCTAGCGGCGCATTTCTTCATCTACTACTTCGGTGTGTTCTCCTTCATCACCCCGCCGGTTTGCATCGCGGCGATCGCCGCGGCGAGCATCGCAGGTGCGGGTCCTATGCGGACGGGATGGGAGGCGGTGAAGCTCGGAGTCGTGGCGTTTGTCGTGCCGTTCGTGTTCGTGCTCTCGCCGTCGCTCCTGGGGCAGGGTGAGGCTTGGGCAACCGCAGTCGACTGTGTGACCGCGCTTCTCGGCGTCGTCGCGATCAGCGTTGGGCTGCGGGGCTTCCTCGTGGCGCCGGTGGGCCCGCTCGCACGCGCCGCGTGCCTCGTGGCCGCCCTTGGCCTGTTCCTCCCGGTGGACCTTGCGGCCGCCGCCTGGGGCGGAAAGATGGCCGGTGCGACACTGTTCGGTACCGTGGTCGGAGGCCATCTGTTGTTGGTGCAGCGGGCGAATGCCGGTGACTGAGGCGCTCGAGATGCGGCTACCATAGGCGCCAGGGACCGACGACTGGCAGAGGAGAGGCGATGGCCTTCGCATCCATCTACTTCGACGAGAACGTCTGCACAGGCTGCAACTACTGCATCGACGTCTGCATGTGTGACGCCTTCGTCGCCGGTCCGGACAAGGGTTCGGTGCCGATCATGAAATACCCGGACGAGTGCTGGTTCTGCGGCTGCTGCGTCACCCTCTGTCCCTTGAAGGAGGAGGGCGCCATCGAGATCGTGACGCCGTTCCGGATGCGGGGTGCATTCAAGAAGACCCCGAGCGCTTCGTCGGCGTAACGCTGGAGCTGACATGGTTCAACCACGAATCGTTTCCGTCGACACCGATGTCTTGATCATCGGCGGCGGCCTCGCTGGGTGCATGGCTGCCATCAAGGCCTGCGAGCACGACGGCGTACGCGTCACCATCATCGAGAAATCCAACACCGTGGCGAGCGGCTGTGCAGCCAGCGGGATCGATCACGTCTGGGCCTACATCCCTCCAATCCACGAACCCATGGGCTACACCCTCGACGACATGGCCGAGGACCATCGGCAGGTCGTGTCGTTCGGGTTCTTTAGACGCGACCTGTTCGATCTTGTGGCGGGCACGATGTACGACCGAGTCCTGGATCTGGAACGCTTCGGCATCCAGTTCCGGTACGCTGACAGCCGGGTGCCCGGCCGATTCAGGATCGTGCCGCAGTTCCACAGCGTGCCAACGTCGTTCAACTTCGACGGCGAACCTCTCAAACCCGTGCTCACCAAGATGGCCACGAAGCGCGGAGCGAAGATCCTCAATCGCGTGCAGATGACCGACTACCTCACCCACGACAACCAGATCTGCGGCGCGGTCGGCGTTCACACGCGCACGGGGGAGGTCTACCACTTCCGGGCGAAGGCGATCGTGGCGGCGACGGGTCGGTCGAACCGGCTGAGCCGAAACCCAAGCGGCTTCGACTTCAACCTACGGATGCCGGCGCCGATGTGCGGCGACGGCACCTCGATGGCCATGCGGACTGGCCTGCCGATCATCAACATCGAGTTCCTGGGAAATATCCTTGGGGTCGCTGCCGCCGGGAGCTACTACCCCAACTACGGCGACCCGCGAAACACGGTCCAGCCGGCTGCCCGGATCATCGACGACGCCGGCAACGTCATCGTGGCCAGAACGCAGTTCTACGATTGGGCCAACCTGGGGGCGGTGAAGTGGACCGAGCAGGTCCGTCGCGACTGGATCCGCGAGCGCGCCACGGCACGCGGCGGCAAGAAGGAGATGGGCGCGCGCCTCGCCGCCGGCGAGGGGCCCTTCTATCTCGACCTCAGCGAGGCCGAAGACGCGGAGGTCGACTACATCGAGTGGTCGATCGCCAACGAGGGCAAGGGTAGGCAGTTCCTCCGTTACTTCAAGGATGAGGAGGGCGCAGATCTGCGGGACAATCCGCAGGAGTACGCCGCGCTCTGGCCGCGCGAGATTTCCGGCACCGCGGCAAAGGGTCTATGGGTGGATGCGAACCTCGAAACCGCGATCAGAAACCTGTTTGCAGCCGGTGACGAGGTGGGTGGACTGCCGTGGCAGGCGTCCCCGGGAGCCTTCACCCAGGGCTGGCACGCGGGGAACATGGCGGCCCGACGGGCCAGTCATCAGAAGACTCTGCTCCCAGGCGCCGACGACGTGGTCGAGTCCAGGGCACGGTCGTGCGCCGAGATGTTAGGGCGTGCTCGTGGCTTCCACTGGAGAGATGTGGAGCTCGGAGTTCAGAACCTCATGGACCGCTACTGCGGGGAGATCCGCAGTGACGGCATGCTGACGCGCGGCTTGGAGCGATTGGAGGACGCCAAGCGCGCGCCGCTCAAGGCGGACGACCCGCACGAGTTGGGACGATGTCTGGACGTCAAGTCGATTATCGACAATGCCGAGCTCGTGCTCCGGTCATCGCTGGAGCGTCGCGAGAGCCGACCCGTGCCGTTCGGATTCCGGCGCGTCGAGCACCCAGAGCAGGACGACGAGAACTGGAAGATCTTCCTGGCCATCCGGAGAGATCGGGAGGGCCGGTTCAGCTTCAGCAAGCTCCCAACCGACGGGTGACCGCAGACATCCGACGTCGCTTCAATCAGCCGACCCTGAACACCACGGCCATCGCGGTGTCTCCCGCCGCGCAGCCGGTGAACAACCCCAGGCCGCCGCCGCGCTCGACCAGTTCCTCGATGAGTTCGACCATCGCCCGCAGCCCGGTCGGGGCCTGCGGGTGGCCGTAGACCAGCGGCGACCCGTAGCGGTTGACCTTCGCCGGTTCCAGCGCCAGTTCTCGACAGAGGTACACATCGTTGACGGCGAACGGATTGTGGGTCTTGACCACGGCGCAGTCCGCGATCGCCACGCCGGCCGCGTCCAGCGCCTGCCGCGCCGCGGGCACGACGGCCATCGGCATGAAGCCCTTCTTCGCGCGGGCCGAGCCAAAACCCAGGACTTGCACGGTCACACCGCTCCGGATCGCGAGGCGCGCCGCGGCCTCACGGGTACACAGGACGACACCCGCATTCCCGTCGGCTGGGTAGGTCTGTGTCCCGAAGGTCACCGTTCCGCCCTCCTGGACGGGCTTCAGCCTCGCCAGCCCCTCGGCGGTCGTGCCGAAGACTCCCTCGTCCCGGTCGACGACCTGCTCGTTCTTCTTGCCCGCGTTCAAGACGACCGGCATCATGTAGCGCTTCTGAAAGGCACGGTCGTCGGCCAGCGCCGCCTGGTACTGCTCGCTCCGGAGCAGCGCCATGGCGTCCTGCTCTTCGCGGGTGATCCCGGCCTCGCGCGCGACGTTCTCCGCCGTCTCGATCATGGCGTTCCCGGCGAACGGATCCCGGTTGAAGTTGTCCCAGACCGGGTTCTCGGCCTTCCCCAGCGCGCCCGGGCCCGAGGGATCCGGATAGTAGACGTGCGGACCGTTGCTCGTCCGGTCGCAGGCGATCGCGAGCACGCATTCTCGTTGGCCAGCTTCGATCTGCAGTGCAGCGCTGGCGACGATGGCGGCCGAGGTGGCGCAGGCCTGCGAGATCGTCGGACCGGTGAGCCGGTCGGCCCCGATCATGCCGGCGAGCCAGGGTGCACCGTAGAAGCTCTGCCGCTGCATCACCGTGGTCCCCAGGACGATGCCGTCGAGGCGCTCGGGCCGCAGACGACCCTCGCCTGCCGCGCTCCGGACGACGCCGGCGGCCAGTTTCATCGAGTGCTCGCCGGCGAGACGGCCCTGCCATTTGCAGAACGGCGTGCTCCAGTAGGCCCCGTACGGAATGAACGTTCGCTCGAGTGACATCGACCCTCCTCGTCGTCGTGTTCCGTCATCCGGTCCGCGCGAAATCCGGACGTCGTTTCTCCAGGAATGCCGTGACGCCCTCGCGGGCCGCCTCGGTGCAGGCCGTCGCCCCGAACGCGGCGTAGCCGATTTCCAGAGCCGCCTCGAGGCCGTCGGCCTTCGCCGCCGCGGCAACCGCCCGGTCGATGATACCGATGACCTCACGGCTGAGCGGCCGCTTCCCGAACGCCCCGTCATCCAACTCGGGCGGCGCCGGGATCTCCACCGGGCCGTCCAGGTCGGCGGCCGAGCTCGCCGTGTCAGCAAGCTCGCCCACACGAGACACCGCCGATGCGATCAGGTCGTCCTGCGGGTCCACGAGCGCGTCAATCACGCCGAGCGCGTGAGCTCGAGTCGCGTCGAGCTTCCGGCCCAGGCGCAGCATGTCGTGAAAGACCGATGCTGCCTGGGGCCAGCGGCGATACGGCACCACCATGCCGCCGATCCCCGGCGCGATCCCCAGGGTCACCTCGGGGAACTGCAGCCAGGCGTCCCGGGTCGCGACGATCCCGCGACAGCGCAAGGCGAGCTCCACGCCGCCGCCGAGCGCCATGCCGTTGAGTGCGGCGACCACCGGCTTGGTCATCCGATCGAGGTGAACGAGCAACCGGGAGCAATCGCGGGAGTACTGGACGCAGTCGTTCAGACTCCCCAGCATCTCGGGAAACCGTCCGATGTCGGCTCCGGCACAGAACGCCCGGGGTCCGTAGCCCACGACGACAAAGCCACGAACGGCCGGGTCGTGTTCGAACTGTCGAATGACGCCGAGCAGCTCGTCGGTGACCTCGTCGTCGAGCGCGTTGAGCGCTTGCGGGCGCCTGATGGTCAGCACCTTGACGCCGTCCAGGCCATCGACCAGCACGACCCTTCGACACTCCCGGTAGGCGGCGAGATCGCGCGCCGCCGTCGGCATGCCGGGTCGCTCCCGCGCGAAACGCTCGAGGATGCGCCCGACCTCGGCGTCGCCCAGGCTGCGCATCAGGTCGAGCGGGCCTTGCTTGAAGCCGAGTGCCAGGCGACACCCGAGGTTGAGGTCGGCCGGCGATCCGATGTCGCGGTCGAGAATGTCGACCGTTTGCGAGAAGAGGATCCCGAGCAGCCGATCGCGCACGGCCGTCTCGGTGTCCGGCGTCACCGTCACCCGCTCACCCGGCGCCGTCGTCTTCCAGACATCCACCGACCCAAAGATCGGCGCCGGCCGGTAGTGCGCACCCTCCTCCATCTGAAGCGTGTTCGTCTCGACGATGATCGGATTGCCGCGTGCGAGGTTCAGGACGAAGAACGGCCCGGCGTGGACGTAATCGGCCGCCACGCTGTCCACCTCGGATGCGCTGGCCCGGTCGAGCAGATGGCCGGCCTCGTTGCACCAGTTGTCGAAGACGCGATCGAGCATGAAGCAGAGCGCGTCTGCGGTCACGAGCGGGACCTTGCCGGTCGTGCAGAACAGCCAGCGGAGATAGTCCAGCACCTCGGGATCGCCGTGCTCCCAATCGACGACCTCCACGGCCGGGTTCCTGAACGCCGGCGCGAAGAAATGGGTGACGGTCGTACGCTGCTTGTGTGTGAGATCGCCGAAGAGCCTCGACGCCGGGAGCGAGCTGGTATTCGACGTGATGAGCGCGTCGGGGCGGACGACGGCCTCGATGTCCCGAAAGATCTTCCGCTTCAACTCGAGGTTCTCGGTCGCCGCCTCGAGGACCCAGTCGCACTCGGCCATCGCGGCATAGTCCTGGGTCGTGACCAGGTTGCGACGCACCTGGACGGCCTGCTGCTCGGTCAGCTTCCGTCGGGCGAGCCCCTTTTCCACATACCCCTCGATCCGAGCGACGGCGCGCTCCAGTGCGGCGGGCGCCACGTCGACCAGGACGAGTGTCAGGTCCGGAATGGCACTCTTCAGGTAGTACCCGATGTCCGGACCGATGGTGCCGGCGCCGACGATGGCGATGCGCTGAGGCATCGACCGTCGGGGCCGGGTGATGAGGGGATTCTCGCGAGTCGTCGACGGCACTCTGCTCATGACATCCTTCGTGCGTGGCCAAGCCACCGTGGGCAGCGGTCCGTCGGCTCGTCGAAGGTGGCGACCGGGACCGGAATGATCGGTCGGAACATGATCTGAATCATACTTGCGGAGAGAGCTGCCAGAGCATGATCTCGTCGGAAGTATGCTGCTGGTACTCCGTCAGCTGATCTCCTGTCGGTGGGAAGCAGAGTGAAATCAACGACCACACCAGCGCAGCCGCTGCTGATCGACCGCGCGGGGCACGCCGGGCACCTCCTGGGGAACGAGGCCATCGTGCGCGGTGCGCTCGAGGCTGGCGTGGCGTTCGCCGCCGGTTACCCCGGCACACCCGCGTCCGAGATCAACGATACCTTCGCCCGAATCGCTCCACAACGCGGTGTCGTCGTCGAGTACTCCGTCAACGAGAAGCTCGCGCTCGAGATGGCGTTCGCCGCGTCGCTGGCCGGCGCGCGATCGATCTGCTCGATGAAGCACCTTGGCCTGCTCGTCGCGGGCGACCCGCTCTCCACGATCCCGTACATCGGGGTCGAGGCCGGCATGGTCATCGTCTCCGCCGCCGATCCGGGATGCAAGACCAGCCCGAACGAGCAGGACCAGCGCCATCTCGGTCCGATGCTGCACCTGCCGATTCTCGACCCGAGCACGCCCCACCAGGCGCTCACCATGACTCGCTTCGCCTTCGAACTCTCGGAGGAGACGCGCCTGCCGGTGCTGCTGCGTCCGACGACCCGTGTCTGCCACACGCGCGGCGCCGTCACGTTCGGGTCACTGCGCGCGCCGAACGTGCGGGGCTTCGTTCGAGACCCGCAGCGCTACGTGCCGGTTCCGCACAACGCCCAGGAGATGCGCGTCGGGCTCCAGGAGCGAATCGGACGGGCGGGCGAGCTGATGGCGGGTGCGGGCTTCTTCGACTGCACGGGGAGTTCGACGGAGGCGATTCTGGCGGTGGGCGCCCCGGCGGCGACCTGCGCCGACCTATTCGGGCATCACGACCTCGGTGACCGAATCGCCCTGTGGACCCTGGGTGCCGTCTATCCGCTACCGGAAGCACAGCTCGCGCGCCGCCTGGACGCGGTGGACAAGGTGCTCGTCGTCGAGGAACTGTCCCCGTTCATCGAGGACCGGGTCCGCAACCTCTGCGCGGTCCACGGACTGCGGACCGAGATTCTCGGGCAGCGAACCGGCCATCTCACCGAGATCGGCGAGCAGACACCGGAACGACTCGAGGCGGCGATCGGACGCGCATTCGAGGTCGAGCTGACCCCGCGTGACCAGCCCGCACAGGCCCCGGTGCAGTCCCGGCCCCCGACGCTCTGCTCCGGCTGCCCGCATCGCGCCACGTTCCTGGCGGCGCGAACGGCGTTCGGCGAGGAGCAGCTCTACTTCAACGACATCGGCTGCTACACGCTGGGCTACGGTCCGCCGCTCGACACGGCCGATGCGCTGGTCTGCATGGGCGCCGGCTTCTCGCTCGCGGCCGGCGTCAGCCGGATGACGGGCCAGCGTACGGTGGGCTTCCTCGGCGACTCGACCTTCTTTCACGCCGGCATGCCCGCCTTGCTCAACGCCATCAAGGAAGACGTCAACATGGTCGCGGTCGTCCTGGACAACCAGACGACGGCCATGACCGGATTTCAGGCCAGCCCCAGCCTCCCGCGGAACGGTTCCGCCTCCATCGCGGCCATCGCCCGCGCGCTGGGCGCGTCGCATGTCGAAGCGGTCGACTCGTACGACCTGCCCGAGACGGTAGCCGCTTTTCGCCGGGCGCGGGAGGCACGGGGAGTCAGCGTCATTGTCGTCGAACGCGCCTGCCCCGTCGACGAGGCGCGACAGCAGGGCCCTGGCACGACCCTGCCGCTGTTCGAGATCGATCACGACCGGTGTCGCGCCTGCGGTCGCGAATCGCTCGATCTGCGTTGCACCCAGTGCGTGACCACGGGGTTCGAGCGCCAACTGGCGCGAGGGTGCGCCGCTCGCGGCGCAAATTCGTCCACACCCTTGGCACCGTGCAGCACCGAGTGCCCGCTCTCCCTCTGCATCCAGGGATACGCCGGACACATCGCCGCCGGCGAGTACGTCGAAGCGTGGGGGCACATCGCGGATCGGTGCGCCCTGCCGGAGTCGGTGTGCCGGGTCTGCCATCAGCCCTGCGAGGCGGCCTGCGTTCGACAGGGTGTCGACGGGTCGGTTGCGATCAATGAGCTCAAGCGGTTCGTGGTCGAGTGGGCGGCCGAACGGCCTGACACCACGATCGAGCCGGAACGCGAACCGGCACACGGTTTGAAGGTGGCGGTCGCCGGGGCCGGACCGGCCGGGCTCGCCGCGGCGCGGGACCTCGCACTTCGCGGCTACGACGTCACACTCTACGATGCCGCCGAGCGCCCGGGCGGCCTGCTCACCCACGGCATTCCGGCGTACCGTCTGCCGCCTGAGGCGGTGCAGCGAGACCTGGCGCAGATCCTCGGCCTCGGCGTCGCGTTCGTCGGAAACACACGGCTCGGGCGGGACGTCACGGTCGCCGGATTGCTCGAGCAGGGCTTCGACGCCGTGTTCCTGGCCCTCGGGGCGGCCAGGGCCGCAACGCTCGATCTGGCGGGCGCGGACCTTCCGGACTCGCCTGCCCAGGTGTCCGCACTCGAATATCTGGCCTCCGTGGCACGGGGGTCGGCCGTCGACACCGGACGCCGCGTGGTCGTCATCGGCGGCGGGAATGCCGCCATCGACACCGCCCGAACCGGACGCCGCCTCGGGGCCGAGCAGGTGACGATCGCATGCATCGAGGCCGACGACGAGATGCCGGCCATCCGAAGTGAGATCGCCGCGGCGAAGCAGGAAGGCATCGCCGTGCGGACGGGCGTGCGACCGGTTCGCCTCGGCTCGAAAGGCGTCTGCTGCGTGGCCGTCGGCGACGCCGGCGGTGGCGAGTTCTTACTCGACGCCGACCAGATCGTCCTGGCGATCGGCCAGCAGCCCGACCTCGACTGCCTCGAGCCAAAGTCGATCGCCCTGACCCAGACCGACGACGGTCACATCCGGATCGACCCGGCGACCGGCGCCACGTCGCATCCACTCGTGTTCGCCGGAGGCGACCTCACCGGCGGCGAGCGCACCGTCACCGGAGCCATCGCCGCCGGCCAGCGCGCCGCCTGGGGCATCGACCGATCGCTGAGGGGCGCGGAGACGGCCAACCGTCGCCCGCCGCCCGCCCGAGTCGCTCCGCTGGCTCACCCGCCCGCGCCGTCCCCCGCCGACGCCGCCTTCCAGTCCGCGCGGGTCGAGGCGCATGAGCTGCCTCCGGACACGCGGGTCTCGGATTTTCGCGAGGTCGCCGGACGATTGAGCGAGGCGGAGGCGCGAGCCGAGGCGACCCGCTGTCTCCTGTGCGGCGCCTGCGGCAACTGTCGAGCCTGCATCGACCTGTTCGCCTGTCCTGCCCTCGTGGAGGTCGATGGCCAGGTCGACATCAACGCCGACCTCTGCACCGGCTGCGCCGTCTGCGCCCAGATCTGCCCGAACGACGCGATCCGGATGGTGGCGCGTGTCTGAGGCGCGCCTCGCGGTCCTGATCGTCGGTGTCGGGGGGCAGGGCGTCCTCACCGCGGGGCGGATCCTGGGCGACGCCGCGCACGCGACGGGTCTGCCGGTCGTGGAAGGGCAGCTGCACGGCATGTCGCAACGCGGCGGTAGCGTGGAGTGTTCGGTGCTGATCGGCCCGGGCGAGAGCTCGTTTCTTCGAGTGGCCGATGTCGTCGTCGGCTTCGAGCCACTCGAGGCGCTGCGCGCCATCCCGAAGATCGGCCCGCAAACCAGGGTTCTGCTCAACACCGGGCGGATCGTGCCCGACGAGCTGACCCGCGCGGGTCGGCCCTACCCGCCACTGGATTCGATCCTGAGCGATCTGCGCGCGGTCGCCGGCGGGCTGCACGTCGTGGACGGCCACGCCGTGGCGAAGCGTGTCGGCATGACGCGAGCGCTCAACATCGTTCTGCTCGGCGCGTTGGAAGCGCTCGAGCTGCTGCCCTTCGGCCAGGCGGCGCTGTGGCAGGCGGTGGCCGGGCGCTGCAGGCCCGAATTCCTGCAGGCGAATCGTGAAGCGTTCGACCTCGGACGAGCCAGCGTCGACGCACCGCAGCGGCGGCCGGACGGAGGCGCCGTGAGCCAGGAGCGGCCATCCTGATGCCGGATCGCTTCAAGATCGGGATTGACGTCGGCGGCACGTTCACCGATCTCTTCCTCCACTCGTCGAGCAACGAGGTCGCCACGTTCAAGGTGCTCTCCACACCGGACAACCCGTCGATCGGCGTGCTGCACGGCCTCGAGCGAATCGCGCAGAGCCTCGAACTCGAGGTGGGCGCGCTGGCCGCCCGGGTGGACACCATTGTCCATGGCACGACCGTGACGACCAATGCGACGCTGACGCGCAGCGGGGCGCGCGTGGGGTTGCTGACGACCCACGGCGTGCGCGATGCCCTCGAGATGCGACGCGGCGTGCGCGAGGAACAGTACGACAATCGCTATCGCAACGTGATCCCGATCGTGCCGCGGCGCTTGCGCCTGCCGGTGCGCGGTCGGCTGGACTACCGGGGCGTCGAGATCGAGGCGCTGGATCTCGACGGCGTCCGCCGGGCATGCGGGTCGCTACGGACCGCCGAGGTCGAGGCCGTGGCCATCTGCTTCATGAACGCGTTCGCGAACGCAGCTCACGAGGATGCCGCGGCCGCGATCGTGCGAACGGAACTGCCCGACGCCTACGTGAGCGTGTCGAGCGAGGTCCTGCCGAGCATCCGGTTCTACAACCGCCTGTCCACGACCGTCCTGAACGCCTACGTCGGCCCCGTGCTGCTCGCCTACCTCACCAGCCTCCAGCGACGCCTGGCCGACGCCGGATTCGGCGGCGTCCTGCTGATCATGCAGTCGAGCGGTGGGGTCGGCCATCCGGCCGCGATTCTCGAACGTCCGGCGACAACGCTGCTCTCCGGACCCGCCGCCGGGCCGAACGCCGCGCTGAGCGTGACTGAGCCCCTCAGCCAGCGAAGCACAGTCGTCGTGGACATGGGTGGCACGAGCTTCGACGCTTCGTTGGTACGAGACGGCGCGGTCGCGCTGAAGGCCGAGGGCGACCTCGACCGGTTGCGCATCGCGCTGCCGATGCTCGAGATCACGACGATCGGGGCCGGCGGGGGCAGCATCGGGCGCCTCGACGCCGGCGGTCTCCTGCGCATGGGCCCCCAGTCCGCGGGCGCCGTGCCCGGGCCCGCCTGCTACGACCGTGGCGGCGAGCGTCCCACGTGCACCGACGCCGATCTCACACTGGGCTATCTCGACCCGACGTTCTTCGCCGGCGGGCAGATCACGCTCCGACCGGACCTGGCCCGGACCGCCATCGCCACGCACGTCGCGACACCGATGGGGCTGGACGTCGAGGCGGCCGCCGCCGGCATGTACCGCGTGATCAACGCGAACATGGCGCACGGCGTTCGGGAGATCACGATCAAGCGCGGTCTCGACCCGCGCGAATTTCCGATGGTCGTGGCCGGCGGCGCGGGCGCCTTGCACGCCTGCATGATCGCGCAGGAACTCGACATCCCGACTATCATGGTGCCCAGTCCGGCTTCGGTACTGTGCGCGGTCGGCATGTTGATGAGCGATCTTCAGCACGACTACGTCCGCTCTTACGTGACGGCCCTCTCCGATCTCGAACCGGATCGCCTCCAAGCGGTCGTCGGCGACTTGACGGCGCTCGGCGACGCCGAGCTCGCGCGCGAGGGCGTGCCGGAGGCGCGGCGCCAGCACGGTGTCTTGCTCGATCTGCGCTACGCGAAGCAGTACCACGAGGTCACGGTTCCGGTGGCCCCCGCGGCGATCGCGAACGGCGATCTCGAGGCGATCGGATCGGCATTCCATCGTGAGCACAACCGGCTGTACGGCTACGACCTCGAGGCCGAGGGCACCGGGCTCACCCTGATCACCGTGCGGGTCCGCTCGGTCGGCCGCACGGACAAGCCACGCTACCCCAAGCTTCGGAGCGGCGGGAACGCCTCCGACTCGCTCAAGGGACACCGGCGGGCTTACGTTCCCGAGACGGAGCGATTCGACGAGGTGCCGGTCTACGACGGCCACGCCCTGCGCGCCGCCCACGAGATCGCGGGACCGGCGCTCATCGAGCGCGTCGACACGACGCTCTTCGTCAGCGCCGCATTCACCACGCGCGTCGACGACCACGGGACCCTGGTGCTCGAACCCGCAGGGCGCGGGAGCTCGCCATGAGCCGCAGCACCCCGATCGACAGGGTGCTCGTGGCGATCATCGGACGCGCTCTGAAGGCGATCACCGACGAGATGAGCGTGGCGATGGAAAAGACGACGCGCTCGCCGATCCTCTGCGAGGCCAAGGACTTCGTGACCGGCCTGTACGACGCCGAAGGTCGGATGCTCGAGCAGACGGAGAACCTGCCCATCCTGAGCTTTTCGCTCGGACCGGTCTGCCGGCACATCGCCGAGCAGTTCCGAGGCCAGGTCTACCCCGGCGACGTCTTCTTCCACAATGACGTCTTCTCGTTCGGCAACCAGAACAACGATGTCGCCGCCTTCATGCCGATCTTCGTCGGCGACACGCTGGTGGCCTGGGCGGCCTGCAAGGGGCACCAGGCCGACATCGGCGGCGCCGTGCGCGGCGGCTACAACCCCAACGCCACCGAGGTCTGGCAGGAGGCACTACGGATCCCCGCCGTCAAGGTCCACGAGCGTGGCGAACTGCGCCGCGACGTGTGGGATCTCATCTTCGCCAACGTCAGGCTGCCGATCGTCGAGGAGGACATGCGCGCGGAGATCGGCAGCTGCGCCGTGGGCGAGCGCCGGCTTCGAGCACTCGTCGAGAAGTACGGGCTGGAGCGCTTCACAGCGCACAAGGCAGCGCTCTTCGAGTCCACCCGCCGCATGATGGAAAGCGAGATCCGGAGCATTCCGAACGGCACCTACTCGGGCGAGGCCACCGTGTACTTCGACGGGCGGACACCGGGCTCCCGCTACCGGATACGGGTCGCGATCACGGTCGAGGACGAGCGCGTCGTGTTCGACTATTCCGAGACCGATCCCCAGACGGACGGTTTCGTCAACGGGACCTACACCTCCAGCGCGTCCGCCACGATTCTCACCTTCCTGCAGATGGTCGACGCGAGGATTCCGCACAATCAAGGCATCATCGAGCCGATCGAGATCATCATCCCCGAGGGAACGATCCTGAACGCGGCCTACCCGGCAGCCACGACCTTCGGCAACCACCTCTGCCCGCCCAATGCCGACGCGATCATCCGGGCGCTGGCGCCGGTCATCCCCGACCGCGTGACCGCCGGTTGGAACAACCTGCTCTGCTCGCTCTCGACCGGCCACGATCCACGCCGCCGCGACACCTACGTCGACATCCTCTTCATGGGCTTGAAGGGCGGGTCGGGCGCGACCAGCGACTGCGATGGCTACGACCATATCGGCATGATCGACGCTTCGGGCGGCCTGCTCGACCAGGACTACGAGATGTTCGAGCAGCAGACCCCGCACCTGCTGGAGCGGCACGAGTTCCTGACCGACTCGGCCGGCGCCGGCCGGTTCCGTGGAGGTCTCGGCGTCGAGACGCGGTACCGGGTCGGCGGAGAGAAGACGCAACTCGTCGTCTTCGGCGACGGCGACGCCGAGCCGGCCTTCGGGCTGTTCGGCGGCCAGGACGGCACGCTCAACTCGATTGCGCTCCATCTGCCGGACGGCACCGTCCGCAAGACCGCGAGCAAGGAGATCGTCGCGGCCGTACCCGCCGGCACCGGCTACGTGCAGCAGGCGGGCGGCGGCGGCGGGTTCGGCCCACCCCACGAGCGCCCCGCCGAGACGGTGCGCCGGGAGGTCGCCGACGAACTGATCTCCATTGACGCCGCCGGATCCGCCTACGGCGTCGTCATCGACTCGGAGAGCGGACAGGTCCTCGAAGCCGAGACGGCGGCCCGCCGCGCGGCCATGGCCGCGGCCGCGAGTCGGCGCGCGACCGAGGACTGAGATGGATCTTTCACTGAGCGACGAGCAGCGCATCATCCGCGACACGTTCCATCGCTTCGCGGCGCAGGAGATCCGCCCCGTCGCGGGCCAGCTCGACGAAGCCCCGGACTTTCCCCGGGAGCTGTTCGCCAAGGTGGGTGCGCTCGGGTTCTACGGAATGCGCTACCCCGAGCCCGAGGGTAGCGGGGCGGACATGCTCTCCTACCTGCTCGCCGTCGAGGAGCTGGCCTGGGGCAGCCTGTCGGTCGCGGCGGCCTGCGCCATGCAGTCGCTCATGGGCACCTGGTTCCTCCACCGGTTCACGGAAGGAGAACTGCGCGAGCGCCTCTTTCTGCCGGCGCTGACGGGCGCCGCCATCGGCGCCATCTGCATGACCGAACCGGACGCCGGCAGCGACCTGATGGCCGTGACGACCCGAGCCGAGACGCGCGGCGATAGCTGGCTGATCAGCGGGGCCAAGACCTGGGTGACCTCGGCGCCGGTCGCCGACTTCTTCACCGTCCTGGCCCGCACGGGAGAGACCGCGCTGAGCTTCTTCCTCGTCGAGCGCGGCGCCGACGGCCTGACGATCGGACGGAGCATCGAGAAGATGGGCGTGCGCGCGTCGCTCACCTCGGAGGTCGGCTTCGAGGAAGTGCCCGCCACCTGCATGCTGGGAGACCCGGGCCAGGGCGCCGCCTGCTTGCGGGAAGTGCTAGCGGAGATCCGACTGCTGACGGCCGCGCTCGCCCTGGGCGTGGGACGCGCCGCCTTCGAGGATGCCCGCGCCTACGCCGACGAGCGCCGTCAATTCGACCGCCCGATCAGGGGATTCCAGGCGATCCAGGCGCATCTCGCGGAGATGGCGGTCGACCTCGAGGCGGCGCGGCGGATGACCTGGTGGGCCGCCTGGCACGGCGAGCGGGGCGGCGACAGCGCCCAAGAAGCCGCGATGGCCAAGCTGCACGCATCGGAGGCCGCCCTGCGCATCTGCGAGCGAGCCGCCCGCATCTTCGCCAGCTACGGCTACGCCCGGGACTACCCGATCGAGCGCTACCTCCGAGACGTCCGCTTCACGCTCATCGGTGGCGGCACCTCGGAGATCCTGCGGGTGAACATCGCGAGGGGGCTGTACTGAGCGCCAAGCCACGCCGCCCGATCCGCGTTCTCGTCGCCAAGCCGGGCCTCGACGGGCACGACGTCGGCGCGAAGCTGATCACCCGAGCATTGATGGCCGCCGGCATGGAGGTCATCTACACCGGCCTGCGTCGCTCGCACGAAGAGATCGCCCAGGCCGCCCTCGAGGAGGATGTCGACGTGATCGGGCTCTCCATCCTCTCGGGCGCCCACCTGCCGCTGTGCGACAAGCTCGCCGCCGCGCTGCGCGCGCGCGGCCTGAGCGACGTCGTCTGGATCGTCGGCGGGAGCATTCCGCGGCGAGACCACGCCGCACTCGGCGCCCTCGGGGTGAACGGCATCTTTCCGACCGGCACGCCGTTCGACGCCGTCGTCGGCTTCATTGAAGAACGGGTCGCCCGATGAGTCAACGACGAAACGACCCACCGGCCGGGGTGCACTGGGAGTCGGGGCTCGAGGTCGACCCCGTCTACACGCCAGAGGACCTGGAGGCGAGCGGCGGCAGCGATGCGATCGGCGCACCGGGCGACTACCCCTACACGCGCGGCATTCACGCCGAGATGTACCGGACGCGTCCCTGGACGATGCGCCAGTACGCCGGCTTTGGCACGGCGGCCGAGACCCACGAGCGTTTTCTCTACCTGATCGAACGTGGCCAGACCGGCCTCAACGTCGCGTTCGATCTGCCGACCCAGTGCGGCCTCGACTCCGACGACCCGATGGCCGACGGTGAGGTCGGTCGGGTCGGCATGGCGGTCGACACCTTGGCCGACCTGGAGCAGGCGTTCGCGGAGATCGATCTGAACCGGATCACCGTGTCGCTGACCATCAACGGGTCGGCGGTCGCCATCATGGCGATGTACTTCGCGATGGCCCGGAAGCGCGGCTTCGACCTCTCCGCGCTGCGCGGCACCGCGCAGAACGACATCCTCAAGGAGTTCATCGGGCGCGGCACCTGGATCTTTCCGGTCGACGCGTCGATGCGGCTAGTCGGAGATACCATCGAGTTCTGCGCCCGCGAAGTGCCCGGCTACAGCCCGGTGAGCGTCTGCGGGTACCACATCCGCGAATCGGGCGCGAGCCCGGCCTACGAGATGGCCGCGGGGCTGGCCATCGCCAAGGCCTACATCGACCACGTGCTGGAGCGCGGCCTCGACATCGACGAGTTCGCGCGCGGCCTCTCGTTCAACTTCGACATCTACGGCAACGTCTGGGAGCAGGTCGCGAAGTTCCGCGCCGGCCGGCGGCTCTGGGCGAGGATCCTGAAGGAGCACTACGGCGCAAAGGATCCGCGCTCGATGAAGCTACGCATGATCGCCGGCGGCGGGGGCGGAGGCCTGACGATCCAGCAGCCGGAGAACAACATCGTTCGTGGCGCCTACTACGCGCTGGCCAGTGCCTTGTCGGGCACCCAGACGATGGCGCTCTGCTCGTACGACGAGGCCTACACCATTCCGAGCGAACGCGCGGCCGTGTTGTCGCTGCGCACGATGCAGATCCTGATGCTCGAGATCGGGCTCTGCGACACGGTCGACCCACTCGCCGGCTCCTACTTCGTGGAAACGATGACGAACCGGATGGAACGGCTCGTCGTGGAGACGATGGACCGCCTCGACGCCGAGGGCGGCATCGTCAAGGGCGTGACCGAGGGACGCGTCCAGGCCGATGTGAACCGCCAGGCGTTCGAGCGAGAGCTGCGGCAGCAGCAGGGGAAGATCAAGAAGGTCGGGGTGAACTGCTTCGTCGACGACGAACCGGAGGAGCAGCCAGTGGAGTTTCACCCCTACCGGCACGACGAGGCCGCCCGTCAGG
>CEQE01028063.1_pt1 | contig 32776 bp, 35 predicted proteins | sample 356201 | NCBI WGS metagenome assembly CEQE01 (sample SAMEA2619970, study PRJEB7988) | marine metagenome | biome: marine biome (ENVO:00000447); feature: mesopelagic zone (ENVO:00000213) & marine oxygen minimum zone (ENVO:01000065); material: "saline water (ENVO:00002010), including plankton...
ACAAGCGCTTCCTTAATTTTAACCTTGAACTTTTCATTCAATAGCATTGCGTAAGCAGATAATTGCAAGCGGTGGTCAGGCCAAACTCCCTCAAAAGGAGCTTTTCCGGTTTTTATTTCTACAGGAACATACTCATTGCCATGAACCTCTATACGGTCCACAATTCCCTTCAACCTTAATTTGTCAGAGCTAATACGAAGCTCAGATAGTATTTTAGGAGTAAGCTTTTCCCATAACTCTTGCCCAAACAATTTTTCTTTTGAAGAAAAGCTGATAATTTCATCTGCCCTGTTTTGAGACTGCAATGATACAGTTTCACGCATTTGCTCTGTAACTTCATTCTTATCCATCTCTAGCGATTCAAGCTGAGGAGTAAAATTGTAAACGCTTTTGTTAAGAATAGCATTGTAAGCATTTGAAAACATTTGAACTATCTCCTGCCTGTTTAAGTCACTTGTTACCTGTTTTACCAATTCCTCTTCTTTATTGTTAGCGTCATCGTAAACCTTATGCCTGATGCTGCCTAATAGCATAACAGGCTTTAGCGGCTCTCTAAACCCAAGAACCTTTTTCAGATACAATCCACGCTTACAGAACTTGTAAGAACACATGTCAGTAACGCTAATCAACTTAGTTCCCATGACAAGTGTTTCTACTTTCTCCTTTATATATGTTGCCCGCATATGTCCAGTGTCCAATGGTCAAAAAACAAAAAGATTTATATCGCTGAATTTAAGTGACTACTACTATGAACGTCCAAAGCAGACTAAATCTGATAAAAGAAGTAGGAGAGGAAATAATAACTGAGGAAGATTTAAAGAAACTTCTTGAAACGAAGAAAAACCCCATAGCTTATGATGGCTTTGAGCCTTCCGGAACAAGCATCCACATAGCGCAAGGCTTGCTTAGGACAATTAACATCAATAAGATGATTAAGGCTGGCTGTCATTTTAAGATGTTAGTAGCAGATTGGCATGCCTGGGCTAACAATAAGATGGGCGGAAACCTTGAAAATATCCAAAAGGTTGGCAAGTATTATGTTGAGGTATGGAAAGCATGTGGAATGGACTTAAAGCATGTAGAGTTTGTCTGGGCTTCTGACTTACTGAATAACAGAGACTACTGGAAAACTGTTCTCCAAGTTGCAAGAAACAGCACTGTGAGTAGAATAATAAGAACTGGCGAAATAATGGGGCGAGCAGAATCAGAAGTTCTGCAAGCTTCGCAGATGATATACCCCTGTATGCAAACAGCAGATATATTCCATCTCAGAGCAGATATTACTCAATTAGGGATGGACCAAAAAAAGGTAAATGTGCTGGCTAGAGAAATAGGAGAAAAGATAGGATTTTGGAAACCTGTAATTGTTAGCCATCACATGTTAATGGGTTTAGGAGAGCCGACAACAGATGTAAAAGAAGCTGCCCAGCGCGCAATAAAGCTTAAAATGTCTAAATCCAAGCCGGATACAGCCATTTTTATGAACGACTCTGAAGAAGACATAAAAAGAAAAATCAGCAAAGCATATTGTCCAGCAGGAAATGTAACTGAAAATCCTGTGTTAGAGTATTGTAAGTATATAATTTTTGAAAGCTTTAAAATGGTAAAAATCGAGAGACCGGAAAAATTTGGCGGAAATGTTGAATTTGGAAATTACGATGAGTTGGAGGCAGCGTTTTCAAAAAAAGAGCTACACCCTAGCGATTTGAAAACGAATGTAGCTGAACATCTAAATAAGTTATTAGAACCTATAAGAAAAAAATTAGAGAAAAATAAGACTGCACAAAAATTAGCTGAGGAGATTAAGAGTTTTGAAGTTACACGCTAAAACTCAAAATCTACTGGAATGCCTTTTGAAAAATCAAGCTCTGTAAGATCATTATTTTTGACTTTAAAAACCAAATTTTCTTTTTTGGAGAAAAAATTCCAAGCCTCTTTTTTTGAACACATACCTTCAGCCCATTTGGGCATAAATGGTTGATATCTATTATTCTTAATAGGATACCTTTTTTCTAATAATTTTGTTTTGTCTCTTAATCTTGTTCTCAAGGCAGCATCTCTTATTTCTTTTTGAATTGGAAGACAATTCCTATATTCCCCATAATTCTCTGAACTTATTACTTTTATTATTTTAATCAACTTGTGAACCTTGTCTGGCCTGATACTATTTTGTGCAGAGTCAATTAAAAAAGTTAGTTGTTTGATAATATCGTCTGCTGTGTATTTTTGATCTAAGTTATGTAGAGATTCTGGAGCAAATGTGATAGCATAGACGTGGCTGTTATCTCCAGAGAAATAAGGCGAGGCATTATTTGTATTTCGAATTGATGTCGGAACAAGAGGTAAACAATCAATGAAATGTGTATAATCAAGTTCTGGTGAAGTAGCTAAATTAATGTGCGACGATCTGTTTAATGCGTAACAACCATCACCATCAAACACGCCTTGAAAATATTCATGATGCCCATTTATTGTGTTGAGAACTTTCTTAGGAATATTTTTAATATATCCGGAAACATTGCTCTTGTTTTTCTTTTTAATTAGACCAAACTGTATAGATTTTTTCATAAAAATTGGAGAAACTGATGACATATTTGTACTAAATAGGAATTTGCCAAGAGTTTTATCCAATCTAATATAACTATTACTCATTCTTTTTTTATGTTTAAAAATAGGAAAAAATCTTTGAATAAATTGAGGATACCAATATCCCTGAAAAATATCTGAACTTCCTACTTGATACGTAAATGACAAGTTGCTTCCATTATTCCTAATATGACCATCTGAAAGAAGCAATCCTAAGAAATACAGGTTGTGATTAGAGAATGAAAATTCGTCTTTGCTGAATAATTTTGGAAGTTCTTCATTGGTTCTCCAATATCTTACTGTTCTTGAATCGATGTTTATTTGCTGACGTAATTGTGATAGAAGCAAGCCATATTTATAGGGATTGTCTACCTGATATTTTAATTCCTTCCAGTACTTTTCATAAACATATAATTTACCTTTTCGCTCGGTAATCCAGAATAAAGGAACAGGACAATTTTTGGTATTTTTCTTGTTTATTCTACAAAGAGAGCAAAAATAAGAAAATCCGTGTTTGCATCCTTTTTCAGTATATCTATTTTTCTCGAAATTTTCAACAATGATTGGCTTACTGTTGTTATATAGCCAACCCTCAATTGTTCTTTCGTGAGTATTACATTCTACAATTCTTGCTATATATCTTGCTAGATCTCTTTTTGTTTTGAATCTATTTCTTTCAAGTTGTTTTTGAATAAATTCCCAAAATTTCCTAGTGAAAACATAATGTTTTCTACCAGTGTCTCCGTAAAGTATTCTATATTCTTGACGAATATTTTTATTATTAACTTTCATTCTTAACCCTCCAAAAATCCAAATCTAGACGTTGAGATTTCTTGCACTTGTTGGAAGAAATCTCTTAGTTCGGCGAGGAGGACTTTTTAGCAAAACTCCGTAATTGCTTTTCGCGTCTTTTTAGATCGAAAAGCATAATTTAGGAGTTTTGCGTGTCCTCCGAGCAGTTAAGAATTAATGGTTTATATATCCTATCCGTACATGTCCAGTGTCCAATGGTATTTTTCTCGTCATAAAATTTCTGAAAATCTTTCGGAATAACAGAAACATTTTCATGTTTCTGAAGAAGTCAATAAACTATTAGAGCCAATAAGAAAACAAATGAAAGGCAAAGAAGCATTGATTGAGAAAGCTTTTCCTTAGTGATAGAAAGGTTTTTATAACCTTTTTATCATTAATTGATTATGGCAACTCAGACGTTTTCCACAGCTACTAAAGAAACTGAAGCTCAAATTTTGCTAAATTCTATCGAGTTCTTACAACAAGCGAAAACCGAGCTAGAACATATTGAAATACCTAAAGGAGGAAAGCTTTCTGAGCTAGGCGAAGAAGCACACCTATACAGCCAAAAATTTGCTGGATACTTTGCAAACGCGCATACTAAAATTGAGCAAGGTGCAATAATTAAAATCAGAAGTGCTGAAGTTGTAGGCCATGACTCAGCTCCAAATAGCATTATCTCAAGGCTGAACAGCATAGCTCATTTCTTAAACAAAAAAAAGGAAAAATGCATAAACGACGTTCAATTTAAAGGTGCTTTTAATTATGTTAGAGATGCAAAATGGGCTATCGGACAAATTGATAATATGGAAAAGGCCATAGAGTCTATTGCCAAAAAAGTTGCTAGGTCAACCACTCCTAAAAAAACAGCAACTCCTAAAAAATCTAAATCTCGGTGGCAGTTCTGGAAATAACTTTCCCCACAAAAACTTTATAAATTGTCTGTGTATCCGTTGCTTATGGATCTTGATCTTGCTGAGTTTGCTCTTAATCACGCTTTAAAGCTTGGCGCAAAGTATGCTGATGTTCGCCTTGAAACAACAAGGACAAATGAGTTTATTCTTAAGAACGGAATTCCCCAAATGGCAGGCTTTGACAGAGTTCAGGGTATGGGAATAAAAATCAATTCAGGAGGATGCTTTGGCTTTGTTTCTACAAACGAGCTTGAAAAAGAAAAAATAAAAGAAGTTATTGAGAAAGCAATGAAAGTTACTTCTGCAGCATGCAGAATTACAGAACCTGCTGTCATGTCTGAAGAGCCTGTTGAAACTGCTGATTACGAAGTCAAGCAGAAAGTGAACCTTGAAGACCTTTCTCCCAAAGAAAAGCTTAATGTTTTGTTTGACATCGAAAAATCAATCGCATCCACTAAAATTGATGTTCCAGGAAGATTCTTCTCTATGGCAGACTTTTACACTGAAAAATACTTTATTAACAGTGAAGGCACTAAAATCCTCTCAAAAATACCAAGAGTTGACTTATGGTATTTCCTCACAATCAATGATAATGGCAAAACAGCTCAAAGATACTGGCAGTATGGAGATGCTGGCGGTTTTGACAAAATTACCAACCGCAACTTTCCAGAACTTTTGAAGAATGAAATTCTGAAAGCTGATGAAAACTTGAAAAAAGGAATTAAACCTCCAAAAGACAAGATTGACATTGTTGTCGGACCTCAAGTTACAGGAATAATGGTGCATGAGTCAGTCGGCCACCCTTATGAAGCAGACCGCATCTTAGGAAGAGAAGCAGCCCAGGCAGGAGAGACATTCATAAAGCAAGACATGCTTAACACAAGAATAGGCAGCAATGCTGTTAACATATTTGATGACCCTACAATTGAAGAAAGCTTTGGCCACTACCTTTACGATGATGATGGAGTGAAAGCAAGGAAACGGCATCTTATGAAAAACGGGATAATAAACGAATTTCTGCATAACAGAAACACTGCAGCCACAATGAACACAAAAAGCAACGGCGCTTCAAGAGCCACAGGCTTTGACAGAGAAGCTATTGTGAGAATGGCAAACACTTACGTTGCTCCAGGAGAGCATTCTGAAGAAGAGCTTATTGAGGGAGTCAAGCACGGAATTTTCATGAAAAACTTCATGGAATGGAATATTGATGACAAACGCTTAAATGCAAAATACACTGGAGCAGAATCCTACATTATAGAAAACGGAAAAATAGGCGAGCCTGTTTTTGCTCCAATAATAGAAATTTCAACTCCTGTCTTATGGGGTGCAGTGGATGCAACAGCAAAAAACATGGAATACCATTCAGGAACCTGCGGAAAAGCAGAGCCAATGCAGGCAATTCCAGTATGGTTTGGCGGGCCATCAATGAGGATAAGAAACATTACTCTTGGTAATAAAGAATGAACCTGATGCAAGAAAAAGAAACAGTAGCTAAGTCTTTGCTTGATAAATTTGCAAAGGCTGGAGCAAACGATGTCATAGTGCACATAAATGAAGACCAGTCTGCCCAAATTAAGTTTGCAAACAGCAAGATAGCAACCACCCAAAGCTGGACTACAGCCAAAGCAGAAGTTTTTGTTGCGGTAAACAAGCGATTGGTGACAACCACAATAAAAGACTTCTCTGAGCAAGCAATTTCTGATTCTGTGTCAAGAATAATGAAATTTGCAAATTCAATACCACCTACTGACGATTACGGAGGAATAGCAGAAGGCCCTTTCAACTACAAAGAGCTGGAAAACACATTTGATTCTAAAATCATTGACTTAAATGAAAAAGCAGTTGACATGACTGAAGCAGCACTAAATGCTGCTGAAAAAAACGGCTCAAAAAGGTCAGCAGGCGTGCTTGAATGGTCGTCTAACAATTCATACCTTCTTACAACAAACAATATTGAAGCAGAAGACAAAGCAACAAAACTTTACTTTTCCTTAAGAGCTTTTGTAGACAAATATGCTTCAGGGCACAGAGTTTGCAATTCAAGAATACTTTCAGGATTCAACCCTGAAGAAATTGCAGCAGGAGCAGCAGAAACTGCACGACAAGCTGTAAATCCTGTTCAAAGCAAAGAAGGCGTTTACGATGTTTTATTTGAGCCACTTCCTTTCTCAAACATCCTGACACAAATTGGAGAGTCTTTCTCTATATTTAACGTTGAATCACATTTGTCATGCCTTGCAGGCAAAATTGGCCAGCAAGTAGCTGACAAAAGCGTTACAATAACAGACGACGGAACACTTCCAAATGGTTATGGCTCAGGAAAGTTTGATGCAGAAGGAGTTCCAACACAAAAAAACGTTTTGATTGAAGATGGGGTGCTGAAAACATTCTTGCACAACACGTCATCTGCCAAACGCCACAATGTTAAAACAACTGCAAATGCAGGGCTTATTTCGCCATCAGCATTCAATGTTGTTTTCAATAACGGAAAACTTAATAAAGAAGAAATTATTTCAACCATGAAAAAGGGGTTAATCGTTACAAATGTCTGGTATACGCGCTTCCAGAACTATGCTGATGGAGATTTTTCAACAATTCCAAGAGACGGAATGTTTATGGTTGAAAACGGCAAAATTACTGGCGCGGTAAAAGAACTAAGAATCAGCGACAACTTGCTGAACATCCTGAAAAACGTTGCTGCTATCGGCAGCAAACCAGACCAAGTTTTCGGATGGGAAGTGGAAATGCCTGTAACGACTCCTCCTGTGCTTGTTAAAGACGTACATTTCACCAAATCGGTGGCTTAACAAATGGACTCTGAGAAACTCGGCGATGTTGTTTATGGTTACACTGCCAGCTCTAACGCGCTTGAGGAACAAAACACTCTTCTTAAGGAAAACGTTGACAAGCTACGCAATGAACTTGATCGCTATAAGAAAGCTCCTTTAATGATTTGCGAAATCCGCGAAGTTTACGCAAACAAAGCTGTAATAAAAATTCCTAACGGAAACCAATTCCTAGTTGAAATTTCATCAGACTGTGAACGCCTTAGGGCAGGAGACTCTGTTCTTGTCGAGCAGAAAAACCTTGTTGTTATAGAAAAGCTAGCCATTCAAAATAATTTTGAAGTTGAAAAATTTGTCATAATTGACAATCCTGACGTTCCCTGGAAACAAGTTGGTGGCCTTAAAAAACAAATCGATGAAATACGCGAAGTGGTTGAGCTGCCTATTAAGAAGCCTGAAATGTTCAGAAAAGCAGGCATACAGCCTCCAAAAGGAATTTTGCTGCATGGAGAGCCTGGAACAGGCAAAACACTTCTCGCAAAAGCTGTTGCCACTTCAACTAACGCTACTTTTATAGAAATAGTAGGCTCTGAGCTTGTGCAGAAATACATTGGAGAAGGTGCAAAGCTTGTTAAAGACATATTCCAGCTAGCCAGAGAAAGAGCGCCTTCAATCGTGTTTATTGATGAGCTTGACGCACTTGCTGCAAAACGAATAGACTTAGGAACATCCGGCGAGAGAGAAGTTCAGCGCACATTCATGCAATTCCTTGCTGAAATAGACGGCTTTGAAAATCTTGCAGGCGTAAAAATAATCGGCTGCACCAACAGGAAAGACATGCTTGACTCTGCTGTTGTCAGGCCAGGAAGGCTTGAACGGCACATACACATACCTGTTCCAACCAAGGAAGCAAGAAAAGAAATATTCAAAATTCACATAAAAAACATGAATTTAAAAGATGTTGATGTACAGAAAGTTCTTTCGTTCATGGAAGATTTCACAGGCGCAGACGTGAGAGCAGTATGCACAGAAGCAGGCTACTGCGCAATAAGACAATCCCGCACTATAATAAAAACAGAAGACTTTATGCAGGCTATAATAAAACTCAAAGAAAAAGAACAGCAAGAAAGCGAAGAACACTTGCAGATGTTTGGCTAATTCTTAATAATGAGCGCATGCTCTTAAGTTACTTCCGTCAGTCACAGGCAGAGCCTCTTAGGGTGTTCACTCAGTCATAACATGCGTAAAAAGGAGATTTACTAGGGTATTTAAACCTGCCTAAACAACCTTAAAATCAACGCAAACCCTGTAAGCGCGAGGTGCTAACTGACCGCATTTTACTGTTTTCTTTACTTTAATTTTCTTCTTAGCTTTTTTAGCAGAAGCAGTTATTTTTTTTATTGCAGCAGATGGTATTTCTTCTTCAGGAAGAAAGTCATAGAAATGGATAATCCCATTGCGTTTTACATGTTTAAATGCCAACTCAAGGTAGCTTCCAGCGCCTTTAGGCAAAGGCATGGCAATCCTGTCGAATTTCTTTAGTTTTGGCAAGACTTTTCTCACATCACCGCAGAATAGTTTAGCGTCTATCTTGTTTAGCTTTAAATTTTCAACAGCGTATTTGTGGGCAGCTTTGTTTACTTCTATTCCATAAACTGTTGCATTTGCGTACTTTGCAATCTCAATAACATAGGGAGCTGCTCCTGAAAACATCACCAAAACTTTTTCGCCTTTTTTCACTTGCTGGTAAATCCTTTTCCGCTCACTAGCTATCCTTGGAGAAAAATAAACTTTAGCAACATCCAGTTTTAAGCTGACTCCATTTTCCCTGCAAATAGTCTCTGTTCTTTTCTCCCCAGCAAGCCACTGAAGTTTCTGCAATCGCAGTTTGCCTTTCCTTCCTCCAACTTCCTTGTAGACAGCTTTTACATTATTGTGCAAGTCAAGAACTGCTTTTGCAATTATTTTCTGCTTTTTATTGAGTTCGCGAGGAATTTCGAGTATTGCTATATCTCCAACTATGTCAAAAGCGTTTCTAACTAGCGCTAACTCTTTTTTTGTGAACTTTTTTTTCAGGTAGTTTTTAAGATTAGCCAAAATCCATCAATCCTTTCTGCTTTCTTCCTTCTTCTGCTTCGATTAAATCAGCGATTGCTTTCTCAACCCTTCCTTCAGAGAAATTATGCTTGTCAACCAGCAGTTTCATTGCTTTTTCCCTGTCTACTTTTTCAAATTTTATTTTGTAGCTGTCTGTTGTCGGCATTTTGCTGATTAATTCGTAAACTTCTTCCCAGCTAACATCAAAATAATCATCCCATTTTACTTCCTTAAATATTTTTTCAGGCTTTTTATGCTCTTTTACTATTTTCAGTCCGTTTTTTGGACCTATGCCTCTAATTCCTCCATTGTTGTAATCTGTTCCAACTAGCATTGCTAAAGAAATTAACTGCTCCTGGTTAATGCCAAGATGTTTTAAATTTTCTTTCAAAGAGATTATTTCCGGATTAACTTGCTGAAAGCTTATTTTGTTTGCAACCTTTTTTCTTCCGCTGATTGACAGGTTCCTTAACAGCAACGGCGCTTGAAATAAAAGGCAGTCAGCATCCTGGCTGGCAACTGCATAGCAATCGCCTTTCTTTGCCATGTATGCAGCTTGTGCTTCTCCTTCAGAAGGAGCTTGTACATGAGGAACTCCAAGCGCTTCAAGAAGCTTTTTTGCTTCTTCTATCATTTCAGGAGTTAGCTTTGAAGTGCGAGCAGCGTATTTCTTCATTTCGTCTAAATCCCCTTTTTCCTCTGCTTCCTCATATTTTTTAGCTGCCCTTTCCTTTTGCTCATGCCTTTTTCTTGTTTCAGCTCTCTTTAATTCAGGAACTTTGCCGTCAAATACGTAAAACAACTTAAGCTTGTTCTTCAGCAAAGTAGTTGTTCTTGAAAGCAGTCCGATTAAATGAGAAGTTATATTTCCATCAGAATCTGTAAACAAACTTCCATCCCGCTGCCTTATTGTTGAAAGAAACTGGTAAAGATGATTTGGAGCGTCTACTGCAATTGTTTTGTTTTTCAATTGAGCTATTTCAACTTCTTTTTTTACCAAAAGTTCTGTTATTTGAACGCCCATTTTAAAGATTCTTGACGTTTATATTGCTGAATTCTTTTTCAAGCATAGCAGTTGCTTTCTTAGTGAACTTTCCTGTTGTTAAAAAGAGAACTGGCAGGTTTCTGCTTTGCCCTTGGACCATGGCTGTGCTTAAATCTCCGTCGTTGCTGCTTTTTTTATCTTTTACTTTGCAATAATACTTTATGCTTCCAACAGGGCTTGGAACATTAATAAGAAATTCTGCTTCTGTCTTTTTCTTGTTTTCGACTCTTTCCAAAACTTCTATATTGCTGTTGCTGAAATATTCCATTATCTTTTTTACGAACTCTCCAGAATCTTTCTTAACTGTTTTCTTTGGCTTTGGAATGGTTTCTACTGCCTTTTTTGGAATTTCAATGGTTTTTTGAGTTCCTTGTAACGGCTTTGGCGTTTTTACTTCCTTCACTGGCTCTATCTTTTCTGCTTTTATTGGCTCTGGTACTTTTACTTCTTGCACTGCCGCTCCTGCTTCAAGAAATTGTTTTATCTTTGGTTCTGCTTCATCATTTGTTATCAAATACCATTTCCAGAATATTTCAACATCATTTCCTGACTGAACATTTAAAGGAAATGCAAAATCTTTAATTTGGCGGAGAGCAACTCTCATTACTGGCTCAAGTATCTTGTCGCGCAAAACTTTTTCAGTTTTTAGAAGCTCGTAAGCTTTTCTTTCTTTTTCATGCAGGTATTTGATGTAATCCTGCAGCTTTTCCTCCTGTCCAGGAGCGTAGTAAAGAGGCGTTCCCCCAACTTTTACATTAGAAATCTTCACGCTGTTATTGGAAGCAAGCTCAGAAAGAAGCGCAGAAGCCAATATGCTTGTTTTTCCTATTTCTTTTGAGATCTGCGTCGGTATTACAGGCCCAGTAAGCTTAACTATTTCAAGAACTTGTTGTGCTAACTTGTTTTCCTCAGCCATTAATGAAAGAAGCAAAGCGCTTATTATATATTTTGTTGTTGGGACAAAACTTTTGATGCCAACTCCGCCTAAGCTACGCTTAGGTTCTTTTTTCTCCCCTCTAACAAGTTAAGGGGAGAAGAAAGAAGTTCGTGTTAACGAACCGGAGTTGGCCTAATTAATCAACAAACTCTGCTAAGGACGCATCCATCTCACTTCCCAATATGAAACGTCAGATTCGTCATCAACAACTCCTATCAAAAGCCGCTTCTTAGTAGAGTGCGCAACCCTGTTTTTAGCTGCAAACTCATACCAGGTCAACTGCTCAGATTCATGGACAGGATAGACAATCCATTTGGCATGGTCTTCACCTGGCTTCACTCCTCTATCATAAATCCTGAAGTCAGCTCCAAACTTAAGAGCTGTCTTAATAATATAACCCCTGTCCCTGATATCTTTGTAAACAGCATATCTTACCCAGAAGTTAGGGCTAAGCTTTTTGGCTTTCTTAATCAACGCATCTTGTTTTATTTTTTTGTTTCTTTTGTCAACTATTACTAATTTGCCTTTCTCAAGCAGATACATGGCTTCTATGAAAGAAAGCTGAACCTTGCTGTCAGCAAGCTTTCCATACCTGCTTTTATCATAGAGATCTCTAGCTTGGTCAGAATCTTCAGTAACGATTCTGTTATCTGCCAGTTGCGCCTTAATTGTTTCCTGCATAACCGTTAAGGTGCTAGAAGACAGTATTTAAGCTTTGCGGAGTCGTATAGACTCATAAAAAACCGGAAGATATTCAGAAAAAAATAGCCTCTAATTCCTTCTTTATTGCTTCTTAGATGAACAAAACCTTTTTTAATGAACGCTTTTCCTTTTGTTTTATGCAGTCTGTTCCTCTCTTCCCGTATTCAACAATTCGTCCAGTTCAGGACGCGATGATTAAGGATGTTCAAATAGCTGTTTCTTCTGGAAAGAACCTAATTGCGCATGCTCCTACTGGCTTGGGCAAGACTGCTGCTGTCCTTGCTCCTGCGCTTAGTGTTGCGCTGAAAAAGAACTTAACAGTGTTTTTCCTAACATCCAGGCATACACAGCACGCTATTGCAATCGAAACATTACGATTAATAAAAGAAAAGCATAAAATAAACTTTTCAGTTGTTGACCTTGTTGGCAAGAAGGACATGTGCGCCCGTTCAGAAGTTGAAGCCTTTCCCAGCCGATATTTTCATGATTATTGCAAGTCGCTTCGTGAGAAAGACAATTGCGATTTTTATCTTAATTTTCGCAAGGACAACCAATTATCAGCTTCCTCAAAAAATGTTCTTAAGTTTATCAACAGCCTGCCTGCGCATACTGAAGAGGTAGTGGATTCCTCAAAGAAGCAGTCTGTTTGCCCTTACGAGGTTGCTTCCCATGCTGCAAAAGATGCTTCTGTTATCATCGCAGACTATAATTGCCTTTTCAACTCTAGAATAAGAGAGAGCTTTTTCGGAAGAAGCAGCAAAGCCCTTAATGATGCAGTTATAATAGTTGATGAAGCGCATAACCTTCCTGGAAGAATGAGAGAGATGCTTACAGCGCGCCTTTCCACTCTGATTATTGACAGAGCTATGAGTGAAGCTGAGACTTGGAATGAAAATGATATTAAGACGTTTCTTGCTTCACTTAGGTATGGTATGGAGCAGCTTGCAACTTCTCCTGAGCTTGCGATTTCAAAAGAGCAACTTCTTGCTGCAGTTGAAGGCTATGATTTGAATGATATTTTGAAAAGCATGAGTGACCTTGCTGAGACAGTCAGGGAAACTGAGAAGCAGAGTTTTATTGGCAGTGTTGCTGACTTTCTTTTAAGCTGGATGGGTGGTGATGAAGGCTTTGCAAGAATACTTACTGTAAAAGAATCTGCAAGAGGCAAAACAATTGTTGTTTCCAATCACTGTCTTGATTCTTCTGTTGCAACTAAAAGTGTTATTGAGGAAGCTCACTCTGTTATCATGATGAGCGGCACTTTAACACCTATGATAATGTATCGCGACATTCTTGGATTCCCCTCTGACACAGCACTTAAAGAGTATGGAAATCCTTTGCCAAAGGAAAACAAGCTTTCTCTTATCGTAAAAGACGCAACTACAAAATTTAGTTCCCGCAATGAACAACAATTCATGAATCTTGCTGATATTTGCGCCAGAGCAGCTTCCTCGGTTCAAGGAAACCTTGCTATTTTCTTTCCCAGTTACTTTCTGATGTCGCAGATTCACACTTATTTGCATGAAAAACTTTCCAAAAAAGTGTTTAAAGAGCATCAAGGCATGTCAAAATCCGCCAAGCAACAACTTCTGAAAGGATTTAAGCAAGAATCCCTAAAAGGAGGTGTTCTGCTTGCTGTTATTGGAGGCAGTTTTAGCGAAGGAATTAATTTACCTGGCAATTTTCTTAATGGAGTAATTGTTGTAGGATTGCCCTTTGTCCAACCTGACCTTTGCAACAAAGCGCTTATTAACTATTATGACAAGAATTTTGGCAAAGGATGGGATTACGGCTATGTTTTCCCTGCTTTTACTAAAGCACTTCAATCTGCCGGTCGCTGTATACGCTCTGAAACAGACAAAGGCGTTATAATGTTTGTTGATGAGCGCTATGCATGGACTAATTACTATCGATGCTTTCCAAAAGACTTAGCTCCGAAAACAACAACATTTTATCAGCAGGCTATTGACGAGTTTTTTGGCAAGGCAAAAACTTAGTTTTCCAAACAGCAACGCTTAAATACGCTCTACAACCACTTTAATTCTATGGAATTAACATTTTTAGGCACTTCAAGCATGGTGCCAACAAAAGATAGAAGCCATTCGGCACTTTTTATTAAATACCAGAATCAAGGAATATTGATGGATTGCGGAGAAGGAACGCAAAGACAGATGAAAATTACAGGAATCAAGCTTACAGACATCACCAAGATTCTAATAAGCCACTGGCATGGTGACCATATTCTCGGATTGCCAGGTCTTTTGCAAACTATGAGCTCTAGTTCAAACACTTATTCTGGAGTGCTTGAGCTTTACGGACCGCCTGGAATAAAAAAGAATTTTGATATGCTTAAAGAAGCGCTTACATTTGAATTAACTTTTGAACTAAAAATCATAGAAGTAAAACCAGGCACTATTTTCCAAAATAATGATTTTAAGATAGAAACAGCAAAATTAGACCACTCAGTAACTTCTTTTGGTTATAGTATTGTAGAAACTGATAAAATGCGCATAAAAACAGATGTAATTAAAAAACTTGGAATACCTCACGGTCCTTTGCTTGGAAAATTGCAGGAAGGCAAAAACATAAAATGGAAAGATAAGACAATAACACCTGAGAAAGCAACTACACTTTCAAAAGGAAAAAAACTTACAATAATAGCAGATACGTCTTTGTGCAAGAGCTGTATTGATTTGGCTGATGAGGCAGATATTTTGATTTGCGAATCAACATATACAAACAGCTTGCAGGAAAAAGCAGAAAAGTACAAGCACTTAACAGCAGGACAGGCTGGATTGATAGCAAACAAAGCAAATGCAAAGAAACTGATACTAACTCATTTCTCCCAGCGCTACAAAAACACCCAACAAATCGAAGAAGACGCGAGAGATGTGTTTGACAACGTAACTTCTGCAAAGGATTTTATGAAAGTTAGTTTATGAATCTCACACCAACATGGAATTCTGCTTGCTTAACCGCCACACTTTTTGCCACTTCATTTTCTATTGTGTCAACGACTAACCGATGATTCCCTTTGTCTAAAATATCTTCTCTACTCAAATCAGAAGGATTTTTAGAAAAGAGAACAAATTTGATTGAAGGGTGGCAAATATTTTCTAATTCTCCCACAAATTCTTCGTCTATGCGAAGACGTCCATCAGAACGAGTTAAAGGATTAGCAACTACAACAAGCGGCTTTTGTATGTAGATTTCATAAATAGTTTCTTCCTTTCCAATTCTTGGCACATGAATAGCATTGTAACCTAATCCCTCAAGAACAGCGCCTATATGCGCAGCATCAGTGCCATCTGCAGCAATCCCGTAATCGCAGATAACTATCTTTTCATACATTAAAAAAATAAGGGTTTGAGAAGTGTTAATAAATGTTTTGGATGAGTTAAAAATTTATATACTCTGATTCTAATATCCTTGCAATGAGCCATAAATCCAAAGGTATCAACGCTGAACGGGAGCTTATTCATGCTTTCTGGAATAATTCATGGAGCGCAGTTCGCATTGCCGGTTCCGGGTCATCACGTTATCCTTCTCCAGATGTTTTGGCAGGCAATGGCTCAAGAAGAATTGCTATTGAATGCAAGGCAAGCAAAGACACTGCAAAATACCTTACTGCAAAAGAGGTTGGCGAATTGCAAACGTTTGCTGAACTATTCGGAGCAGAAGCGTGGATTGGCATGAGGTTTGATGATATGAAATGGTATTTTCTTTCACTGGAAGACCTTAAGGCTTCTGGAAAAAGCTTTTCAGTTTCTATTGAGCTTGCTAAAAAGAAAGGATTGAAATTTGAGGAATTAATAGAAATTTAGCGCTTCTTTTTCTTCTTTTTTCCTGTTCTTCTGCTTAAAGCGCGCTCAATGCTCTTTTCTTCTGCCTCTATCTTCATCTCTTCGACAGCTATTCTCTTTGTTATTGCCAGCAGGTTTTCGTCCATTCTGGCAATTCTTCTTTCCATCAAAACAAGGATTCTTAAAGAATAAACAATAGCAGCAAGTGTTCCTATTATCACTGCTAGCACGACAACTTGAATATTTTCAGCAGGCAATTTGTTTCCCTCAACATTGTATTCTGCATATTGCCTATAAAAACCTTTTGTTTTTCACTACCAATTCAATACGATTTGCATTTGCTTTAATAGCAAAAAACTTATATGACTAAAATACACTAAAACTTGCAATGGACAAAGCAGATATTAAAAAATACAAGAAATGCGAGATTTGCAACAGTGAAGATATGGGTAAAGTGGACTTTGACAGCCCTTTATACTGCAAAAGCTGCATTACAGAAATGGAAAAGCTGTCAATGAGCCCTAAAAAATACACGCAATACCGCGAGCTTAGGGAAACGCTCAAAAGTCAATAATCAAATGTTTCTTTTATTTTAAACTCCATCTTGCCTGTTTCCAGAAACTTATGCACGTCAATGCACATTCGTCCTTTTTCTCCATCTATGCAAACTTCCTGTCCTATTTAAATCACCTCTTTGACTATCTTTATGGAATTTTGATTATATATCGATATGGTTTATTTCGTCTAGAAAATGTTTAAAATTAAACATTATCTTTTTAAATGGATAAGAATCATAATTTAGAAGAACTATGGGAAAAACATCTCTAGCATATAAACTCAAGAATTTTCAGAAAAAACATAGAAAACGAATTGTAAGAAATTCTTCTTACTTACTATTTTTTTCATTAGCCTTGTTCTTGTTGAAAGATATCCTATTTTTAATATTGTTAACAGCAGCAACAGGTATTGTTGCTTTTATTATTAACCGTTTAAGAGTGCCTTTTGATTTATCTCCCATATTTTTTGGAAGTGTGATTATAATGCATTTTTATGGAGTATGGCATGTTATGCTTTTTTTGCTGTTTGCAAGCATTATTCCAAGTGTTTTAGCAGGAAGTGTTATAGATTTTATAAGCATACTGTCTCTTGTCTCCATTCTGCTAGTGAGCTTCTTAGTAGCAGTTACTACACTAAACTTTCCATACGTGCTGATTTTGATTGTTCTTTATGCAGTTGTGGCATCTCTCATTACATTTGCTTTAAGCAATGAGTTAGGCAAAGCATTAGCAACCTTTATAGTTTTATTAAGCGTTAACATAGCATATTTTATTGCGTTAAGCAAACCAATTTTAGCTATTGGAAATATTATGATAAATTAAACTATATTTTCTCGCTTAGAAAACTTTATAAAATAACACTTTGATTTTTTATATGAAGAAATATTTTTGAGATGTATGATATGTCAAAATCTCCTTTTAATGTAATAATGGAAATCGACGGCCTCCTATTGAATCCAGACGGTTCTTTGAATCCTCATGTCAATAGAAGTGTTCTTGGATATCTTAATGACGTAGAAGGCATAATGCCTTTTACCTACGTAACAGCTTTGCCTTTTGATGATTTTGGGAGCGTAGCAAGAAATTTAGAAATTCCTGCCCCTCATGCCTTAGTCGCTGATGGTGTTCTTTACACTTCAAACAATGATGGCAGTATAGACGAATGCCTTTGTGAACAGCCTCCATCTTTTGGATTTGTTTCTATTGGCATAAAATCTGGCTCTGACCCTTTTCCTGAAAACATAAGGCATGCTTTTCACGGTCCTGTACTTGAACATCACTTAAGCAATGTAAGAGAACTAGTGGACATTGCTAATGATAACAATAATGAAGAAAGATCTTATGACGTTCCAGTTCCTTTACCGCTATAAATTGAACAAGTTGTGTCCATTAAACAACACTAAATTTATAAAAGTCTGACTTATTGCTTGCATCATGAAACGATGCACATGGGCAGAAGCAGAATCAATGCAAGAATATCACGATACTGAATGGGGAGTTCCTGTTCATGACGACCGCAAAATATTTGAGTTTCTAATTCTTGAAAGCGCGCAAGCAGGTCTTAGTTGGCAAACAATATTAAAGCGCCGTTCTGGCTATCGAAAAGCGTTTGCTAATTTTGACCCAATAAAAGTTGCAAAGTATGATGAGAAAAAGAAAGCGCAATTGCTGAAAGATATTGGAATTATAAGAAACAAACTAAAAATTAAAGCAGCAGTAAATAACGCAAAATCTTTTCTAAAAATACAAAAAGAATTTGGTTCTTTTGATAAATATATTTGGCAATTTGTTAATGGCAAGACAATCAATAATAAAATAAAATCAATGAAAGAAGTTCCTGTTATGACTGAAGAGGCTGAAGCGCTTAGCAAAGATTTGAAGGAAAGAGGCTTTTCATTCGTCGGCCCAACAATAATGTACGCTCACATGCAGGCAACAGGAATGGTAAATGACCATGAAGTTGGCTGTTTTAGATATGGCAAAGTTCAGCAATAATCTTTTATATTAACCATACATTCGATTTTACATGAATTACAAATTAATTCTTCTTTTAGCAAGCCTTTTGTTACTTACCTCTTCAGTAAGTGCTTATCCAAATCTAAACGATTTTGTTACAGATGAAGCGAATGTTATTGATGAGCAATTTGAATCGGCAATTCTTGCTTTAGCAAGACATATAGAACAAAATACAACAGCGGAAATTGCAGTAGTAACTGTAAACTCTCTAGAAGGAGTGGATATTGAAACGTATGCTGTTGAGCTTTTTGAGCAGGCAGGCATTGGAAAAAAAGACGTTGATAATGGTTTGCTTATACTAGTTGCTCCAAGTGAACGCAAGTATAGAATTGAAGTAGGGTATGGATTAGAAGGAACATTAACAGATGCAGCAGCAATGGACATCGGCCAAAACATTTTTGTTCCACATTTCAAAAACAATGAGTTTGGCAAAGGAATTTACACTGCAGTTGCGGTTATAGGAGCGCATCTTGAAAACAATGAAGAAGTTCTATCGCAATACCAGTCTGCTTATGTTAACAGGCGGAGATCATCTGGCGGTTATTTTAATCTTATTTTCTTTATTGTAATGATTGTTTCCATGGGTTTTGGTGGATTTAAATATAAAGGCAGAAGAAGAATGGGCTTTTTCCCTATTTTCCTTGGAGGATTTGGAGGAGGCTTTTCAGGAGGCAGTGGCGGTTCTGGTCTTGGAGGATTTGGCGGCGGCTTTAGCGGAGGAGGAGGCTTTTCAGGAGGTTGGTAAAAATGTATGAAAAAATAATTAATGTTTTAAAAGAAAAACTTGGAGAAAACTTGTTATGCGCAGTAAAGTTTGGTACTGAAGGAGAACCCAATAATTTTCTGTGTGTTCTGGAAAAAATTGATTTTGCAGCACTAGAACAACTTAAGGAAACAATGCAAAAGCAAGGCGAAAAAATAGTGCCGCTTTTCTTTACAAGAAACGAATTGCAAAATGCTGCAGATGTTTTTCCATTGGAGTTCCTTGACATACAGAATCCGCATGAAGTTTTGTATGGGCAAGACTTAATCGCAACGATTAAAATAGAAAAAAAGCATGTAAGGCGCGAGTTGGAATCTGAATTGCGTTCCAAACTAATACATTTGCGGGAAAATTATATCTGGATTAAAAAAGACAAAGAATTGAAAGCATTGCTGCTTACTGCGGTTCCAAGTCTTATGCCGTTGTTTTACGGCTTGCTTTACCTGAAAAACACAACACCGCCAACAGAACTGGATAAACTGTTTGATTCAGTTGCTGAAAAATACAACTTTAATGTTGACATATTAAGAAAGCTCAAAGTGCTTAAGGATGGAAAAGCAAAAGGAAACGAGCTAAAAAGCGATGTTGAAGGCTTGCTGGAGTTTTTAAGGCAAATAATACCTGTCATTGACAAGATGAAGGTTTAACACAACATTAATAAAGAACCTGTTTATACAAAGACTATGGCAAAAAGCAGAAAAAACCTATATATAATAGGAGGAATAGCAGGATTTGTTTTACTCTTAGTTCTTATCTTCTTTGGCTCTTACAATTCACTGATAACATTAAGCGAATCAGTGGATGCAGGATGGGCTCAGGTTGAAAACCAGTATCAAAGAAGAGCAGATTTAATTCCAAATCTTATAAGCACAGTGCAGGGCGCTGCTGATTTTGAATCTGAAACGCAAGAGCAAATAACTGCTTTGAGAACTCAAGCTGTAGCAGCCAGAGATTCATGGAACAGCGCAACAACTCCAGCAGACCAAATTGTTGCAGCTCGTCAAGTTGACAGTGTTGCCTCAGCATTCCGCGGATTGAATATCAACGTAGAAAATTATCCACAGTTAAAAGCAACTCAAAACTTTGAAACTTTTCAGGCACAGCTTGAAGGCACTGAAAACAGAGTTGCAACTGAAAGAAAGCGCTACAATGATGCTGTAAGAGCTTATAACATTAAGATAAAACGCATACCAACAGTATTCATTGCCAATATGTTTGGCTTTACTTCTGAAACATACTTTGACATAGAAGAAGGCACAGAACAAGTGCCTGTAGTTGAGTTTGAGTGAAAAACTGTTAAAGTGCCTGCTGTTCATAAATCTGTTGTCGTTGTTCCAAAGCAAAAACAACCTCTCTAATGTTAACTTTAGTCAAATGTGATGCTGAGTCGCTGACAAGTTTAATAGCAAGAGTCGTTGCCGCTTTTTCTGTTACCAAATCTTGACCTTCTGGATGGCCTTCTATTATATGGGCCAACTCATGAAATGCAATTGCAAGCTTCTCCTCAATCGGCATATTGCTATTTAAGTACGCAACATGTCCAACAAAGAAACCACCTCTTACAGCTGTACTAAAACTTTTCCATCCATCGGCTAGATGAATTTCATAACCGCCCATTATTTTTCTCCTGCGAATCCAAAGGAATAAACCCTCGAATATCTCAATTTTTCTTCCAGTACATTCTTCCAGAACCAATTCTAACTCCTTGTTCCGTGAAAAATTGATGTTATAATTGTGTCCATCAGGACCTTCAACGCTTACCATTCACTCTAGTAATCTTTCGGAAGTTTAAAAATATTATGCGTTTCCAATAAAAATATAAAGCTCTAGTTTTTTAGCAACAAAATGAAAGCCGTATTACTTTTAATTTTGTCAATGTTTATAGCTGCATGTACAACTGACTCTGAGGTGCAACCTATGAATACTCAAGTTATTCTGGAAACAACTGAAGGAAACATGAAAATAGAGTTGTTTGAAGAAACAATGCCTGTTACTGCAGGCAATTTTAAAAAGCTAGTAAGTGAAGGATTTTATGATGGTGTTATTTTTCATAGAGTGATACCTGGCTTTATGGTGCAGGGAGGGGACCCAACTGGAACTGGCACAGGCGGCCCTGGCTACACTATTAAGGATGAGTTTACAGATGATAATAAGAACTTGCGTGGAACTTTATCAATGGCAAACGCAGGTCCAAACACTGGCGGAAGCCAGTTCTTCATTAACGTGGTTGACAACAACTTTCTGGATGACAAGCATCCGGTATTTGGCAAGGTAGTTGAAGGCATGGAAGTTGCTGATAAGATTGTTAGTGTCAAGCGCGATGGAGCTGACAAACCACTTACCGATGTTAAGATAATTAAAGCTTCTGTTGTTTCATAAAATTAAAAACATTTTAATACTTTGTTTCTGACATTTTACAAAAACAGCGAGGTGTGTTAATATGAGCTATGCTACATGGGCGAACAGTAAAATCCAGAAAATGCAGTTTTATGACGTTTCATTGGTAAAGCTTTCTTCAGCTGCGTTTGCATTGTGGATTGCGAAGATATGGGCGCCACTATTAAGCCAGCAAGCATACGTGTATTTGATTGTAGCAGTTGTTGCTGCTTTAATCCCGATGTACAAGGTTTTTAAGAAGTAAAACGCCGCGAGTGTCCTTCAAGATAGTGCTCATCCTAATTTACTGTATATGGAAAAATATTTATAAAGACTTAATAAATACCAATCATATGCTTTACAAAAAAATACTTTTTTTGCTTATTGCCATTGGAGCTATTATTTCAATTCTGCCGTTAACCACTGCACAAGAAGACTGTGGAGAATTGTTTGAGAGATTTTCCACTAATGAAGCTATCTGTTGTGAGGGTTTGGAGTTGCAGAAATTGCCTGCAGATCCAGTGACTGGAGAAATAGAATACAGATGTGTTCAAAACGCCGATTTACGACGTATCCAGCAACAAGTAATTCCTTGGTAGTTTTTTCTCGGCGTGGGGATTTTCTTAATTCTAGTTCTCATAATGATGATAGTTGGCTTAATGATATGGATCAAATTCTGGGAATTTTATAAAAAAGAAAACGACAAACCCTTTAGTATATATTCATTACCTATAATACAACTACACACGTTCACGCATCTATTTTCGAACCCATACAAAGAAGATAAATCATACAATATTCTAATTTGGATTCAAAGAGTAGGTATTCTACTTTTTTTAGCGTATTTTATAATTAGTCAATTAGGAATATAGAAGAAAATACGCGAAGAGTTATTTTTCCTCAACCAGAAAGAATAATGGTATTGTATCCAGTATAAAGACTACTCCCAGGAAAACAAATACGACTTTAAATGGGATTACGCCAACCAGAAAGCCACCTATTATTGTAAAAATAGACGCTAACACTCCCAAAACCAAGACATATTTTCCTATCTCCTTTCCTCTTGAAACCTTTTTTGTTATGTCAGCTAAAAATATTTGTTCCACAACTGAATAACCGGCTCCAAGTATGCCTGTAAGCGCTTGTAGAATAAACAACTGCCAAATGGCAGTAATAAACGCATAAATCATTACGACAGCGCCTAATGCTATACTAGCTCCAATCAGAAACGGTTTTCTGCCTACTTTATCCGAAGCTTTTCCTACATAATACGCAGTTATCGCAGAGAAGATTCCCTGAATTGCAATGGCAGTTCCAAATACTGAAGCTTTTCCTCCAAATTCAATAAAAAATATCAGAAAGAAAGGAATGCTTAACCCGCCGAAAACAGCAGCTATGGAATTGGACAGAATGAATAAGTTATAGTTTCTTTTACGAATTCTTTCAGACAGCATAAAAGAAAACTAATCTCAATGCTTATAAATCTTTTTAGATGAGATCAATCGCCTTCAAATTGAATAAGCGAAAATAATTCACACTCTTCATTTTCTATTTTCTCCCTGCCGTGCAAGTCTGGCAGTTCTATAATTACTATGCACTCTGTTACCTTTCCTCCTAGTTTTTTAACAAGGTTAATCGCTGCAACCATGGTGCCTGCAGTCGCAATCAAATCATCAACGATAAGCACATTTTGGCCTTTCTTAATAGCATCCTCGTGAACCTCAAACGTATCAGTGCTGTACTCTGTCTGGAATTCCTGCTTTATTGTTTTGTAAGGCAGCTTACCAGGCTTTCTTAAAGGAACAAAACCTGCTTTGAGCTCATAAGCCAAAACAGCACCAAGAATAAAACCGCGACTCTCTGCAGATGCAACCACATCAATCTTTTTATCTTTAACTTTATCAAGAATTTGTTGAATAGCGTAGCTAAATGCTTCATGATCGAGAAGCAGTGGAGTGATGTCCTTGAATATAATTCCTTTTTTAGGAAAGTCAGGAACATCTCTTATTTTACTTTTCAGAAAGTCCTCGTCTATGTTCATACAAACGCACCTGTCAAAGCAGTCTTACAACCACATTTCCTTTCTTCTGGAATGCGAGGTATGACTTCTTCTAAAAGCTTTTTTGTTTTTTCCACGTTAGCCTTTAAGGTATTAATGATTTCATCAGCAGTCACTATTCTATCTCTCCAACAATCATAATCCGTAACCTGGGCTATGGGAGCATAGCATATCTCAGCTTCCCTTGCAAGAGTGCATTCAGGCACCATAGTCATGTTAATTGTGTCAGCTTTCCAGCTTCTGTAAAGCTCAGATTCAGCTTTAGTAGAGAACCTTGGACCTTCCATGACAACATTAGTGCCTTTTTCATGGAAAGACATGTTAAGCTTTTTAGCAGCGTCAGCTAACAACTTTCTGAGCTCCGGACAGAAAGGCTCTGCCATAGAGATATGGCAAACTTTTTGTTTATCATAGAAAGTTGAAGCTCTCTTAGTAGTGCGGTCTATAAACTGGTCAGAAAAAACAAGGTCGCCAGGCTTTATCTCTTCTTTGAGAGAGCCGACAGCGCAGGGAGCAAGTATGTGAGTAACTCCGAGCTGTTTCATAGCCCAGATGTTAGCACGATAATTGACATTTGTAGGGTTAACCTTATGGCCTTTCGCATGTCTTGGAATGAGAACAACTTCTACTTGCCCTATTTTCCCGGTTGTAACAGGCTCAGAAGGCTTGCCGTATGGCGTGTCAACAGAAATCTCTTTAGACTCAGAAAGAAAATCTGCATCGTACATTCCTGTTCCGCCAATAATGCCAAACATTGCCATACAAATCAATCGAAATATTGAATGATGAATATAACAGAACTTACGTTTGCGTAATAACTTTCATCCCTGCCTTTGTCTTTCTCCAGAATTCACCAAATGACCTAACACGAACAAGTTCCTTCATAATATACTTTGGCCTAAAGTAGAAAGTGCGATAGCCAAGGTTGCACATCTCAAATAGCTCTTCTTTATTGAGATATTCGTTTGCTGTTGGCGGATCAAAAGCTTCAGTAGGATTTTTCGCATACTCTCTCCAAGCGTTTACTGCTCTGAAATCTTTCCTAGTAATCATATCAGTCCAAATTTGTGTTTCAGGAAATGGCGTTAATACTGTAAAATGTAAAAAATTAGGCTTTAGTTTTTTTGCGAACTTAATTGTCTCATGCATTTCTTCTTTTGTTTCCCCAGGAAGACCTATCATAAAATAAGCAAGAGTTTCCATACCTCCATTCCGGCATAGTTTGAAGGCATCGCTTACATTTTGTAAACTAACATTCTTCTTTATTGCTACAAGGCCTTTCTCTGTCCCGCTCTCTACGCCAAAGTTAATTCGCTTACATCCTGATTTTTTCATTAAGCTTACAAGTTCTGGAGTTACTCGGTCAACACGGGTTCTGCAATCCCATGCAATATCAATCTTACGGTTGATAATCTCTTTGCAGATTTCCTCAGCGCGAGGCATAAGCATAGTAAACGTATCGTCATAAAACATTACTTCTTTGATGCCAAGCTTTTGGCATTCTTCCAGTTCATCAACAACAAGCTTAGCAGAACGGGAACGGTAACTTTTCCCACCCATTTGCGGCCTGTCGCAAAATGTGCAGCGATAAGGACAACCGCGGGAAGTAACAGCAGTTGTTAAAGGATTTGCATGGGCTAAGACAGATGAATACTTCTTATAATCTGTTAAGGTTCTGTCAGGAATAGGAAGCTCATCTAAATTTTCAATCACTGCGCCAGGCATTCCGTATTTAATCTTACCCTCGGCTCTGTAATAGAGTCCTCCTACTTTGGACAAGTCAGAGCCTTTTTCTAAAGCATCCAGCAAAGCAGGAAAGGTTAACTCACCTTCTCCAGCGATAATATAGTCAACAACATCATGACCCATAGTTTCCATAGGGAAAAGAGTTGCATGAGGCCCGCCAAATACAATCTTTATATCCTTATTAACTTCTTTCACTATCTTAGCGCAATAGAGAGAATCAAGTAACGTAAAAGTGATTGCAGCAATTCCAACAACATCAGGCTTTTCTCTTTGGATATACTGCTTGATTTGCTCATAATTCATCTCTTCAACCTGGCTGTCCAAAACAGCTGCCGTATGATTGGAATTTTTATTTACACAAGTTGCTATCCATATTAGCCCCATAGGAGGATTATAGCCTCTGTCTTCTGTAACAAACTTAGGTGTTTCTGCCAGAATCAAATTTTTCAAAGGTGGATTTATAAACAAGATTTTCATTGAAGAAACTGTCGACTTGAACTAGCTATATATATTTTTCGTTGATTTAGAAAATACACTAAGATAAAGACTTTCAACGTTTGTAAATTCTTTTCCTGTGGTCAATTTCCAATACTAAAATGTGCAGCGTATTGTGAATTATTTCTGCAATTATTCTGTAGTCTCCTACGCGCAGTTTGTACAATTCTTTTCCCACTAATCTCTCAAAATGCTGTTCTGGACGGATTTTAGCTCGATCTAAGACATCTACTATTCGCTCAGCCACTAACTTAGGTAACTTCTTAACCTGTCGGTGTGCCTTTGGAGAAAGTGTTACTTCGTACATTTACAATCCCAACTCTTTCTTTACTTGTGAGAGTGGAATACCTTTACCTTCAGCAATTTCCTTGCGACCTATTGCAATATCCTTTTTTGTCTGTTCAGAAAGTTCCATAGTGTCTTCTAGCAAATCCCAGATAATTTCTTCATATGTGTCTTTGCTTGTAAAACGCCTTTTTGCAAGAGTTTCCTTTAGCTTCTCACTTACTTGGATTGTAGTCACCATAGTGACTCTATAGTGTCGCTATAGTATATAAGCTTTTCTATACGTAAAAACGCAGCGAGTATTAATATTGTTAAGCAGAATCTGCACTTGCTTCCATGTAAACCATTTCAAACTTAGTATTATCAGGACCAAAATCTCCGAGAGGATAGATAACTGCTCCAGATGATAGTTCAAGTTGTCTTTTTTCAGGATTGCATACTGAAAACATTAATGTTTCATAGCCTTCTGACAGAAGTCTCTCTGCAATATCTGTAGCAGAGATTACAATTTCATCATTTACATTAATACCCCACCCAATTTCCGGATAATCGTCACCATGTGTGCTAACTACTACACTTTTTCTTCCAGTAATTAAATTGGAAATATCCTGAGGTACGTTCTCCCCCCAAGCATAATGCATTACAATATGTAACATATCATCAGCAACAGTTTGTACTGGTGGTAGCGATCTGCCAGAGCGACCAGCATCTATCTCATAATCAGATTCATGCCTACTCAAAATTGCATCGCTTGCAAGCATATCCATGCTAAAGCTGTTATACTGCGCTCCTTCAAATATAAATAAAGGCCCGCCATTGAAATCTTGGGCTGTAAATAGTTTTTTTGTCATAATATTAGTGAATTTGAATGGTTTTAAAAAGATTACTTTTGCATTTTTGATAGAAAAAACGCCGCGGGGGAGATTTGAACTCCCGTGCCCTTTCGGACAGTGAATGTTTACCGCCTGGTAGCAATCATACGGTTCTTGCGAATCACCGCAATGGCCAGGCTATGCGACCGCGGCATAAAGTACCCTTGTCTAAGCCATAATCCGTATCTATTTAAATGCTTTTTGTTAGCGGGTTTTACCTTGCTGAACCACTTAGCGACTTCCTTATTGCCTGCTATGCAGATACTATAATTCCGCTTTCCCCAAGTAAAACAACGGAAACCCAAAGAACTTATTAGCTTTGCCAAACCATCTCTTAATGCCTCTGAAGCAAAGCCAAATTCAACTCTTGGATACGTATGATATTTCTGTTTGTTAATTCGATCAAAACGTATGCAACCATCAGTATCAAAAATACCTCGCAAAAATGCGTATTTGCATGTTCTGTTAGTATTGAATATAGATTCTTGTACTCTTCCAGTATATAGTTTTGATTTTGCTTCAAAACCTTGTTTAATGAAAAATTCGGCAACTATTTTTTTGCTAGTTTGGACACCATAGCATCCATTAGCACCTCCACTTCTGAATTTTGCTCTGAATTCAAGTTTAAAAATATCCATTAGTAAAGGAACGATATGATTGTTGTAATAGTCCTTTTCATCTAAAGAACCTCGCACTTCCCAATTTCGAGAATTTTTATTTTTGTATAACGAACCGTCTCCGGTATGTATTCCTATTAACTCTGCTTCTTTTTCATTCATTTTAGTACCTCTGAAATCCCAATCTAACGTTGAGATTTCTTGCACTTGTTGTAAGAAATCTCTTAATTCGACGAGGAGGACTTCTTAGCAAAACTCCGTAATTGCTTTTCGCGTCAATAGACCGAAAAGCATAATTTGGGAGTTTTGCGTGTCCTCTGAGCACAATAGAATTAGTGGTTTAAATACCCTATCGTGGTGTGTCCAGTGGCTAGTGGAGTGGTTTGTTTTTAGAAACATTAAAATAGCCAAGTTTTCATTGTGGTAGTATGTTCAGGCACGTATTCAAAGTACCTTCGCTTTTGAAGGCAACATTAGCTGAATGGCGGAAAAATAATCCTTCGCTTTTTGCTGCTGCGCTTGCATTTTATTCTTTTTTTTCCATCATTCCTATCCTAGTGATAGTTGCTGCAATAGGAAACCTTTTTTTTGGCCAAGCTGCTGTTGCAGGCCAGTTGGAAACAAGTTTTTCAAAACTATTTGGAGATAAAGTTGCCAATGTTATTCAGACAACATTAGCAAGCACTTATAACCAGACATCGAATGTTGTAGTGGCTGTTGCAGCTGGCTTTGTTATACTTGGAGCTTCTTATGTTTTTGTCCAGATGAGAAACGCTCTTAACATGATTTGGAATGTTAAAGAAAACAAAAAAACGCTTCAGCGTTTTGTTGAAGGGCGACTGATTTCTCTGGTAATGGTAATTGGTGTATCTGCATTGCTTTTGATGTGGCTTGCAACAAGCACAACAATTTCTGCTTTTATCCTGCTGTCTGCTTCTGGTACAGTAAATTCTCTTTTGATAGAAACTGTTAACTTTATACTGCTTTTTATTATATCTTCTTTGTTGTTTGCAATGATATACAAGCTTCTGCCGTCTATTAAGCTTAAATGGAAAGATGTTGGATTAGGAGCAATGGTAACTGCTTTTCTTTTCACCACAGGAAGCTATCTTATTGCTTTTTACATCAGCAAGGTAAGCATTGCATCGTTATATGGCGTAGCAGGCTCAATAGTTGTTCTTTTGTTTTGGCTTTACATTTCTGCACAGTTGTTTTTGTTTGGTGTTGTATTCACCAAAGTATATGCTTCCAGGCATGGCTCACACAGAAAACGCTCAAAGTAGAGTGAGAATTACAGCTCCTGCAACTATCATAACAGAACCTAATACTATGTGCTTAGTGATGTTTTCATGCTTCTTCAGGAACAAGAACGCGAGAAACAATGAAATCAACGGCTGAATGCTTGCCAGAGGCATAACTACGCTTACCGGGCCTTTTGACAATGCAAGAAAAATAAACGAAATTCCGCCTACTGAGAAAATACTTGTAATCAAGAACAGCTTGGCTTTATCAAAGCTTCTGGGAAGAGTTTGCCATTTTTTGAGTGCAGTTATTATAACTACCTGAATTAGAATCGCTGCGCTGAAAGTAACAGCCAAACCGCCAAAAAGCGCATTGGAATTGTTCAAAGCTGTTTTTGCAATTACTGCAGAAACACCTATTAATGCTGAACCGGCAACTGCCATTAAAATATATTTCTTATTAATTTTAGTGTGAGGATGCTTGAATGCAAGAACAAATACTCCGCTGATAATGAAAATGGTTCCACTTAGTATAGCTAACGTGAGTTTTTCTTTAAGAAATAAAACTGAGAGAGAAGTGGAAATTAGCGGAGCAGCGCCTATTATTGGAACTGTAATGCTGACACCAAGCTTCCTGAATGCGGTAAATAGGAGCAAAGCAGCTATTCCTGGATCAAATACGCCCCTTATTGCGAATAACAAACTTGCTTGAGCAGAAGGCAACCCCAAATTCGCAAATAAAGCAATAAGCCAGACTACTGCTGCGCTTATTGTAAATATTATGATAGCACTGAACTGTGAATGATGCTTGTTGAGTGCAAGTTTTATGAATATAGCGCTTATAGAAAAGGAAATTGCACTAATAATCGCGAAAAGTTCTGCATACATCTAACTTTTTTTTATGAGCTTGTTTTTAAACGTTTCGCCATGTTAGAACTCAGAAACTTGTGATCATGCTCAAAAACAGCGTTTTTGACACAAAATATATATAACAACTTCTCACAAATTAACAAGGAATATGACTCAGATAAACAAGCTCGTTATGCATGGCTTTAAGTCTTTTGCAAAGAGGACAGAACTGCCTTTTTCCAGAGAATTTAATATTATTCTAGGCCCAAATGGGGCTGGCAAAAGCAATGTTTTAGACAGCCTTTGCTTTGTTCTCGGCAGAATCTCAAGCAAAGACCTGCGAACTGAGAAACTAGCGCATCTTATTTACAATGGAGGCAAGACAAAACAGCCAGCTGCAAAAGGAGAAGTAAGCCTTTTCTTTGATAATTCAGAAAAACTATTCCCTTTCGAAGAAGCTGTTATGAAAATTAGCAGAATAGTTAAACCTAACGGCCAAAGCGTGTATAAAATAAATGACAAAGCAAGCAGACGCCAGGAAATTATAGACATGATGGCACTCGCTAAAATCAATCCAAACGGCTACAACATAGTTCTTCAAGGAGACATAAACCATTTTGTTGAAATGTCTTCTGAAGAAAGAAGACAAACAATAGAAGACATTGCAGGAATAGGAGTTTACGAAGATAAAAAGAAGAAAGCGCTTGCAGAGCTTGAAAGAGTTGAGTCAAGAATAAGAGAAGCAGAAATATTGCTTGCAGAGAGAAAAACTCATTTAAGAGAACTTAAGAAAGACAGAGACCAAGCTTTAAAATACCGAGAATTAAGCAACAAAATAAAGCAGGACAAGGCAACACATCTTCACCTGCAAATGAAATCCAAATCATCAAGAAAAAGCGGCTTAGATAAAGAAATTGCCGAGCAAAAACAGGAAATTGAGAATATAAAAAGCGCTATTGAAAAATTTAAAGCGGCTGTTGAAGAAAGAAAAAAAGAAGCTGATTCTATTACTGAAGAAGTTGAGCAAAAAGGAGAAGTAGAGCAAGTTGCAATGCACAAATCCATTGAGCAGACAAGAGTTGACATTGCTACGGCCAACAATAGAATTAGCATGATTAACACAGAGCTTGAGAAAGTTACTTCAAGGCGTGAGCAGCTCAAGACAGACCTCACAGGATTAGATGAAAAAGTTGCTGACTTATCATCAAAATCTGCAGAGCTTGAGAAAAATAAAACTTCACTGATTGAAGAGAAAACCCGGCTTGAAAAAGAGACAAAAAAACTTCGCGGAAACGATTTTAGCGATGTTGCTAAGGTTGAAGAGCAACTGATAAAGCTAGACAAGGAATCAGAGAGCCTGCAGGCAGAAATCCAAACAGTAGTTGAACGCAAACAAGAGCTTTTGCGCGATAAAGATAAAATAGAATTCCAAATAGCTTCTGTTGACGAAAGTGTTAAAAAAATTGAAGAAATAAAACAAACACACAAATCAGAGCTTGAACAGCTTGAAAACAAACGCAAAGAATTCAAAAAAACAGTTCTAGAACTGAATAAGTTACTAAGCGAAGACTCATCTATCTCTGCAAACATTGGAGATATTAAAAGAAGGCTTTACAAAGCAAATGAAGACTTCACTAAACTAAAACTACAGCACCTTGCTTCCCGCGAAAGAGCTTTTGGAAGCAATGCTGTAAAGGCAATACTTGAACAAGACGAAATAAAAGGAATACACGGCTCTGTTTCGCAACTAGGAACAGTTCCTGATAAATATTCTGCTGCTTTAGAAGCATCTGCAGGAGCAAGAATTAACAGCCTTGTTGTAGACACAGACTTGGTTGCTTCCAAGTGCATCAAATACTTAAAATCAAAAAAACTTGGGCGTGCAACTTTCCTTCCATTAAACAAGCTAAAACAGAGCAGCGTAAAATCAAAAATAGAAGGCTCTCATGGAATGGCTGTTGACCTTGTTTCGTTTGATACAAAATACAAAAACGTTTTTAGCTATGTTTTTGGAAATACGCTTGTTGTTGATGACATAGATTCTGCAAGAAAGCTTGGCATAGGCAAATACAGAATGGTAACGCTTGACGGAGACTTAACAGAACTTTCAGGAGCAATGCGAGGCGGCTTTAAGCAAAAAACAGCCAGCGCTTTCCGGGAAAAAGACTTAAGCAAAACCATTTCAGACTCTGAGAAAAATATCACTGAATTGGAAAGCGCTTTGCAAATTCTTGAAAACAAAAAAACTGAAAACGAAGAAACCATTGCAAACTTGCGGGAATCAAAAGCAGCTTTTGAGGGAGAAATAATAAAAGCTGAAAAAAGCCTGCACTTAGACTCTTCTGATGACGATGTTTCAAAAAAGAATAAAGAACAGTTAAATTCTGAATTAAAGAAAATCTCTTCAGAAATTTCTGAAATAGAAACTAACTCATCTGAAATCAATGATAAAATAGCAGCTGTAAAATCAGAAAAACTAAAACTTCGCGAGCAAGTAAGCAGTCTCGGAAACCCTGCTGTTATAGCAGAACTCGCTGCCCTTGACCAAAAGATAACCGAACTGAACGACCAAGTAATTTCTGCTAATGCTGAAATAAACAACTCAAAAGTCCAGTCTGAAGAAATACTTGCGCAGGAGAAAAACAGAATTTCCCAAATCATAAAACAAATCACAAAAGAAGAGGAAAACTTCACTTCAGAAAAAAACCAGCTTGTTAATAACACAATTTCACAGAAAAAACAGCTTTCAGAAATGAACCTAAAAGCTTCAAAATTCCAGGCAAAACACAAAACGCTTTTCGCAAAGCGCACAAAACTCATTGAAGAGATACAAAACTATGACGAGCGAATTATCAGAAAAGAAGAGCAAATCAATACAGCAGAAGTCAAAATAAACAATGTCACGATAAAAGCTTCTGAAATTTCAGGAGAGTTAGCAGGATTACAAGAAGAATTTTCACAATATTCAGATGTTAAACTGTTAGAGAACGCTTCTGAGGAACAATTGAAAGCAGATATTTCCCGATTTGAGCGAATGGTTGTTCAGATGGGCAATGTTAACCTGAAAGCACTTGAAATTTATGAAGATGTTGAAAAGCAATATGGTGAATTGCTTGGCAAGAAAGAAACCCTTGCAAAAGAAAAAGATGATGTTGCTGGCATGATGAGTGAAATTGAATCCAAGAAAAAAGATTTGTTCATGAACACTTTTAACACGCTTAATAATAATTTCAAA
>CEQE01026811.1_pt1 | contig 32727 bp, 27 predicted proteins | sample 356201 | NCBI WGS metagenome assembly CEQE01 (sample SAMEA2619970, study PRJEB7988) | marine metagenome | biome: marine biome (ENVO:00000447); feature: mesopelagic zone (ENVO:00000213) & marine oxygen minimum zone (ENVO:01000065); material: "saline water (ENVO:00002010), including plankton...
AGCTCCGACCTCAAGACTCCATCCGGGATCCCGAGCCGTGTCCCGTGGGATGGTTGTCTCAGTGCTTCAGGCCTGCAAGCGCCTTCTGGCGCCAGTCCTCGGTGGTGTCAACGGCGTTGAACGTGAAGCAGTGGATGCCTGTGATCCCCAGCTCGGCTGCCCTCTTTGACAGGGGGGTGATCAGCTTGTTCGGGTTGTAGCCCCCCGGCGAGAGCAGCCGAATCACCGATGTGCGGTTCTTCTTGAGGTAGCGGGCCGAGTGGCCTATGCCGAGTCGCAGCGAGATGGTGAGGAGTCGCGTGCGGTCCACCGCGCCTGGTACCCCGAGGTGGCAGGGAAGGGTTACACCGGCGGAGCGCCGTTCTGCCAACCAGCTCCCGATCTTCTGGTGGTCAAGGCACATCTGGGTCGACATGTACCCCTCGAGGCCGGCCTCGGTGATGATCTCCTGCTTCTCCAGCAGGGCGGAGATGAGGGCGTCGTCTGGGATTGTGCCGTGCCCGTCGGGATAGGAGCCGATGCCGACCACGTCGATGTCCGGCTTCCTGGCCAGGAACGATCGAAGGAACGAGGCTGCGTCTGTGAACGGTCCGTGCGGCTCGGCGTCGCCACCGATGACGAAGACCCGCCTTATCCCGAGCCCGGTGATGCGGGCGACGATCTGGTCCACGTGGGCCTCACCCTCGACCATGCGGGCTGCGATGTGGGGAATTGTCGAGAAGCCGTAGTTTCCGAGCCGCTCGCAGGGGTCGAGGGTGTCTTCGACTGTCCTGACGGGGGAGCAGGTCATCGAGACCGTCGAACCGGTCGGGATGAAGGGGATCTGGTCCTCGAGGTTCTTGAGTGGGATCAACTCGAAGGTCATGCCCTCGAGCAGGCGCCTGTGGACGTCACGGTCTCCCCTGGCCAGATGCGGTCGCCGCCGCTTTCGGTCACCTGGCGGTACCGGGGCGGAGTTCTCCGTGGCCGTCAACTCAGTCCCACGATCTCGCCGTTGTCGTCAATGTCGATGCGGGCGGCGGCAGGTGACCTTCCGAGGCCTGGCATGGTCCGCATGTCTCCGCAGATCGGGTAGATGAAGCCGGCGCCGATGCTGGCTCGAACCTCCCGAACCGGTAGACGCCATCCGGTGGGTGCACCCTTGAGTGCCGGATCCGAGGAGATCGAGAGGTGCGTCTTGGCGATGCATACCGGCAGGTCTCCAAAGCCGTTGGCCTCGTAGGTGTCGATCTGCTTGTCGGCCTGGGCTGAGAAGTCGACTCCGTCGGCTCCGTAGATCTTGTCTGCGACGGTCCGGATCTTGTCTCGCAGCGGCATCTCATCGGGGTAGAGGACGGCGAACTCGCTTGGCTCCTCACATGCCTCGGCGACTGCTGCCGCCAGGTCTGCGGCGCCGGCACCCCCGTCGGCGAAGTGTGTTGACACGGCCGCCCTGGCTCCGTACTCGTCGGCTATCTCATGGATAGCGGCAATGTCGCCGTCGTGGTCGCCCGGGAAGGCGTTGATGGCCACCACGGGCGACACCCCGTGGACCGCCATGTTCTCCAGTTGTTTGCGCAGGTTGTCGCCACCCTGATGTACCTCGTCGGGGTTTTCCGCCAGCAGTGCCTCGGGCAGGGGTTTGCCGGCGATGATCCGGTGGTTTCCGGAGTGTGCCTTGAGGCCGCGTACCGTCGCGACCAGTACGGCGGCATCGGGTGCGATTCCCGAGATGCGGCACTTGATGTTGAAGAACCGTTCCGCGCCCATGTCGGCGCCGAAGCCGGCCTCGGTCAGGAGGTAGTCGCCGGTTCGGATGCCGATCTGGTCGGCGATGATCGATGAGTTGCCGGTGGCGACGTTTCCGAACGGCCCACAGTGGACCAGCGCCGGTGTGCCCTCGAGGGTCTGCATCAGGTTGGGCTTGATGGCCTCTTTCAGGATCACCGTCATGGCGCCGGCGACCTGGAGGTCCTCGGCTGTCACCGGGGTACCGCCCGTGTCATAGCCGAGGACGATTCGGCCCATTCGGGCCCTCAGGTCAGCGAGCGACGTGCAGAGTGCCAGGGCTGCCATGACCTCGGATGCGGCGGTTATGTCGAATCCGGTCTCACGGGGAACGCCGTCGAGCCTTCCACCGAGGCCTACGACCACGTGGCGCAGCGCCCGCTCGTTGATGTCGAGTACCCGCCGCCAGGTGATGCTGTGTGGGTTCAGGTTCAGGTCGTTGCCGTGAAACAGGTGGGCGTCGAGCATTGCCGAGCACATGTTGTGGGCGGCCGTGACGGCGTGCATGTCACCTGTCAGGTGCAGGTTGAACAGTTCCATTGGAACGACCTGGCTGTACCCGCCTCCGGCGGCTCCGCCCTTGATGCCGAAGGTCGGACCCATCGACGGTTGCCGGATGGCGATCGTGGCCCTCTTGTCTATGTGTGAGAATCCCTGACCGAGACCGACCGTGGTTGTGGTCTTGCCCTCGCCGAGTGGTGTAGGCGTGATTGCCGACACCACCACGTATCTGGCCCTCGGCCGGTCTGCCATGGCGTCGATGGCACCCAACTTGACCTTCGCCGCACCGTCGCCGTGGGGCTCGATGAACTCGTCGGGGATTCCCGCATCGGCGGCAACCTTGCCTAGTGGCAGGAGGTCGGCACTGCGGGCTATCTCCAGGTCGGAGGGGAACGTCATTGTTCTCTCGCTCTTCTGTGTCAGGCGTGTTCGCGGTGGCGGGAGCCTACTTCTCGTAGACACCTAATACCCACACTTCGGGACAGGCTCCCACGATGCGGGATCGTGTTGGCTGAGCTGGAGCCGGTGGGTTCTGCTAACCGGCTGCGTCCTCGAGGCTCTCTCTCCGGCGGGCCATGAAGTCCAACATCGCCTCGTCGACCGCCTCGTCGAGCGCCGGTGCCTCGTAGGTGGAGAGCATCTGCTTCCAGATCACGTTCGCCCGCTGTGCGGCATCCAGGCTGCCTTCCTCCTCCCACTGTTCGAAGGAATCATTGTTGGCGACCTCTGAGCGGGCGAAGGCGGTCTCAAAGTTGGCAAGGGTGTGGGCAGCCCCCAGGAAGTGCTGGCCTGGGCCGACCTCTCGGATGGCATCCAGTGCCTGGCCGTTCTCTGACAGGTCCACGCCCTGCACCAACTTGCCTGCCAGCCCGCACTGGTCCGCGTCGATTACGAACTTCTCGTAACCCATCGCCAGACCACCCTCCAGCCAACCAGCCGAGTGGAGCATGAAGTTGACACCACCCATGAGTGCCGGAATGAAGGTAGCCATGCTCTCCGCTGCGGCCTGGGCATCAGGCACCTTTGAGGCACACAGGTTGCCACCGGAGCGGAACGGCACCCCCAGACGGCGGGCGAGGGCACCGACTGTGTACAGCACAAGGGCAGGCTCGGGCGTACCGAACGTTGGCGCCCCGGTCTGCATCGACATGGAGCTGGCAAACGAGCCGAACACGACAGGCGCGCCCGGATTGACCAGTTGCACGAAGGCCATTCCTGCCAGCGCCTCGGCCAGGGTCTGGGTCGCAACTCCGGCAACGGTCACCGGAGCCATTGCCCCGGCAAGAATGAACGGGCTGATCATCGTGGCCTGCATCGAGAGCGCGTAGGCCTCCGCGGCCTCGAGCATCGTGGCATCCCAGGCCATCGGCGACGAGGCGTTGATGAGGCTCGTCATGACGGTGTTTCCGGCAACGAAGTCGTCGCCGAACACCAGCTTCGCCAGGTCGATCGAGTCCTGCGCGCGCTCGGCGGCAGTCACGGACCCCATGAACGGCTTGTCGCTGAACTTGAGGTGGGCATAGACCATGTCAAGGTGGCGCTCGGGCACGGGGATGTCGACCGGCTCGACCACGGTCCCGCCCGAGAGGTGCATGTGCGGGCTGGTATACGCCAATTTCACGAAGTTCCGGAAGTCCTCGATGGTCGCGTAGCGGCGGCCTTCGTCAATGTCGAACACGAACGGCGACCCGTAGGCGGGGACGAACACCGTGGCATCGTCACCCACCTGGACGCTGCGGGAAGGGTTCCTGGCATGATGCGTGAAGGTGGAGGGTGCTGAGGCGGTCACGATCTCGCGGCACATTCCGCGGGGGAACCGGACCCGTTCACCATCCACATCGGCACCTGCTTCGCTCAACAGGGCAAGAGCCGGCGGGTAGTCGCGAAAGTCGATTCCAACCTCTTCGAGGATGGTGTCTGCATTGTGTTCGATCAGCTCAAGGCCCTCATCTGAGACGATCTCCACAGGTGCGGTCGTTCTTGTCAGGTACGGCTGTACCTCCACCGACGGTGAGGACCGCTGGGTCTGTCGGGCTGCCCGGCCGCCGCTTCGGCGGCCTACTGGTTCCTGGCTCATTGCTGCTCCCCGTCCTGTGTCGGATTCCTGCGACGGTGCTCCCGTCGACCGCTTCCTGCTGAGGTACCGGTGCGGGGCGGGAGCTCTATCCGCGTCGAGAGACCGGGGTAGTCGGCCGTGCGGTGGGGGATTGCCATGGCGTCCACGAAGTGTTCCTGAAATGACGGCTCGAGTGCGGTCTCGACCTTCTCGATTCGCCTCACGGAGTCCTGGATCTCGACCCTCGCTGTCCCGGAGAGGAGCGCCATCGCTGCACCGGCTCCTGCGGCATTGCCCACGGAGGCGACCTTGTCCGGATCACAGTCCGGAATCAGCCCCAGAACGGTTGCCCTGGTCGTGTCGATGTGGCTGCCAAAGGCCCCTGCCAGCCCTATCTGGTCAACCCGGTCGACACCCAGATGGTCCATGAGCAGCCGGACACCGGCGTACAACGCCGCCTTCGCCAACTGGATTGCGCGGATGTCGTTCTGTGTCACGAGGATCTGCTGACCCTCGTGGGTTCCAGGATCGTGGAGAACGTACGAGTACGTGCGGCCGTCGGTGACTATGCGTGGAGAGGTCCCTGTACCGGCGCCACCGATGACGCCGTCAGAGTCCATCAACCCGGCAAGCCACAGTTCGGCTACGACCTCGATGATGCCGGAGCCGCAGATCCCGGTTACGCCCGTGTCGGCAACGGCATGCTCAAACCCCGGTTCGTCAGACCAGACCCCGCTCCCGATCACCCTGAAGCGTGGTTCTCCAGTCCCGGGATCGATCCTGACCCGCTCGATTGCACCCGGCGTGGCTCTCTGGCCGGAGCTGATCTGCGCTCCCTCGAATGCCGGGCCGGTCGGGCTCGACGCTGCAAGGACACGACCGTTGCCGGAGAGGACGATCTCGGCATTGGTGCCGACGTCGACGACCAGCTGAACTCCCGCCTGTTCCTGGGGGCGCGTGGCCAGTATCACGGCTGCGGTGTCTGCACCGACGTGGCCGGCGATGCACGGCAGCACATGGGCTCGGGCGGCTGGATGGGTGTCGAGGTCCAGGTCGGAGGCCGACAGGTCCATGGCCTCCTCTGTTGCGAGGGTGAATGGTGCCGTCCCGAGTGGGGTCGGGTCGTATCCCAGGAACAGGTGGTGCATGATCGGGTTCCCGACCAGCACCAGCTCCAGCAGTTCTTCTCTTGTGGCGTCGGCGGCTTCGCACAGTTCCGCCACGAGCGTGTCGAGCGCCTCGCGGACGGCTGAGGTCAACTCGACCTCGCCTCCCGGGTTCATCATCACGTACGAGACCCTGCTCATCAGGTCCTCGCCGAACCTGATCTGGGGGTTCATGGTGCCGCCGGTGGCCAGAACCTCGCCGGTTGCCAGGTCGCAGAGGTGCCCGGCGATAGTTGTCGAGCCCACGTCGACTGCAATACCGAGAGCCCGGTCGCGCAGGCCCGGCCAGGCTGCAACAACCCGAGTTCCGTCCCGAACGGCCACGGTCACCGTGTCGGCTCCGGAAGCGAGGACTGCCCCCAACTCCTCGTCGGCTCGGCTCTCGACCTCGATGTGGTCCAGCCCCCACTGGTCGGTCAGCGAGTCGATGAGCCATGTGGCGGGTCGCCCCCGCTCATCGGGCACCTCGACCAGTCGGAGTACGAGAACCGGGTCGAGTTGGACGTCGCCCAGGTCGACCTCTTTCCTGATGACCTGGCGGTGGACCTGGCTCGTAGACGGGACATCGACTACCAGGTCTCCCCTGATCCTGGCGGCACAGCCCAGACGCAGGTCTCCCAGAAGTGGACGGCGTCCCCGGTAGTCGCGCTCGACCGGGCCCCTGGAGGAGATGTGTTCCACGGAGGCTGCAATGTTGTGCTTGGCGAACTCGCCGAATGTGGGCTCGACCTGGCATCGCCCACAGATCCCTCGACCTCCACATACCGAGTCAAGGTCGACTCCCAACTTCCGGGCGGCGTCAAGCACCGTGGTGTCGTCGGGTACGTGGCCCCTGTGGCCCGAGGGCGTGAAGACCACAAGGTGGTCGTCAGCAGGGGAGTCCATCGGGTCCTGGTCAGGCCGGTGGGCGACGGCGACCACCGCGGCGTTCACGGGTAGCAGCGCTGGGGTCACGGTTCAGGCGGATCCATGTGGCGCAGTCGGTGTCGTGTCCGGCAAGCACGTCGGCGGCCTTGACCGCGGTCTTCACCTCGGCGTGGAGGGGGTTCATGATCGCCGAGGTCATTCCGTGGGCGATCGCCATGGAGAGAAAGGTTCCGGTCACGGCATGGCGGTTCGGTAGGCCGAAGCTGACGTTGGACGCCCCACAGGTGGTGTTCACCTTCAGTTCCTCGCGTAGGCGTCGCACCAGTGCGAAGACCTGCTGTCCGGCGGTACCCATGGCACCGATCGGCATCACCAGTGGGTCGACGATTACGTCGGCGGCTGCGATGCCGTGGTCTGCTGCCCGGTGGACGATCTTGGCAGCAACCTCGAACCTCACATCGGGGTCCTCGGAGATGCCGGTGTCGTCATTGGATATTGCCACCACGGCGGCACCGTGCTCTGCGACCAGTGGCAGCACCCGCTCCAGAACCTCGTCCTCGCCGGTGACAGAGTTGACGAGCGGTTTGCCCTCGTAGGCGGCGAGCCCGGCCTCGAGTGCCTCGATGATCGACGAGTCGATTGAGATCGGTACGTCCGTCACCGACTGGACGAGGGTGATGGCGCGGGCCAGGAGTGCGGGCTCGTCGGCGAGTGGGATGCCTGCATTGACGTCGAGCATCTGTGCCCCTGCCTCGACCTGGGCAACGGCATCGGCCTCGACACGGCTGAAGTCTCCGTTCTTCATCTCCTCGGCCAGCAGCTTCCGACCGGTCGGGTTGATGCGTTCCCCGATCATCACAAAGGGTCGGCCGAAGCCGATCGCCACCTCACGGGTGGCTGAGCTCAAGACGGTGTCGGTCATCTGGGTTCTCCTACGGACATCGTGGGCGTCAACCCGCTAGGTGTCGATTGTCTCTTTGTCGAGTCCGCCGGACGAGACGAGAAGCTCAAGTCTCTCAGGTGGGAATACCTCGTCTATCCGGCTGACCTCGATGGCCACGGCAGCTGCCATGTCAGCGCCGCATTCAACAGCCTCGCGTCGCCATTCCGCAACGTAGTCGTCGGTCTCGGTCAGGCCTGCAACGGTTGCGGCACGGTCTATCGCGTGTTGGAACCGCGCATCCAGCAGGGCCTTTTCCCGGTGTCTTCCAGCCTGGGCGGTTACCTGGGCCGGGATGTCGCGCCAGTAGATGGTTACGAGCCTGGAGGCCATCGGGTCAGGCCACCCTGGCCGGTGATGCTGTCGATCCGGAGGTCGGGTCGCCAACAGTCGGATCACCCAGGTGCACGACGCTCGTCTCGAGTTCGCCGTACCCGGTGCGGTGGACCTCGTACCGGAGTCCGAGGCGTTCGGCGGCGAGCCTTCCTCTTTCGATGAGGGCGGGGTCGTCGGTCTGGGCCAGGTAGAGAAGCCTGGTGTAGTGGCCGAAGTAGTCGGGGAGGAGTTGCGGGTACCGGTCGAGGCCCAGGCCGGCTATGACGATTCGGTCAAAGTGCCTGACGAGGTAGTCGGTGAGGTAGAAGGTGCCTATCTCGGCCTCCTGGATCTCGTTGAAGGGTCCAGATCCTGTGAAGAACTCGTAGCAGTGGGCGCCAGGGAGGCGTTCGACCCCGAGTTCGGCGCAGACGGCGTCGAGGCGCCCGCCGGTTCCGCAGTCGGCGTACCCGACGAACACGCGACCGTAGCGATCCTTGGCCGACGTGACCCGTTCCTCCACGGCATCCGGGATCAGGTCAGGCGTGTTGTGCAACGAGGCGGGGAGACACTCCACGTCGATCTGGTTGAGGTCGTTGGCCCTGACCACCTCGAGGAGTTCCCGTGCCAGCGCGCCGCAGGCGATGACAAGGGTCCGTCCGTCTGTGGCCCCGGTCTGGCGGGGCATCACCTAGGCCGCTGCCGAGCGGCGCTCGGCGATGAGTTGCTGGGCTGTTTCTGCTGCGACAGCCGCGTCCCGGCAGTAGGCGTCGGCCCCGATGGCCTCGCCGAACTCCAGGTTCAGGGGTGCTCCGCCGACGATCACCGTGTACTCGGAGCGGAGGCTCTTTTCTTCGAGTGTGTCGATGACCACCTTCATGTAGGGCATCGTGGTGGTCAACAGGGCTGACATGCCGAGGATGTCGGGCTTGTGTTCGTCGAGGGCTCCGAGGAATTCCTCGACGTCGGTGTTGATGCCGAGGTCGATCACCTCGAAGCCGGCGCCCTCGAGCATCATGCCTACCAGGTTCTTTCCGATGTCGTGGATGTCGCCCTTGACTGTTCCGATGACGACCTTGCCGATCGGTTCTGCTCCGGTCTCAGCCAGCAGCGGTCGCAGTATCGCCATTCCGGCCTTCATGGCGTTTGCCGACAGCAGCACCTCGGGTACGAAGAGGATTCCGTCGCGGAAGTCGATGCCTACGATCCGCATTCCCTCGACAAGGGCTTCGTCCAGCACCTTGGAGGGGCCCCAGCCGCGGCCGAGGAGGATGTTGGTGCCCTCGGCGATCTCGTCTGCGAGGCCGTCGTAGAGGTCGTCGTGCATCTGGGTTACAAGGCCCTCGTCGGACAGGGATGCCAGGTCGATTTCCTCGTCGGTGGTTTCGTCTTCTGTCATGGTGCGTCACTCCATTGGGACTTGCGGTGGCCTGGTCGGTGACCGGGCCATGTTTCTGTTCTTCTGCAGAGCCTGGTCCCGTCAGGTGGGAAGGGCCTGCAATGCGGGAACTCTACTCATCGCGGCAATCGAGGTCCACCATGGACGGTCAGGTTCCCACAATGCGGGAAACCCGCTATAGTCGGTTCTCCGACGACCAGATACGAGGCGCAAGAGTGCGAGCCGTCCAGAGCATCGAACGGGCCTTCGGGCTGCTTGAGGAGTTGGCAGGGGAGCCGGCAGGAATCACCGAACTCGCCCGCCGGATCGACCTGCCGACAAGCACGGTCGCCAGGCTTCTCGGAACCCTCGAGGGGGTCGGTGCCATCGAGCGGGTCACCGACGGCACCGGCTACCGCATCGGCCCCACCCTCGTCACCCTGTCGTCCAGCGTTGATCCGTCCCAGAGCCTCCTGGCGGTTGCACAGCCGTTCATGGTCGAACTGGTCGACCTGGTTGCCGAGGCCGTCGGCATTTCGATACCGGCCGGCTACGACGTCCACTACGTGGAACAGGTCGACTGTGCCCACCCGGTACAGGTCAGGGACTGGACGGGAACCAGCCTGCCTATGCACATCGTGTCAGCGGGCCTGGTTGTACTGGCCCAGTGGCCCGACGAGGCGGTGGACCGCTATCTCAGCCGGCGCCTGGAACGCTATACCCCGGACACCGTGACAAGCCCCGACGCTGTCAGGAAGCGCCTGGAGCAGGCTCGCACCGATGGCTTCATCTGGACCGAGGAGGAGTTCGCCGAGGGCATCAACTCGGTGGCAGCACCCCTCTTCGGAAGCGGCGGCGTTGTGGTCGGGTCCATTCACGCGCACGGCCCCAGCTACCGGTTCCCAGATGAGGCCATGCGCGACGTGATCGCCGGTCAGGTGGTGGCGTCCGCGGCGGCCATCTCGTCTGCCCTCGGTCATGGTCACGAGACCTGAGCGGGAACCGGCGACCGGTTGCGGGCTGCCGGGCGATGCACCCACCGCTGGGTAGCTGAGCGTGTCTGCCGTCTACGGAGTGGCCGCGTCCGTGGGCATCGGAGTTGGAGACCACCTCACCCGCGGTGCCGCTGACCGGGTGGGGATACGCCTGACCCTGGCCTCCTTCTTCTTCATGGGCATCCCTGTGTCGGCGGTTGGGGCACTGGTCATGGGAAGTCGCTGGGTCGCTGCCGACATCTTCATCGGGGCGCTCACCGGCGTCATCGCCGTGCTCGCCATCGGTTCCCTGTATCTGGGCTACGCCTCGGCCACCGCCGGGGTCGTCGCCCCGCCGGCAGCGGTCGTCGCGGTGGCCCTACCCGTGTTGGTCGACCTCATCCGGGGAACGGTGCCCACTGTCACGGTCGTAGCCGGGATGCTTCTCGGAATGGTGTCGGTGCTGCTGATCACCGTAAGCCCACGGATCGCCGGAAACGTGCGACGTGGCTTCTCGTTCGGGCTGGCCTCGGGCATCGGGTACGGGTGCATGTTCATCATGCTCGACCAGCTCAGCGCTGTGAGCGGGTTCTGGCCGGTCATGTCCCAGCGTGCTGTGGCGTTCACCATCCTGGCCGCAGCGAGCATCGGATCCCGTAGTCCGGTCTTTCCCAGCCGGGCAGTCTTCAAGACGATCATCCACGGGTCGATCTGGGGTGGGATCGGTGCGATGTTCTTCGTCTACGGCCTGCAGCACGGTGACCTTGCCCCTGTGACCGTCACGGGAACCCAGTACGCCGCCGTGACCGTGGTCTGCGGAATGGTCTTCCGGGGTGAGCAGATGCGGTGGTGGCAGGGAGCAGGGCTGCTCGGTGCAGTCTCGGCCGTCGCTCTGATCGTTGCCGGCTGAGGTGTCGCCAGCAGGGGACTCAGGTACGCCAGGTGTTGCGGAGCGTTTCGAGCCCGCCGTCAACCGAGATTGTCTGGCCGCTGACGAGACGCGCGGCAGGTGAGGCGAGGAACACGGCCATGGAGGCAATGTCCTCGGCATCCACGAACGTCCTCATCGAGACCTGGTTCTCGTAGCCGGCCCTGATCTCGTCGCTGGCTGTACCGGTGGCCGTTGCCTCTGCGGCGATGACACGGTCCATGCGGTCTCCGCCCACCGATCCGGGGCAGATCGTGTTCACGCGGATGCCAAACTCACCGAGTTCCATGGCAAGCGTCGCACCCAGTCCGACGACCGCCCACTTGGAGGTCGCGTACGGCGATCTCATCGGGTAGCCGGTGATACCTGCGGTCGACGCGGTGTTCAGGATCGAGCCTCCTCCGGCCTGCCGCAGCAGCGGAACCGCGCGCCTGCACGTGAGGAACATGGACCTCACGTTGACCGCCATGGTCTGGTCCCAGTCACCTGCATCGAGGTCCTCGATGGGACCGGTGGGACCCGCAATTCCGACGTTGTTGCACAATACGTCGAGTCCACCCAGGTGTTCTTCGACCGCAGCGAAGAGCTCGTCCACCGAGCCCTCGTCGGAGATGTCGGTGCGCGTCATGGATGCACCATCGGGTGGCGTGCCGACAAGGTCGGCCACGTGGACCATCGCACCGGCACCGAGGAATGCCCGGACCATTGCCCTTCCGATTCCCGAGGTTCCACCTGTCACCAGAACCCGCTGGCGGGAGCTATCTGAACTGGCGTTGTCGGGCATCTGGCCTCCCACGGTCGGCTGGGTGCCAAGACCGAGGTCCGGGCCGACCTGGCGGCAACCTAGCCGCGGCTCCTGAGGTCGCAGCATCCTCCAGCCCGAGGAAAAACTCTTGCCACTTCGTGGAAATACCATGCCGAAGACAGATAGCCTCTCGGTCCAACACGTCGACATCGCTCCACTGGACGCTGCCGACGGTGTCAACCACACGCCCGGGGTCGCCCATACCGGCCGGCCTCCGCTGCGAAGGAGTACACAATGAGCGAATTCCCCAACCGCGCCAACGTCGTCGTGATTGGCGCAGGCATCGTCGGAAGTTGTCTTGTCGGGCACCTCGCCCGTCTGGGGTGGACCGACATGGTCCTCGTGGACAAGGGCCCCCTACCCAACCCGGGTGGATCCACCGGCCACGCGTCCAACTTCATCTTCCCCGTTGACCACAACAAGGAGATGGCCCTCCTTGGCGAGCAGAGCGCCAACCAGTTCCGCGACATGGACCTCTCCGTCGACTCCGGCGGGATCGAGGTCGCCCGCACCGAGGAACGCATGGAGGAGTTGAGGCGACGCATGACCTCTGCCAGGGCATGGGGGATCGAGGCGCACCTGCTGTCCCCGGCAGAGGTGGGAGAGCTCGTCCCGTTCGTCAACGACGACGTCATCCTGGGCGGCTTCTACTGCCCGACGGTCTCCGTCGTCGACTCGCTCGAGACCGGTACCACCATGCGTAGGGAGGCAATCGAGACCGCCGGATGCCAGGTTCTTGCCAACACCGAGGTGCTCGACATAGAGACCATCGAGGGCGCCGGTGGGGCAGCGACGGTGAGCGCCGTGGTCACCGACAAGGGCACCATCTCGACCGAGTACGTCGTCATCGCATGCGGGGTCTGGTCCAACCGAATTGCCAACATGGCCGGGGCGACGATTCCGCTGGTGCCGACAGTCCACCAGATGGCCGACGTAGGGCCCATCGACATCCTGGCCGAGACCAACAACGAGATCGGCTACCCGATCGTCCGCGACATGGACTCCTTTTGCTACGAGCGTCAGTCTTCCGGTTCCATGGAGGTCGGCTCCTACGGCCACCGTGCAATCCTGCACCACCCCGACGAGATCCCCTCGAACGAGGAGGCCGCCCTCTCACCAACTGAGATGCCCTTCACCCCCGACGACTTCGACGACCAGATGGAACAGGCCATCGAGCTGATGGACATGCTGGGCGAAGCCGAGATCAGGTACGCCATCAACGGGCTCCTCTCGCTGACACCCGACGGAATGCCCTGCCTCGGCGAGACAACCGAGGTACGCAACCTCTGGTCGGCCGCCGCAGTATGGGTAAAGGAGGGCCCCGGAATGGCCCAGGTCGTCGCCGAGTGGATGACGTACGGCTACCCGCGTGTCATCGATGCCCACGGCGCCGACGTCTCCCGCTTCTACGAGGGTGAGCGCAGCGACGAGCACATCTGGTCCCGCGCCGACGAGAGCTTCATAAAGACCTACGGCATCGTCCACCCCCAGGAACAGTGGGCTGGTCGGCGCAACATCGAGGTGGGACCGTACTTCTCCCGTCAACAGGACCTGGATGCCATGTTCTTCCAGGCCCGGACATGGGAGCGACCCCAGTGGTTCGGTTCCAACGCCGACCTGGTGGAGCGCTACGGCCTCGAAGAACGACCGGTGGAATGGGACAACCGGTGGTGGAGCCCGATAACGGTCGGCGAACACCTGAACCTCAGGGAGAATTGTGGCCTCGTCGACCTCAGCGCCTTTCAGGTCTACGAGCTCGAGGGGCCCGGTGCAGTCGCCTTCGCCGACATGTTGGCGGTCAACAAGATCGACGTTGCGGTGGGGCGCTCCATCTACACCCCCTGGCTGACCCCCGACGGAGGCTTCCACTCCGATCTCACCATGATGCGCATGGGTGAGGACACGGTCCGAATCGTCACCGGTGTGTTCGACGGCGGGCGGGACGAGTTCTGGGTAAGGAAGTACATGCCAACCGATGGCTCGGTGACATTCCGGAACATCACACGGCAGGTCACCACCCTCGGCCTGTGGGGCCCCAACGCCCCCGCAGTGCTGGGCCAGCTGACAGACCATGACCTCAGCCAGCACGGTTCGCCCTACGGAGCCATCGTCCCGGTTCAACTCGACTGCGGCGGCAGCAAGGTCGATGCATCCCTGTTCCGGATCTCCTACGTGGGCGACACCGGCTGGGAGATCTACACCGACTGGGACAACGGCCCGGCCCTGTGGGACGCCGTAATGGCTGCCGGCGCCGACCTCGGAATCAGGCCGACCGGTGGCGGCGTGTACGGCACATCAGGTCGCCTCGAGAAGGGCTACCGCCTGATGGGAGCTGAGCTGGAGAGCGAGTACAACCCGCTCGAGGCCGGCCTGGCGCGGCCCAAGGTGAAGGCAGCCGACTTCATCGGAAAGGAGGCCTACCTGGCTGCCCGTGAGATCGGTGATCCCGAGGTTCTCATGACGGTCCTGACAGTCGAGGACCAGACGGACAGCCACGGCCGACAGCGCTTCATGCAGGGTGGCAACGAACCCATCCTGATGCCCGACGGCAACCGCATCGTCGACTCCCACGGCCGCTCCAGCCGTGTCACCTCGGCAGGGTTCGGCCCGTCGGTCGGCAAGCACCTTCTGATGGCCTACCTGCCACGCGAGCTGGCCGTCCCCGGTACAGGTCTGCAGGTCATGTACATGAACGACCTGTTCCCGGTGACCGTTGCCTCAACCGGGGCGGTGTTCGACGCCGACGACACCCGGATGAAGTCGTAGCGACCACCATGCGGATACTCGTCTGCGTCAAGCGGGTTCCAGCTCCTGGATCCCGAATCAACGTGACCCCCGACGGTGATGCCGTCGACACGGCCCATCTCGGGTTCACCACCAGTCCCCATGAGGAATGCGCGGTCGAGGAGGCCGTTCAGATCGCCGAGCAGCACGACGGCGAGGTCACCGTCCTCACACTGGGACCTGCCGAGTCCGAAGAGCAGCTGCGCTACGCAGCCAGCGTCGGTGCACACAATCTGGTGCTCATTCCGATCACTGAGGTCGACTGGGATCCACAGCGGACTGCCTCGGCACTCACCACCGCCATTTCAGGTATCGAGGCGGCCGATGGGACCTTCGATCTGATCCTGTTCGGCAACGAGTCCGCCGACACCGGCGGATTCCAGGTTGGAATCAGGGTGGCGCATGCCCTCGGGCGCCCTGTCGTCAACGGAATCAAGGGCATCGACCTCGCAGATGGTGCTGCCAGTGCCCGGCGTGAGATCGACGGTGGCTTCGAGGTCTACGAGGTTCCGATGCCGGCAGTACTCGGAATCAAGGAGGGCATCAACCTGCCCCGCTACCCGACCATGAAGGGTCGCCTGGCGTCAAAGAAGGCCGAGGTCTCGGCGACAGCAGTCGAGGCGGCAGCAGGTGGCCAGACCAGGGTCCGGCTGCACAGGCCCCTGGAACAGGTCAGCGAGACCGTGATACTCGGAACCGGCCCCGAGGCTGCGCCCGCCGTGGTCGACCTGCTCGAGGAGCTCGGGGTGCTGTCATGAGCCTCCTGGTCCTCTGCGACCACGACCGGGGAACCCTCGATGAGGCATCCCTCGAGGCACTCACCTTCGGGCGGAGCCTCGCCGCCACGGCCGGAATCACCTGCGAGGCCGTGGTCATAGGTGCCGGCGCCGACACGGCAACGGCCTTGCTGGCAGCCCACGGTGCGCAGCGGGTACACCTTGCCGATCACGACGTGTTGACCGATTACGGACCCGAGGCCTGGGGCGAGACCCTCACACAACTGGTGCGTTCCATCGGGGCTACAGCCGTCACCGCATGCGGCACCGACCGTGGGAACGAGGTGCTCGCACACGTTGCCGCCCGGCTTGACGAGCCTTTCGTGGCCAACTGCACCGACATAGATCCCGGTGACGCCTGGACGATGACACGGGTGCAGTGGGGCGGGTCCCTCCTCGAGGATGCAACGCTTGATGCGGGCACCAGGGTGGTGAGCGTCGCCCACCACGCGGTCGAGGCGTCACCGGCTGAGGAACCCGGAGAAGGCCTGGTGGTCCCGTTTACGCCTGACCTGCGTGCCGAGGTGGCCCGAACCGTCGTCAAGGACCGCGTGGTCCTTACACAGGGGATCACGCTCGCGACATCACCTGTGGTCGTCGGTGGTGGCAGGGGTGTCGGATCAGAGGACGGCTTCGCCCAGCTCGAGGACCTTGCCGGAGTTCTCGGCGGCGTGGTCGGCTGTTCGCGAGCAGTGACGAACAACGGCTGGCGACCACACAGCGACCAGGTCGGACAGACAGGAACCCGAATAGCCCCCGACATCTACATAGCGGCGGGTATCTCAGGGGCCATCCAGCACTGGGTTGGTGCAATGGCTGCCGAGAACATCCTGGCCGTCAACACGGACGGAGAGGCCAACATGGTGGCGAAGGCCGGGTATGCGGTGATCGGCGACCTTCACAAGGTCATTCCCGCCATCACCGAGGAGATAGCCCGCCGAAGGGGTTAGGGCGTCCCGGGGGTGGACGATGCCGCAACGGCGTCCTGCACGATCTCGATCGGTACCCAGCCCCGCACGGAGTTGACCATCCACGTGCCGGTCGACTGATCCAGGTCAGCCCGGGTCAGCGACCTCTCCGAGATCTCCCCGGTTGCAAGCAGATGTGCCCGCTGCGTTCCAGGTAGCAGCCCACATGAGACGGGAGGTGTGACCAGAAGGCCGTCGAGTTCGACCACCAGGTTGCCCGTGGTCGTCTCGGTCAGGTCTCCGCGTTCGTTCCACAACAGGACGTCGGGGGAGTCGGGGAACCTGGACCGGGCTGCGTCGTAGACGTCGCGCAGGGTTGTCTTGTGGAACAGGAACTCGTGTTCGCTCTGTACCGGCACCACGTCGAGTGGAACCGACCATGGCATCAGCCCGGAATCGGGAGCGTCGTGAACCTCGAGTTCCACCGAGCCGTCCGCTGAACTCAACAGCCGGAGGCGACAGGGAGAACCTCGGTCCACACTGTCGAGGAGGCGGTTCACGACAGGAGTATCCAGGTTGAAGTTGAAGTGGTCTGCGGAGCGGGCCAGCCGTTCGAGATGCCGTTCACGCAGGTGGACACCGCCTGGAGGGGACCACGACATGGTCTCCAGAAGCCTGAAGTCCGAGCGGGCCCTTCCCAGGACTCGGCTCTTGTGCTCGACCTCTCGGAGTTCCTCGGCCGGGTCCGAATCCCACACGATTCCACCACCCACGCCGTACTCGGCCACACCGCGGCACCGGTCAATCCAAACTGTCCTGATGGCGATGTTGAACTCCATGGTCCCGTCCGGAGCGATGGCACCGACTGAACCCGTGTAGATGCCCCTCCCGTCGCCCTCCAGGGCTTCGATGATCTCGGTGGTGCGGACCTTGGGTGCGCCCGTTATCGACGCCGCCGGGAACATGGCCGAGAAGATCTCAGCTGGTCCGGCAGCCGACCCAGCCTCAACGGTCGACGTCATTGTGTGGAGTGTGGGGTAGGTCTCGATCGAGTGAAGCGCCGAGACCTCTACCGATCCGGGATCAGCGATTCGGCCAAGGTCGTTTCGGACCATGTCGACGATCATCGTGTTCTCAGCCAGGTCCTTTTCGGATCTGGCCAGATGCAGCGCTGCAAGGGCGTCCCACTCCGGGTCCGGGTGACGACCGATTGTTCCCTTCATCGGACGGGAGGTCAGGTGGCCGCCGTCCCTGTGGACGAACAGCTCCGGTGATCCGGAACAGACAGCCCTGTCACCCATGTCCAGGAATGCGCAATGGTCGGCCCTCTGGGCACGGACCAGGTCGCCGAACAGGCCGAGAGGGTCGCCGCCAAAAGGTGAACGCAGGCGGACGGAGAAGTTGACCTGGTAGGTCTCACCGGCGGCGATCAACTCGCGGATGGTGCGCACCGATGTCAGGTAGGCGGGTCGGGACCGGTTTGGGAGCCACGGGCCAACCTGGTAGCCGCCGGTCACAGACGGCCCCGCCGACCTCACCGGAGAGTCAAAGACACCAAAGGACACGAGCGGCACACGCTTCACCCGGGCGGCCCTGACCGCATCATCGAATGCGGGCCCGGCATCGTAGGAGACCATGCCGACAACCCAGTGTCCCGCGTTCACCGCCTTCTCGGCCGCGGCCATTGCCGTCGGGACATCGCGGAGTTCGTTGGCGACAATCGCATCGACAGGATGGTTGAACTCCAGCCAACGACGTTTCCCGGAAATCGGGTACTGGAGGAGGGCGCTGGCGACCTCTGGTCGGCTCACCGGCCGCTGTCGCCCTCCGGTAGGAGGTCACTGCGGTTGTACCCTTCCCGTGCCAGCCGCCTGACGAATACGCCGGACCTTGGCTTGGGTTCGAAGTAGGAGGACTTGGGAGGCATCCGCTCGTCGGCATCAGCCACGGCCATCAGTTCATTCACCGACGTGGGATACATGACGAAGCCGATTCCGCTCCTGTCGTCGCAGCGTTCTACGAGTGTGTCCAGGCCGAGCGGGTCCGGCACGTAGGTGATGTTGGGGTCACTCGCCACATCGGCGATGCCGAACAGCGGTGTCAGCACGGAGTCCTGTAGCCGGGACACGTCGAGAAGGTCGGCCGGGCGTCGACCCGATGCCTCAGGCAGGGTGAGCGAGTACCAGTTGCCAGCCAGGTAGAGGCCGATAGCACCCGGTACCGATGGTCGGGCCGAGTCGGCATCGGCTCGGGGCTGGATGGAGCCAACTGCCGAGAGTGCCTCCAACAACTCCGAGGTGGTCCGGTCGCTCTGGTCCACGACGATCCGGTGGAACGGCAGGACCAGCATCTCAAAGTCTGGGAAGAGCACAGCCTGGGTCCAGCCCAGTGGGCCGTCAGGGTCGGCCGAACGGGACCTGGCGGTGGCGGCGGCGGCCAGACGGTGGTGCCCGTCGGTCACGTAGAGGGTGCGGTCACCGATGAGCTCGATCAGGTTGTCGGCGTCGCGACCGGTGATCGACCACACGGTCTGGCGAATGCCGTCGTCGTCGGATTCCAACTCAGGTGTCGCCTGGCAGAGCCTCGCAATCTCGGCTGCGAGATCACCGGTTCCCCTGAAGGTAAGTGATACCGGGCTGGAGGAGGCACCCACCGTGGTGAGGTGCCTGGCCAGGAGGTCCGTGCGGCCCGGTCGGACAGCCTCGTGGCGCAGTATCCGGGGGTCGCTCTCCTCCGTCACCGGAACCAGGCCCATGATGCCGGTCTGGACGTGGGTCGCCCCGGGCCCCTCGTCGGGCCGGTCGATCTCGAGGCGGTACAGGAACAGGGCCGGCTCGTCGTGGGTGACGTAGGCATCGACCTCGTAGAGCTGCTGCATGGCAGCACTGCATCCGTTCAGGAGGCCCTCGATGTCATAGCGCCTCTCGGGTGCAACATCCTCCTGTGAGCGGGTGACATGCAGGAAGCTGAACTGGTTGACGGCTGCAATGGCTGCCCGCTCGGCAGACGAGTAGGCGTCGTAGGGGCCGGTCGTGACCCTGTCTGTCCACTCGGGTCGGATCACGAGGCCCGGGAACGGGCGAAGGAGCGTCATCGGTCGTGGTGGGTCACCCTGACCCGGATCACGTGCTCTAGACGGGCGAGCCTGTCGACGAGCGAGTCGGGGACCTCCCCGGACACGTCGATAACGGCAACTGCCGCGGTTTCGCCCTCGAAGACCTTGTTCTGCATTGTCTGGACGTTGATCTCCGACTTCCGCAGATCCTCGAAGACAGCGGCCAGCACCCCGACCCGGTCGTAGTGCCTGATGGTGATTGTCGAGGTGCCCAGGCGGGTGTGGACGACGTTCACGCAGTTCAACGGGTCGCCGCTCCGGTATGCCTCGATCACCTCGATTGTTCTTGCAGATGTGGCGTCCTGGGCCTGCTGGGTCGAGGCTCCGATGTGGTGGGTGCCCACGACGTTCGGGCTGGATGCCAACTTCGAGGAGAACTCACCTGTTCCCTGGTCGGGCTCATCGCAGAACACGTCGAGCCCGGCCCTGATTCCCTTTTCGTCGATTGCGGCCAGCAGGGCGGCTTCGTCGATGACCTCGCCACGGCTTGTGTTCAACAGGATTGCTCCGGGACGCATGCCGGTGAGGAAGTCGGCGTCGACAATGCGCTCGGTCCCGGGACCCCCGGGGACGTGGATGGAGACCACGTCGGATTCGCCGAGCAGGTCGCTGAGGCTGTCAACCAGCCTGATGCCAGTGGTCCTGATCCTGGCCTCGGTCTCGGGGTTTCGGTTGGCCTTTCGGACAGCGACAACGGACATTCCGAAGCACCTGGCCCGTTCAGCGACAGCCAGGCCGATCTCACCCACGCCGACAATGCCCATTGTCCGTCCCATGAGGCCCTCTGCTCGGCTGTAGGCCTTCTTGTTCCATACACCGCTGCGCAGGTCGCCGGTTGCATCGGCGATGTGGCGGTCGATTGCCAACAGCAGCCCCAGGGTGAGTTCGGCGACTGCTACGGCGTTCGTCCCGGGGACGTTGCAGACGTAGACGCCGGCGTCGGCGGCTGCCTGGCAGTCAATGGTGTTGGTACCGGCACCGGACCGGACCACGAGCCCCAGGTTCCTCGCCCTGTTGATCGTGTCTGCAGTTACCTCGGTACTGCGGACCACGAGCACATCGGCATCTTCGACTGCATCAGGGAGGTCGTCACCACCAAGGTCGGGTCGAAGGACGCAGTCGTCGCCCCGCTCCCGCAGGCTGTCGACGAACACCTCAGGTAGGGCATCGGCGAAAAGGATCTTCATGACCTCTCCTTTGGCACGCCGGCACCGGCACAGGTGTGCGGGTGACGGGGTAGCCTCGGCGGACCAGGGCGGGCGCCAGCCTAGGCAGCACATCCTGTAAGCACAATGTGGCGGTGTCTCAGCCCAGGGGGACGGGGCACCACGACTGAAGTGGGGGGTAGCAATGAGCCGTCGACCCATGAACCGGAGCGTTATCGTCACCTGTGCCGTCACCGGCTCCGGTGACAGCACAGGCCGGAGCCCCGAGGTGCCGGTGGCACCGACCGAGATAGCGGCCTCGGCGCTTGACGCAGCCTCAGCCGGGGCGGCGATCGTGCACTGCCACGTCCGTGACCTGGAAACCGGCAGGGGAGCGCGCACCGTCGCGCTCTACGAAGAGGTCGTGGAACGTATCAGGGCCGAAAACACCGAGGTCATCGTGAACCTGACCGCGGGGATGGGCGGTGACCTGAACGTGGGCCCCGACGATGACCCGATGGCCTGGCAGCCGGGCACCGATCTCGTCGGAGGCCTCGAGCGCCTCGCCCACGTAGAGGCCATAAGGCCCGATATCTGCTCGATGGACTGTGGGTCGCTCAACTTCGGTGACCACAACGAGGTGTACGTGTCGACCCCGGCGATGCTCCGGATCATGGCCGAGAAGGTCAGGGAACTGGGGGTACGCCCCGAACTGGAGATCTTCGACACCGGCAACCTCTGGTTCGCCGAGACCCTCATCGCCGAGGGTCTCGTGGATGCCCCCTACTGGTTGCAGCTCTGCCTCTCGATTCCGTACGGCACTCCCATGGACGTGGGGATCCTCCAGGCCATGGTCCACCGCCTTCCGCCTGAGGCGGAGTTCACCTCGTTCGGCCTGGGAGCCATGCAGATGCCCATGGTCACCCAGTCGGTGATGCTTGGTGGCCACGTGAGGGTGGGCCTCGAGGACAACCTCTACCTCGAACGTGGAGTGCTTGCCACCAACGCCCAGCTCGTGGAGAAGGCGGTCACGATCATCGAGCTGATGGGGGCGGCGGTGCAGTCTCCCGCCGAGGCCCGCCAGACCCTGGGCCTGACCTGACATGGCGGGCCAGGCCAAGGTGTCTCGACCGTGGACCCGGTCGGGCATCTGCCGAGGTGATCTGTGACCAACCCACCTTGTCCAGCTCGGACCATCGGGGTGGTCGGTACAGGGGTCATTGGCGCAGGTTGGACCGTGCGGGCCCTGGCACGAGGCCATTCGGTTGTCGCATGGGACCCTGATCCCGCAGCGGAGCAGCGACTCAGGGAGTTCATCGGGAGGGCCTGGTCCTCGGCAACACGCCTGGGCCTCTTTCCCGGTGCCGACCCCGAGAAGGTCACCTTTGCGACGTCGGCTGCAGAGCTGGCTGGCATGGTCGATTGGATCCAGGAGAACGCGCCCGAACGGGAGGACCTCAAGCGTGACCTGATAGACGAGTTGGCCGCCGCCGCATCACCTGACACGGTCATCGCGTCCAGCTCATCGGGTCTCCTGCCGTCCCGGCTCCAGCTGGGATGCCGCCATCCGGAGCGTGTCGTTGTCGGCCACCCGTTCAACCCCGTGTACCTGCTGCCCCTGGTTGAGATCGTTGCGGGTGCACTGACCTCACAGGAAACCGTTGATGCAGCGGTTTCCCACTACGACGACCTCGTAATGCACCCGCTTGTCGTAGACACGGAAATCGAGGGCTACCTGTCGGACCGGCTCCAGGAGGCCGTCTGGCGCGAGATCCTCCACCTCGTGAAGGACGGCGTGGCCACCACGGCCCAGCTGGATGAGGCAATCACCTACGGGCCGGGTCTGAGGTGGGCCGGCATGGGTACGAACCTGACCTTCCACCTTGCGGGTGGTGAGCAGGGGATGCGCCACATGCTCCAACAGTTCGGCCCGGCGCTCGAGTTGCCGTGGACGAAGCTGGTCGCACCGGAGTTGACCGATGAACTGGTCGATGCGATGGCTGACGGATGCCTTGAACAGGCTGACGGCCGGTCGATCGTCGACCTCGAGGCGTTGCGCGACGACTACGTCATCAACGTGATGCGTGCCCTGCGCCCGCTTGAACTCGGTGCGGGCCGCCTCGTAGCGGAACGCGAGGCCCGGATCCACTCGGCAGCTGGGGTTGAGCCGTGGTGGCCCGGTGAGCCGGTCGCTGCGCCACTGGACTTCTACCGGGCACCCGTGGAGCCCGACTGGGTGGACTACAACGGCCACATGTCGGAATGGGCGTTCCTGACGGCGTTCGGATGGGCATCCGACAAGCTGTTCAGGTACCTGGGCATCGATGAGGCGTACCGTGGTTCGGGCCATTCCTTCTTCACCGTCGAGACCCACCTGAACAACCTCCGTGAGGCGTCCCTTGGCGACACCCTGCGGATAACCACCCAGGTGTTGGGCTTCGACGAGAAGCGCCTGCACATCTTCCACGCCATGAAGAACGATGAGACCGGTGAGTTGCTGGCGACGACCGAACAGATGCTGTTGCACGTCGACAACGCCGCTGGGCGGACTGTTCCGATACTCGCAGGGCCTGCGACGGCTCTCCACTCGGTGGCAGCGGCCCACTCGGACCTGCCGGTTCCATCACAGGTCGGCCGGGTCATGGCGCTCGGCTGAAACAACGCACAGGAGGACCAGGGGTGGACTTTTCCCCAACCGACGAGCAGGAGATGATCGTGGACACGGTCCGGGCTTTCGTGGAGCGCGAGCTTGTTCCCCACGAGGACGAGGTTGAGCGCCTGGGTGACGTTCCACCCGCACTGGTGGAGGAGATCCGCCGGAAGGCCCTCAGCGCTGGAATATATGCGGCCAACATGCCGGGGGAACTGGGCGGCGGTGGCCTCGACAACCTGACGATGGCAATGGTTGACAGGGCCTTCGGCTGGACCCAGTACGCGCTGCACTACGTGGTCGCACGCCCTTCGAACATTCTTCAGGCCTGTGCCGGCGACCAGGTCGAGGAGTACCTGTTGCCGACGATTCGCGGCGAGCGGGTCGACTGCCTGGCCATGAGCGAACCAGACGCCGGATCAGATGTGAGGGGGATGACATGTCGCGCTGTGCGCGATGGCGACGACTACGTGATCAACGGGACCAAGCACTTCATCAGCCACGCCGACCTGGCCGACTACACCATCTTGTTTGCTGCCACCGGTGAGGAGGACTCGCCACGTGGGCCCCGAAAGCTGATCACTGCGTTCCTCGTTGACCATGACACACCGGGTTTCGAGGTGGCAGCCGGCTACAGGTGCGTATCGAACCGTGGCTACCACAACATGATCCTCAACTTTGACGAGGTCCGGGTGCCCGCCACGAAGGTGCTCGGCGATGAGAACAGGGGTTTTGAGGTGGCCAATGAGTGGCTGGGAGCCACCCGGCTCCAGGTGGCGGCCATCTGCCTTGGCCGGGCGGACCGGGCACTGGCTGTAGCACTCGACTGGGCAGCCACCCGTGAGCAGTTCGGTCAGAAGATAGGAAAGTTCCAGGGGGTTTCCTTCAAGTTGGCCGACATGAAGACCAGGCTGTTGGAGGCTGAGTTGATGACCTACCGCGCTGCCTGGCTCATGGACCGTGACGAGATGACCGATGCCGACGCAGCGATGGCCAAGATATCGGCAACTGAAATGCTGCAGTTCGTGTCGGATGAGGCGATCCAGGTCCTCGGAGGCATGGGGTTGATGGACGAGCTCCCACTTGAACGGATCTGGCGTGACGCACGGGTCGACCGGATCTGGGATGGCACCAGCGAGATCCAGCGGCACATTGTCAGCCGTGGGATGCTCCGGCCGCTCGGAGCCTGACCCGCCGGTCATGGCCAGCGCCACCCCTCTGGGTCGTCTGCTGAAGCCCCGGACGCTTGCGTTCGTGGGTGGCGATCCAGCCGAGATCGCCATCCGGCAGTGCGTGGCTCTCGGGTTTACGGGAGAGCTGTGGCCGGTCCACCCTCACAGGTCCGAAATGGCCGGAATTCCCGTCCTTCCGTCCCTTGGGGATCTGCCGTCACCGCCCGATGCTGCGCTTGTTGCCGTCAACCGCATTGCCACGATCGAGGTTGTAGGACACCTGGCCGAGATGGGTGCCGGCGCTGCGATCTGTTATGCGTCGGGTTTCTCCGAGGTCGGTGGTGAAGGCATCGGACTTCAGGAGGCCCTGATAGCCGCTGCAGGAGACATGCCACTGGTGGGCCCCAACTGCTACGGAACGGTCTCTGCAACGGTCGGGGCGGCGCTGTGGCCCGACCAGCAGGGGCTGGCCCGGGTGGAGCGCGGTGTAGCCCTGGTGACCCAGAGTGGAAACATCGGCCTGAACCTGACAATGCAGAACCGCGCCATGGACATCAGCCATGTCCTCACGCTCGGCAACCAGGCCGGGCTGGGGGTCGAGGACTGCCTGGAGGCGCTGGTGGGCGATCCCTCGGTGACCGGGATCGGTCTCCACGTAGAGACGCTCGGTGATGTCTCCAGGTTCGAGGCCGCCTGCCGTATGGCCCTGGATACCGGTGTTCCGGTCGTCGTCCTCAAGACGGGATCATCGGATCGGGGTGCGCTCATCGCCGAATCCCACACGTCGTCCCTTGTGGGCAACGACGCCGCCTACGGAGCCCTCTTTGACAGGCTGGGGATCCGCAGGGTCCACTCAATTCCGGAACTCCTCGACACACTCCTCGTCATGGAGCGACTCGGCCCGCTGCCGGGCCGGCGGATTGTGAGCCTGAGCTGCTCGGGTGGCGAGGCGTCGGTGGTCGCCGACAGCTCCGACGTTCTCGACCTGGAGTTCCCGGAGTTCGACCCGGACCATGCAGGCCGAATCACCGACACGCTCACGGAGTTTGTGACCGTGTCGAATCCGCTCGACTACCACACGTTCATCTGGGGTGACCGGGACCGCCTGATGAGGTGCTTTACCGAGGTCATGGACGGACCCGTGGACGCCGCCGTGCTGGTCCTGGACTTCCCGCGGGCAGACCTGGACGGTTCGGGTTGGTGGCCCACCCTGCATGCTTTTGTGGGTGCAGCCCGGGAGACCGGTACGCCGGGGGTGGTGGCGTCGTCGATGGCTGAGAACATGCCGGCCGAGGCCGAGGTTGCTGTCGCCTCGGCAGGACAGGTCGCTGTCCGCGGTATCACGCCGGCGCTGTTGGGCCTCGAGGCGGCAGCCTGGTGGGGCAGGCACTACCGGTTGCCGGCAGTCGACCGGGTTGCCGGGCTGTCGTCCGCACAGGTGACCATCACCGAACACGGCGCCAAGTCCCTTCTGGCGGGAGTTGGAATCCGTGTACCCGACAGCGAACTGGTTGATGCAGGCGAGGCAGCCCGGGCAGCAGGACGGATCGGCTGGCCTGTAGTTGTGAAGCGTTCCGGGGATGCCCACAAGACCGAGTCCGGGGGGGTGGCGCTTGATCTGACCGACCCGGTGTCTGTCCGGGAGGCCGCGGATCGAATGGGTGGTCAGGTCCTCGTCGAACAGCAGGTCGACGGCACCCTCGTCGAGATGCTCGTGACCGTGCGGAGGGAACCACCTGTCGGGTGGCTGCTCACCCTGGGAGCGGGTGGAATCCTGGTCGAGGTGATGGCCGACACCAGGAGCCTGTTGCTGCCCGCATCAGCGGCAGAAGTGTCGGCGGCGCTCGAGGGTCTGGCCATCTGGCCCATGCTGGCCGGACACAGGGGTAGGCGGGCTGCCGACCTGGATGCGATCATCGAGGTAGTGGAATCGCTGCGCAGCCTTGTCCTGGACCGGCCGGACCTGGTCGAGGTGGAGATCAACCCGCTGCTCGTTCTCGCCGACGGTGCCGTCGCCGTCGATGCCATGATCACCTCGGAGGTGCATGTATGACCGAGGCCGTGAATACCCGGGTGGACGGAGCCGTAATCGAGATCACCCTGGATCGACCACGGGCGAATGCGATCGATGCGGAGACCAGCAGGGAACTGGGTCGTGTCTTCGCCGGGTTTCGTGACGATCCGGATCTGAGGGTCGCCATCTTCACCGGTGCCGGTGACAGGTTCTTCTCGGCTGGTTGGGACCTCCGTGCGGCAGCCGACGGCGAGGATTTCGAGGCCGACTACGGGGAAGGCGGTTTTGGTGGCTTCACCGAGTTGCCGGAACGCAACAAACCCGTGATCTGTGCGGTCAACGGGCTGGCGGTAGGTGGTGGATTCGAGATCGCGCTTGCAGCGGATCTTGTGGTGGCAGCTGAGCATGCCGAGTTCTTTCTCCCAGAAACCGGTCTGGGACTGATTCCGGACGCGGGCGTGGTGCGCCTTCCCAGGGTTCTCCCACCGGTTCTCGCAAACGAGGTCCTCTATGGCGGCAGACGGCTGGATGCCGCCGAGGCGCTGCGCTGGGGAGTTGTGAACGCGGTTGCACCGGCCGACCAGCTGATGGCGGTGGCGCGGGATCTCGCCGGGAGGATTGTCTCGGCAGCGCCGTTGGCAGTCGCAGCCGTCATGGCTGTGGGTCGGTCGACCGGGCACCTCGCGTTGCAGGAGGCGTTTGGGTTGATGAGGTCGGGAGGTCTGCAGGCATACGAGCGGATGCTCGTGTCGGAGGACTCCCACGAAGGTCCCAGGGCGTTCACCGAGAGGCGCGATCCTGTCTGGAAGGGTCGCTGAACCGGCAACGGGCATCGGTCCGGTGCGGTAGGTTTTCGCCGACTTCAGCGACCGGAAGCCGGTCATTCGCGATTGGAGAGCAGATGGGCAGGCGCCTGACCACGCCGATGGTGCGAGACGACGGGGTGCTTCGCGGGGCCACCTGGGATGAGGCACTCAACCGGGCTGCCCGGGGTTTCCGGTCGGTGGTAGATGCCCACGGTCCCAGGGCGTTCGGCATGTTCAGCTGCTCCAAGACAACCAACGAGGTCAACTACGCCGCGCAGAAGTTCGCCCGAACTGTCATCGGCTCAAACAACATCGACAGCTGCAATCGAACTTGACACGCACCCAGCGTCGTCGGTCTGGCGACGGTCTTCGGAGCAGGAGGTGGAACCTCCGCGTACGCCGAGATAGAGGAGACGGAGGCGATAGTGCTCTGGGGGTCCAATGCCCGTGCAGCACACCCGATCTTCTTCCACCACCTGCTCAAGGGAGTTGACGCCGGAGCCCGTATGTGGGCTGTCGATCCCCGCCGGACCGACTCTGCCAGGTTCGCCGACATGTGGCTGGGGCTGAACGTCGGAACCGACATAGCCCTCGCCAACGGTGTGGCCCGCGAGATCATCCACTCCGACCTGGTCAACACCGAGTTCGTGGAGAACGCCACCGAGGGATACGAGGACTTTGCCGCCCACGTGGAGCCCTGGACCCTTGACAGGACGGCCGGGGTGACCGGTGTGCCGGCTGAGGCGATCAGCGACCTTGCCCACGGCTACGCAGGTGCCTCGACGGCCCAGCTCATGTGGACGCTGGGCATTACCGAACACCACACGGCGGTTGACAACGTCCTCGCCCTGTGCAACCTGGCCCTGTTGACCGGGCATGTCGGACGCTGGGCATCCGGCCTGGTCCCGTTGAGGGGACAGAACAATGTCCAGGGAGGCGGGGACATGGGCGCCCTTCCCAACAAGTTGCCGGGGTTCCAGGACGTGGTCGACGACGATGTGCGGGCCCGGTTCGAAGGGGTCTGGGGGGCCACGATTCCGCCAGATCCGGGGTGGCACCTGACCCAGATGTTTGAGGCAATGGGGAGTGGGGACCTCAGGGCTGTGTGGGTCATCGGCGAGAACCCTGCCGACTCCGAGGCCGACGTCAACCACGCCAGAAGGATGCTGGGTTGCCTGGACCACCTCGTGGTCCAGGACGTCTTCATGACCAGGACCGCCGAGATGGCCGATGTCGTTCTACCAGCAGCCCTCGGATGGGCAGAGTCCGATGGCACGGTCACGTCCAGCGAACGCCGTGTACAGCGCACCCGGGCAGCTGTACGGCCGCCCGGCGAGGCCCGCCAGGAGATCGACGTGATTGCCGACATGGCAGAGCGGATGGGAGTCGACTGGGGCCGGCCGACAGCCGAGGAACTCTGGGATGAACTCCGGTCGGTCTCACCGATGCACGGCGGCATGTCGTGGCAGCGGCTCGAGGACGAGGGTGGCATCCAGTGGCCGTGTCCCGACGAGGAGCATCCGGGAACGCCGTTCCTTCACGGTCGCCTGTGGGAGCGACCGGTGGTTGGTCGGCGGGCACCCTTTTCCTGTGTCGACGACCGACCGCCGGTCGACCAGTTGACAGACGAGTTCCCCCTGAGGCTCACGACGGGGCGCGTGCTCGACTCGTACAACACGGGTGTCCAGTCAGGGAAGTTCGCTTCACCGATCCGGTCCGGTGATGCGCTGGAGCTTTCTGCCGACGATGCGGGGTCACTTGGCCTGGTGGTGGGCGACAGGGTCCTTGTCTCGTCGCGGCGGGGTTCGATCGAGATGACCGTGGAGGTGGATCCTGACCTTCCCGTGGGTCTGGCGTTCACGACATTCCACTTTCCCGAGATTGCAGACGTGAACCAGCTGACCAGCGATGCGTGGGACGCCAGTTCGGGAACATCAGAGTTCAAGGCGGCGGCGATCCGCGTTGAGAGGGTGGAGGCCGGTGCCTGACCTTCGATTCGGAACGGGAGAGCCGACTCCGTTGGAGGTGGCGGCGGTCGATGCGGTGGTTTCCGGGGTCGGACCTGCAACAGTTGCCGTCGATGAACGCCTTGTCGTGGGAGGCCGGGGTCGCGCAGCGGAACGGCGCAACCTGCTGCTTCCTGCCCTGCACGCCCTGCAGGATGCTGCCGGCTGGATAAGTCCGGGAGGCCTCGACCACGTGTGCAGGGTGCTCGAGGTTCCGCCGGCCGAGGCCTACGGGGTGGCGACCTTCTACCACCTGTTCAGCCACTCCGAACCTGCGGTCGATTCCACCGTTCATGTCTGTGACGACATTGCCTGTCGCAGCGTCGGGGCTCTGGGGCTTGTCGATGACCTGCGTTCGGCCGGACACCAGGTGAGGTCCAGCCCGTGTCTCGGACAGTGTGAGCGGGGTCCCGCCGTGCTGGTCCAGCGGACGGGGGCTGTCGACCTGTCGGTCGCGGCCGCTTCGGTGGCTGGCATCGGGGCCGCGATCGGTTCATCCATGTCCTCATCGCCGGTCGTGTTGCCGCAGGCCGGGTCGGGCAGCCTTCGTCTCCTTGCACGGGTCGGTGTCGTGGATCCCGCGAGCCTCGACGACTACCGGGCGCATGGTGGCTACGCGGCCATGGAGGCGGCACTGGAGATTGGACCAGACGCGGTGATCAGGGAGCTGACAGCCTCGGGTCTCTCTGGACGGGGTGGGGCGGCTTTCCCGACAGGGGTGAAGTGGCGGGCGGTGGCCGACCAGGTGGGTCGGCCCAGGCACGTCGTCTGCAATGCCGACGAGTCCGAACCGGGAACGTTCAAGGACAGGACCATCATGGAGGGTGATCCGTTCGCGGTTGTCGAGGCCATGACGATCGCCGGGTTCGCGGTGGGGGCCGAGCAGGGGTGGATCTATGTGCGTGGTGAGTACCCGGAGGCCGCTGCCGGGCTGGCCGGAGCCGCTGATGCGGCCAGGGCTGCCGGCCTGCTTGGCAGTGACGTGGCCGGCACCGGGAAGCGGTTCGACATCGAGGTGCGAAGGGGGGCCGGTGCCTACATCTGTGGCGAGGAGACGGCGCTGTTCAACTCGATCGAGGGCTACAGGGGCGAACCGAGGAACAAGCCTCCGTTCCCTACCACCCACGGGTTGTTCGGTGAGCCGACGGCAGTCAACAACGTCGAGACCCTGGTGAACGTCCTCTCCATCGTCCGGGACGGTGGTGCGGCGTATGCGGCTCTGGGAACCGAGCGCTCGCCGGGTACGCGCCTGTTCTGTGTGAGCGGCAGGGTTGTGGCGCCGGGCACCTACGAGCACGAGTTCGGCGTCACCCTCGGAGACGTTGTTGCGGCGGCCGGCGGGCTGGTCGATGGCAGCGAGGTGAGGGCGGTGCTGCTGGGCGGGGCGGCAGGATCGTTCGTGGGACCCGACCGGATGGACCTTCCCCTGACCCTGGAGGCGACGCGCGAGGCGGGGCTGTCCCTGGGTTCGGGTGTGGTAATGGTCTTTGACCAGAACGACGACATCGTCGACACTGTGCGCCGTATAGCAGAGTTCTTCAGGGACGAGTCCTGTGGGCAGTGCGTGCCGTGTCGTGTGGGGACCGTGCGCCAGGAAGAGGTCCTTGTGCGACTGGGACGTGGAGGGTCGTTTCATGACGAGCGCGACCTGCTGGACGACCTGGGGTCTGTGATGCGTGATGCCTCAATCTGTGGGCTCGGCCATACGGCGTCAGGGGCCGTCCGTTCAGCCATCGACCTCGGCCTGTTGGGTGGTGTGTCGTGAACGAGGTCAGCGTGGGAGAGCCACGCTCCCTCGTTGAGTTGACCATCGACGGCAACGTCGTGAAGGTGCCCGAGGGCTCGACCATCCTGGATGCCTGCCGCCGCGAGGAGATCGACACACCGACCCTCTGCTGGGCCTCGAACCTAACTCCTGTGAACGTCTGTCGTGTGTGTGTCGTCGAGGTCGAGGGGTCACGGGTGCTGGTTCCGTCGTGTTCCCGCCCGGTTGAGCCCGGGATGGTCGTGTCAACCGACTCTGAGCGGGTGCGTACGAGCCGGAGGATGGTCTACGAACTGTTGGCGTCATCGGTTGAGATGGACCGTGCCGACGCATCGGTGCATGCGTGGATGGATAACTACGGCGTGAGGCCTGAGCGGATGGGGGACCGTGAGGAGATCGCCACGGTCACCCAGCCGCCGAAGGTGCAGGACGAGCTGTATGTCCGCGACTACGAGCGTTGCATCCTCTGTTACAAGTGCGTCCAGGCGTGTGGCGACGATGCGCAGCACACCTATGCGATTGCCACGGCCGGCCGGGGCTTCGACGCCCACATCTCGACCGAGTCCGATGTGGCCCTGCCTGACTCGGCGTGCGTCTACTGCGGCAACTGCATCGGCGTGTGTCCCACCGGTGCCCTGGTATTCAGGACGGAGTTCGACATGCGTGCCGACGGCACCTGGGACGAGGACTCCCAGGAGGTGACCACCACCGTGTGCGCATTCTGCGGGGTCGGCTGCAATCTGGAACTCCATGTACAGGACAACTCGATCGTGAAGGTCACATCTCCCGCCGATCATTCGGTGACCAACGGACACCTGTGCATCAAGGGACGGTTTGGCTGGCAGCACGCCCAGAGCTAGCGGGCTGAGCCCGGGGGAGGTTCGGTTTCAGGCGGCCTGACCGGGCCTGGACAACACGATCACCCAGCCCTCGATGCCAGCCCCCGGCAGGTGGTCGCCGTGTTCGCGAAACACCACCTCGGCGGTGCCGTCGGCTTCGATTGAGCTGAGCTCTGTGGGAAGGCTGCCCTCGTCCCAGAAGTGGTCGTTGAGTCCGACGACCAGGGCTCCGCCGGGCCTGAGAACTTCCAGCAGGTCACGGAGCACGGTGGCATTCAGGTGGCCGAACGAAAAGACGCCTACGGCTGCTACGGCGTCGTAGGCACGGTGCGGCGGATCCATCTCCCGGTTCAGGTCGGCCTCGAAGAGGTTCTCGTAGACGCCCGTCTTCTCGGCGAGCGCCAACATCGCCGGCGACAGGTCGCAGCCGTCGATCGAGGCGAAGCCGACTTCGCGTAGTGCCAGCCCTGAGAGGCCACTGCCACAGCCGACGTCAAGGACACGGGCGCCATCGGGCGCAACCGTGGAGGCCAGGGCTGTAGCGCATCGGGACGGCTGGGCGTAACCGTTCCGTCCTCCTACCTCGGTGTCGTAGGTGGCTGACCAGGCCTCGTAGTGGGCGCGTGCCTGTTCGGTGGTGGTGAGGTCGTAGGCGGATTCCAGAAAGTCCTTCTCAGCCATTCAGGTCCTCATCCCCGGGGCAGTTCGCTGGTCGGTCGATCCGGGGTGTTCACCGTAGTGCCGTGATTGCTGAGCAGTCCTGGCTCTGGTGCCGTTAGTTGGAGTCTTCTCGCATCGTGGCAAATTGGCGTTCCCTCTTCCCATTGCTGAATGTCGTGGCTAGAGTGCCTCGCGTCACACCTACGGGGGAGGTTCCGTATTTGCGTCCAAGGGCGCCCTGCTGGACCTCGCCGGGCCCGTGTGACTTGTATCCGGTATGGATGGAGGACATTCCGAAATGGCAAGACATGTGCGATTGACTGTCGCGTTGGTGCTGGGGTTCGCGCTCATTGCGTCCGCCTGTGGTTCCGACAGCGATGATGATGGTGC
>CEQE01069225.1_pt1 | contig 32725 bp, 27 predicted proteins | sample 356201 | NCBI WGS metagenome assembly CEQE01 (sample SAMEA2619970, study PRJEB7988) | marine metagenome | biome: marine biome (ENVO:00000447); feature: mesopelagic zone (ENVO:00000213) & marine oxygen minimum zone (ENVO:01000065); material: "saline water (ENVO:00002010), including plankton...
ACGTTGGCGGTCGCGGTTGGCGTCAGTATCGACGCAACTGGCCCTGAGTCGTCGGAGCCGACGCACGAGATCGAGTACAGCGCCGCAAGGGCGATGAGCGGCAGGCTTCGCATCCTGTGATTATACGCGACACACGAGAATCGAATCCTGAGGCAAGGACAGTGCGACGCGACGCCCGGTTTTCGGATCCCACGGGGCAGCAGGAGGGCGTCGCGTCTCTACTGGGGGGAAATGGTTTTGTCTGTCTTCCGAACGTTTAGGCGCGAAAGACTGTTTGCACCGGTGGGCTCGATCGGAAGACCGAGCCCAGAGGCATCTAGCCGCCGTAGCGCTGGCTAGACATCCGCTTGAAGTCTTTCTTGGCTTCGTCCATCGTGGGGCCGTATTGTCCGGTCGTCTGACGGACGGTATTCAGATATGCCTCGAACCCGGTCGTGATGTTGCCGTGCCTGAATACGCGGGTAATCTTGTTCAACATTGCTATATCTCTCCTCTGCTGCCGATCACCAACCGTATTGGTGTTTCATGTATTATGTTTCTAGTATCGTATGCGACCTCCGGTGGTGCAAGACATACTTCATGATATACTTCATTCGAATGCATGATAATGGAGGCGACATGGAACTCAGAGAGCTGCGAAGCTTCTGCACCGCGGCCAGGGTACGCAGCATCTCCAGAGCGGCGGACATCCTTGGCATGGGACAGCCGACCGTCACCACTCACATCAAGAAGCTGGAGACTGAGTTGGGCGCCACGTTGTTCGACCGGTTCAAACGGCCGATACAACTCACGCCCGTGGGGAAGACCTTGGCGGAGGTCGCGACGCCGCTGGTCGAGGGGATCGACGCGCTTGCTCAGACGGCGGCCGACGCCGAGGAACGCGGGCCTGTCGTGGTCGCGTCCACCCCGGACATCATTCCTCACACCCTGCTCAGAGTTGTTCGCGTGTTTCTGGCTCGGCACCCTCACATACATCTGCGAATCAACTCAACCACCCGTCGAGAGGTGCTGCACAGAGTGATCAACGGCCAGGCCGACATGGGAATCGTCGCGCATGACGACCGGGACGACCAACTCGACTTCGAAGGTCTGTTCGTCTACGATCGCGTGCTCATTACGCCGCCCGACCATCCGTTGCTCGACGAGCCCCTGGAGTCTTTGGCACAGGTGGCGAAATGGCCGTTGATCCTGATGGGACCGGGGACACACACGCGCGAGATATTGGAGGCAGAGTTGCGCCGCCGCGGCGCTAGCTACGAGATCATCGTCGAACTCGACAGCCTGGACATGATAAAGCGCTACGTCGCCTTAGGCATGGGAGTGTCGATCGGGCCCAAGCTGGCTATTGACCCGCAGGACGAAGAGGAACTGGGAGTTGTCAGTCTGACCCACCTGCTGCCGGTCGAACAGGGCGGGATTGTCACCGTGCGCGGGAAACGGCTGTCGACGGCAGCGGGGAAGTTCGCAACAGTTATGCGGGACACGTTGGCCGCCGCGAGACAGACTGCCGCCGGACGCCGGTAGAAGCGTCGGCCGGGTTCGGTCCCTACCCCCGCTTGACCCCTACCAGCTTGCCGGTCACCAGGATGCGGTGATCGTAAACAAGCCTCGGGACGCAGGCAACGAGCGTTATCGTCGCGTCGTCTGACTCGTAGAGTTTCAAGTCGTCCTGATGCACGACCTGTGTCGCTGTCACCTGATAAAGGAACTCTTCCCCGTCTGCTGCCAGACTCACGTAGACGGGGTCGCCGTTTCTCAGCAGCTCCGGAATCTCAGGCAGCCGCTGGAATACATTGCCCTCGCCCTTGATGGGGCTCTCCAGGTGGCCGAAGTACCAGGAATTCCCGACCTCGCCCGGATTGGCGCTTTCGGGAATGCGCCCGACGATCTTGTTTGGGGTTTCGTACGCGGTGCTCTCGCCGAGATCGATGATGGCCAGGTCCGAGACGGTCGAGTCGACCCCTATCGTTGGGATCGTGATTCGTGTGGCGACAGCGCCCTCTCCTCGGTGCAATGCGTCGGATGCAGAAAGTTGCGTGAATCCGTCGGGCCTTCGAACTTCCCCGAAAGTATATTCGTCCGTACCGGCCCACAACGGCTCGCCCCAGTATTTCGGATGGACGTTGATCCCGGGGTATATCGCGTTGTAGCTCGAGACCAACGCTCCGCCGTCAGGCGGCGCAAAGTCGACCTCACGGACGTTAGCCGGCGTCGTTGGAACACCGGTGGGCGAAGACAGGGGCGTGGGCCGCTGTGCGGCCACGACAGGCGCGGGCGACGCGGTAGCCCGCGCTACAGGAGCGATAAGCACGCCGCCGGACTCGACAAATGAACGCGTATCCGCGGCAACCGTCTTGATAGGCTTGAAACTGCCGTCGGGGAGAATCGCGCCGTGCACTTGGAGCGCATCGGTCGGGAGATCGGGAAGGGCGACGGGACCGTCGATCGTGGCGTTGAGCTCGTCCAGGCGCGATGACGCGTAAAGGCCAAAGCCGTAGTACCAGCCTACCGCGGCCAGCACCGCCACACCTACGATGATCGTCCCTACACCGCCGACCAGCACCGGCCAACGCCTACGTTTGATCGTCGTCATCGATTCCTCGGAGCGCATTCGCCACCGCCGTTCTTCTTGCCACAACCCGCACCCGGCGACCTTTGGGGAGGTAGATCAGTATACCATCCGCCGAGCGCTCAGCCCGTTGGTTCGCGCCATGCGGTCAAAAGAAAAAGCCCTCGCGAGAGGGCTTTACCATGTAGGTTTTTCCAGGAGGCATTACCGCATGCGAGGTGCATGCATGGCGCCGCTCGCGATGGGCTCGTTCAGATATACGTCACCGTTGCGAATCTTGATGTTAAAGCCACAATCAGGGTTGGAGCAAACCCATGCCTTGTAGTGAATCGGCGCCCCTTGACTTCCGAAATCGGACAGAGGCAAAAGTTTGCCTGGCGTACACTTCACACAATCAGGCCACCCGTTGTTGTCCACGCTATCCTCCTCTTGAAAAACCCGCCTTCGTCGCGGAACCGCGGCAAGTATATCACCGTATCTGACATTATAACAACAGATCGAACGGCGCGGTTGTGAGGGAATTATGATAAGAATTTATCGCCTATAAATTGCATTGCGATGCCATAATTCACCGTTGATATTTCGGGACTCCGGACAACGTCTTATCGCCCGATGGCTACCCTCCATCCGATCCCAACTGCGCGGTAAACAAGGCGTCGTGGACCGCTCCTTGCGGCGTGAACGTCGTGCGCATCAGGCTTGCGTGGTCTCCGTCAATGTGCAACTCGGAAGCCAGCGCCAGGCTCGAAAAGACGTCTGCGGCCTGCCGTCGATCGTCGGGAGATGCGTTGTCGCGGATGCGCGCCAGCGTCAGGTGGGGCTGGTAGACCCTGGTGTCCGGCTCGAACCCAACCGATGCGATCTCGCTCTCGACTGCTCCGTGAAGTCTGCCCAAGGCCTCCAATTCGCCTTCAAGCCCGAGCCAGAACACACGCGGCGCCCGCCAGTTCGGAAACACACCCGCTTCGCCGATCTGCAGCTCAAACGGGTCCACGACAGACGCCGCGCGGCCAATCGCTTCCGACACATCGGCCACCCGCTCACGCTCGATGTCGCCGAGAAACTTCAGCGTCAGGTGGATGCCGTCCGATCTCACTGTCCGCACCCCGCGGATGCCGGCTGCATCTATCGCGTGAACCGCCCCACCGAGAGCAACATTGATCGCGTCAGGCATCCGGATCGCGATAAAGGCTCGGATCTTCTCGGTCATGCCCCGGACTCCATTTCATGTTTGAACGCCCTGAGGCGCCTATACCAACCTACGAGGTCTGCCATCGAGTACACCGCATTGGCCGGGCTGGGGTTCGGGACCAAGTACACGCGCGATCGGCCGATGCTTCTCGACTGGAGGCCCAACTCCGGTTTTTCGTCGACGCCCTCTGCCCGCTTCAGGTAGTTGCGATAGGCGACGTTTCCGTGGAAGCACACGATACGCGGCGAGCATCGGAGCAAGTTTTGTTTCAGCACCGGCGCCCAGTGTTTGTAATCCGCCGCCCGAAGCCCGGATGACCCGGACGTCGGACGCTTGACCACGTCGGTGAACCCGATGCCTTGCTCCAGTGCAAGGAGGTCCGTCGTCGCGTCCAGGGGCGGATCGAATATGCCCGCCCGGTTCGCCGCGGTCCAGAATCGATTGCGGGGCGACGCGAAGTAGTGGCCGGCCCTGACCGACTCGAGGCCCGGGTTCAGCCCGACGAACACCACGCTTAAGCCGTCGGCTAAATAGTCGGGCAACGTGTCCATGCCTTAAGCTATGTCCTCGACTGCCATTCGCGCGACCTGCCTGCCCATGCGAACACTGTAGTTGGTGCCCCGGTCCTCGGGATAGATCTGAGTCGTGTTCGCCAGGTAAGCGCCCTTCACAGGGGTCCGGTGGTCTGGCATGCGCTGCGAGTAATCCGTGCCTATGATCGGTTGTGCGTAGTCCACTCGATGATGATAGCTGGCTTCGATCCACGAACGGTCGAACGCCGGATTTACCTTTTGAAGATGTGGCAGATACGTGTCGAGCAACTCATCGTGTCCCATCCGGTACAGCGGGTCTTCGGTAGTCACGTAGTTGGACAGGTACACCACGTGCTTCCCGCCGTAGTGTTCCGGCCCTATCAGATTGGTGTGTTCGATGACTCCGACAAACGGAACAGAACGATCCGCCACGTTCAGCCAGTAAACGTCCGACATCGGATTCTTCAGGACCAGGACGATCAGCACGGCCGACATGTACCGCGCCGCCGACAATCGAGACATGTAGTCATGAGGAAGTTCCGGCAGGATGGCCGGGAGCACCGGAGACGGAGTCGTCGCGATGACAGCGTCAAACTCCTCGAGCCTGGCTTCGGCGTCGCTCGGCGCTGCCTCCAATCCCACCAAGCGACCGTCCCGAACAACGATTTGCTCCACTGAGGTTGAGGTGTGTATCTCGCCGCCCTTGGCCTGTATGTGCTCCGACAGCACGTCGAAGACCTGGCCAAAACTGCCCATCGGGTAGCCCAGCATCTCGCGAACCATGCTCTTGCCGCGGGACTTCACACGGGTGTTGATCTTCCCCCAAACCCAGGCCATGGACACCCTGTCGTAGTTGTCCTCGCCGAACTTGCCCCGAAGCATCGGTCCCCAGAAGACGTCGTAAGGCCGCCCCCCGCCGTGACTGCGCAGCCAGGCGTCCGCCGTCACGCTCTCGTACTTGCGCCAGTCCTTTTGCCTCTGAAGGTAGACGGTCGTTAGTCCCAGCCGAAGCCGATCAACGAGGCTCAGTGGCTTGAATCTCAGCAGATCCATCGGTGTGACGAAATCGTAGATCGTCCCATCGTACAGCGTGCCGACGGTGGAGGTTATCCAGCGGACCGTGTCCCCCAAACCGATCTCCGCAACGAGGTCGACGATGTCCGTGTCGTGGGTAAACCAGTGGTGATACCCGCGCTCTAGTCTCGTGCCGCCGACATCGAAGGTCGAGGCGTGGCCGCCGAGAAACGGCGACCGCTCGTAGACAGCTACAGCGTGGCCCTGTTGGGTCAACTCGTAGGCGGCCGCTAGGCCGGTGGCCCCAGCCCCGATGATCCCAACCCTCATGCCGCTGCTCGCGTCATTCTAGGCATCGCCCGCAGGTTCGGTTCGGCCAGTCGAAACGACCTCTCCCGCCTGTCCTTTGCTTGACAGCTTGCCCAATGAGATGTTGCCAACCCACAGGAACACCTGACCCAGAACGATCATCGGCGCCAGGATCACGGCATGAAGCACCACCGCGTACCCTGCCGCCACAGACCTGTCCACCACTCCCAGCGGTCCCAAAACCAACGTTTCGCGAGTGATTATCTCGAACAGCCCCAGGCCGCCGGGCGCGGCGGGAACCGAGCTCCCGATATTGGTGACGGCGGTGACGAGCACCATAGTCACGCCCATATCCCAGGCGTTTCCGAAAACGTGGTGAAAGCCGAATGGGTACCCCATCAAGAAAAACACCGCTGCTTCGGCCAGCCAAATCGGCACCGACAATATGAACAGCTTCGCCAACATCTGAGGGCTCCGGAGAGGGGCGAGCCCGTGCAAAAACATCGTTACGAGCCCAGCGAACACTTCGCGCAATCGAAGCGGCAATGGCGCTGCAAGCCGGACCAGCAGCGCCTGGGTTCGCGTGGGCGCCGTCGCGAACAGCACCAGCATGCCAAACGCCCCGAGAAACGGCAAACTGCCCGCCGCCACTAGAACCGCCGCCGGGATCCCGGATTGGTCCGCGAACGACCGAGTCAGCCCTGTCAAAGGGACGAACGCGGCGATGATGGCGATGAAAGCCAGCAACACCAAGGCGTCGAACACCCGCTCGATGACGATTGTAACCAACGCCGAAGCCTTGCTGATGCCCTCCCGTTCGCTGACGTAGTAGCTTCGAACCAGCTCGCCCAGACGCATAGGGAGCAAATTATTGGCCATGTACCCTACAACGACCACCGGGAAGAGCCTTCGGGTCTGCACCGGCTTCATGTGGTGTAGCAATACCGTCCACCTCAACGTCCGGAACCACGTCGACACCAGGTACAGGCCGGCGGCAGGCATCAAATACCAGTAATTCGCGTCAGCCAGAGCATCCAGCATGTCCCGGAAATTGACGGTAAACAGAAACAGCACCAACAGTCCGGCGCTGATGCCGATTCCTAGCCAGAATTTCATCGATCCAGCCAACATAAAACCTCTGCACAACGTTAGCACAGGGGGACTGTCGCTTATAGGCCTGTGCGACACGTGTGGTGTCGGATGGTCTGCACGCATGCTCAACCTCTATCCGATTGGGCGCGCAAGAGGCTCCCTCCGCTATGCTAGGTTGATAGGCTCGATCCGACAGCAACTGCGACGCGTCGATCGAATAGTGGCGCAAAGCGCATGCACAAGGAAGGCGGCGCATGGACTGGGCAGACTTCAAACGCCAAGCGCCTGAACTGGCCGAATTCGGCGAAGAGAGACTCGAACGGACCGGTCTCGTCCTTCTGGGAACGCTACGGCAGTTAGGGTGGCCTCGAATCAGCCCTGTCGAGCCGTTGATCGCATTCGGCTGTCTCTGGCTGGGGATGATGTGGCAGTCCCGCAAAGCGTTGGACCTGATGCGCGACCCGCGATGCACCGTGCATAGCACCGTTTCAAACCGCGACGGCGCCGAGGGCGAGTTCAAGCTCTACGGCCGCGCGGTGGACGTTCACGACGCCGAGACTCGCCAACGTTATGGCGATGCCCTGTTCGAGAAGATCGGCTGGAAGCCCGAAGAGCCCGAGTTTCATCTTTTCCGCATAAACATCGAAAGCGCCGCCTCGGTCGTCATTCGGGACGAGCAACTGACCCACAAGGTGTGGAAGGCCGACACCGCTACGGCGTCGTGAAGCTCTGTGGAAAGTCCGAGTCGAAGTAGACGTAGGCGTCCTCGCTGCCGATGCGATCCTCCACTCCACGCCGGTATAGCCAGTAGTCCATGACCCGCCGCCACGTCTGGCGGTCGAACGCCCCGCTCAGCACCTTGCCCGGCGTCAAGTTTCGGTACGTGCTTTCCGGGAACCACCAGCGATGCCTCATGCGCTCGCCCTCGGTGAACTCGTCGCCCAGGCGCTCGTCGGCCGCTGCCTTGTTTTGCGAGTGAACGACCACCATAGGCGAACCCGGCACGGTTCCGAACGAGTTAGCGTTGTATGTAGGAAAGTTGACGTTGTCGCTGTCGCGGAAGTACCACGCCCATGGCCAAGTGAACCCCGCGGTCTGATCTATGTCCGCGGGCTCGTCGACGCCCAACCCGGTCTCTTCGATCGTGTCAATCAACCTCACGACGTCCGGCGAGGTCTGCGTGTAGACGATCATCTCAACTGGGATGTCACCGTTACGGTAGCTCGCGATCCAACCCGCTCGCACGGTCAACGCCAGCAGCACTCCCACGGCGCCGAGCAGGACCGCGGCGCGGAACTCCGGTTTTCCGACCCGCCTCATGAGCAGCCAGCCCGACGCAAACATCGCGACAAGCACCACCGACAGCGCCGCAAGAAGCGCGACATCGGTCAGGTCGACGTCGGCCGCGTTGTAGAGTGCGAGCTGCCATAGCAGAACCATGAAGACGGGCACGCCGGCGGTGACCAGCAACACTTCCGAATTTAGCAGACGCCGCCAGCCCAGGCGCCCGAGCACGTCGGAGAGGAACTTGCCGATCAGAACGACGAACGGGAGCGCGATGTTGACCAACAGCCACGGCATCTTCTCGCTCGCGATCGTGTAGAAGATGAAGGTCATGATCGGCCAGTAGACCAGGAACAGGCTGAATTGATCGCGCTTTCGCAGGTAGTACACGATCGCCGCCGCGCCGACCAGCAACGGCAGGAACTCGTACACGGAGCCGATTGCGACGTAGTAGTACCATGGCTGCCCCCCGCGCCCCTCGCCCTGCTGCACCACCCAGTATCCCAGCGACCGCCATATTCCGCTGCTGACGCCGCCCATGTTGGTGAACATGGTGGTGTACAAGGGAATCCAGATCGCATAGAACACGACGGCGCAGCGCCACCAGATGGGCCAACACCATTTGTAGCCTGCCAAGCCGGAAACCGCCATCAGCGACACGACGATCAGGAACGCAATCACCTGTCCGCCCCCAACCGGGGCGCCGATGGCGACGCTGCCTTCTCCCGCCGCAAGCACCAATCCCGTCCAGCTCAGCAACGGTGAATCCTGGAGGATGCTGACGAAGGCAGACCATTGAGGCAGCGTCAGCGTGATCATTACCGCCAGGAACGCGGCCGGACGTGAGAGCCTCGAAAGGCTCACGCCGCCCTGGTGCGCTCGCCATATCGCCCCGAACACCCGGCCGATCGCCACCGGCGGAGAGACGCCTTCGACCTCGATCGGCCTCATGACCCGGACGAGGAACGGCAGCGCGACTCTGATGCCCAGGTACAGTCCCAGGGTCGCGGTGACTATGAACGCCGTCTCTTTGGTGGCAAACGCCAGGGCCAATAACCCCGCCGAGAAGTACAGATAGCGAGGGCGTCCTTCGTCCAGATAGCGCCACATCGAGATGACGAGGCCGAAGGTCCACACCGCCATGAGGATGTCGTTGCGCGCGAACCTGCTGAAGTACAACATCGACGGCGACGCCGCGAGGAACGCGGCGACGAACAGAGCGCCGAGTCGCCCTAGGCGTCGTCGGAACAGTATCGGCATCGCGATCAGCAACGTGCCGGCGACCGCGTAGAGCAGCCTTGCGGTGAGGTCGCTGTCGCCAAAAGCCATGAAAATGGCAGCGTTAGCCTCGAACTGGAAGGGGCCGTGCATCATCGGGCTGTGCTCGTACCCGCGACCGTCGAAGAGGTTCCAGGAGTAGAGCGCGTGGAGACTCTCGTCGTGGTGCATGGCCCGCGCGCCGAGGTCCCACAGTCGCATGGCCAGCGCCGTGACAAGCAGTGTTGCGTACCCCGCCAGCTCCCACCACTTCGTCGCAGGACTGGCGTCGTCGTCAGTGCGGCCCCGAGCGCCGGGCGCCACGCCCTTCACGCGGTCGAGCCACCCCGTCGGCGCCGCTTCTGTCGATTCTTCCGGCGTCACGGGGGCATCGCCGGCCTGCGGTGGACCTTCCAACTCGATAAGAGCTCTACTTTCGGACCTTGTAAATGTCGATGTCGCCTTGGTTGAACACGGAGTCCATGAACTCGGGGAACTTCTCCATCCCCTGCTCGCCGTACTTGGAGCGCTCGCGCGAACCGATGTACACGTAATCTACGTCGTACTTGGCCAACAGGTTTCCGGCCTCCTGCGGGTCCATGCTCTCGTAGATCCGAGCGACGTCCGCTTCACGCCCGTCCAGTGATTCGTGCGAACCGCGCCACTGGATTTCGTGGCCCGGCCAGTTGAACACGGTGGGCACGCCCGTGCTTCGGGAGATGAGGCCCGCGTCGAACCACTCGCCCACCGCTTCGAGCATCGCGGCATCGGACTCGAGTTCGTCTCTAACGTAGAGGATCGCGTTGTACTCCGCTTTCGATCTCTGCTGGACGAAAGCCAGCCCGTCGAGCGTGGTTTCGCGATCCGGGAACCCGGATTTGCTCGCGGCGGCGGCGGCCGTGTAGTAAAGCGAGCCCACCAGGAGAACGATCGCTCCGGCGGCCCACACCGTGGATGCCGCGCGCTTCCACGCTTTCAGCGCCCCTCGAATTGCCAGCCAGTAGTATATTGCGAAGCCCGAAGCTGCGGCAAGCAGAATCCACGCCTGGTAGTACAGTTTGAACACGGTGTTCATCCGTTCGCTGGGCGGGCCGAACGAGTCGTCGACGTACAGTAGTTCCGCTCCCATGATCAGGCCGAGCCCCACGGTGGCCACCATCAGAGCAAAGGAAATGCCGTTGGGGCCCCGCTCTCTCGCAAACGCCATCGCTGACCAAACGGCCAACGCAATCAAGACCGTAAACGGAATCACATGCCACAGCCTGCCCATGGGCCCTTCGTCGACTCCGATGGGCTGCGATCTCATGATCAGCCAAACCACGTAGGGGGCGAAGCCGATCCACAGAGAGTACAAGGTAATCCGACGCCAATCGGCTCCGACCCTCGTCCGCCAGAACGCAGCGAGAATAAACGGTCCCACCAGTATCAGCGGCAGTCCCCACACCAGGAACATATGCGGGTACCGTGTCGTCGTTGTGACCGTGCCGATTCCCTCGACCGAGGCCGAAAACGCGGCGTAGTAGGGCAGATACAATACGACTGCCAGCAACGCCACGGGCAGGGTTTGTTCAGTGGCCCGCAGAATTGGCAGGATTCTCCAGCCACTTGCGGAATACGTTTTGAGCGAGACCACTCCCTGATGAAGAACCAAGTAGGTCGGCAGGTCCCACATGTTCGTGAAAGCTAGTCCGCCCAACGACAGTCCCATGACGCCGATGTTCGCATATGTGTATGGCGCTCGCCAATTCAAAGCCGAGGACCCTAACCGATAAGAGTTCCAGAGGAACCCCAGAAACAGCAGCGCGAACGGAACCGCGGAGACATGGGGATGGAGGTCCCCCAATATGAAGCTGAAGAAGGGAAATTCCTCGATCGTGTAATCGAGTCCCTGTCCGTCCTGGAAGGTGTTGATGACTCGGGTGGCGCGGAACCACCACCAGAAGTCGTTGGGCGTCCAACTTTCCGTGGGCGTGACGGCAGGCCCGTCGAGCCCGTCGATCCCAATCCAGTCGTAGAAACCCTGTCCGCCGATCGCGTTGGCCTTCAGGAATTCCAGCACGCCCTCGAGGTTGCCGACCACACCCAGCACGACACCGGCCGCCACGCCGCCGATCACAGCATGGCCCCAACGGCGCGACTCCGAACGCACCATCGCGGACACCAGGCCGAATATGCCCATCGCCGCCAGCGCGGGGATGAGCGCCAGCGCAAGGTTGTAGGCGTAGTTCGTGGGCACTCCGGAGAGCTCGGTGACGGCTCCCATCGTCCAGTAGCCGAAGTAGTAGTAGCTGATCGTCTCGCCCCTCAGCCACGGGTCTTCGGGCTGCCCGGATGTCGCCAGAACGGAAGCGTTCAGAAACGCGTGGTCCATGGGCTGTTCGGTGTGGTCGATGGCCGGGTCGTAGGCGCGGAAGATCGTCCAGGCAACGAAAAAGACGAGGAATATGGCCTCGGCAGTGATCAACGCCCGTCGTTCGCCCACAACGAATGCCTGGAGCTCGACGCGCTCTCGCCACGCAATCCATCCTCCGACGCATGCCAGCGCGACGAGGATAACGATGAGCGACGCCTGAACGCTGGGCACGACGCCCAGGGCGCCGAGTATCCATGATGCGTATCCGACGATCAGGATGCCAAGCGGTTTGGCCAGGCTGAAACCCCTGTCGGGCATCCGCCTAAACAAGTAATAGGCCAGCGGAAACGCCGCCAACCCAAGGGCTTCGACCGTGATCAACCATGACAGGACGTGGAGCATCGCAACATTATATACGCAAGGTCTGGGCATCAAGGGCATACGGGCTCGATCATGGGACTTGTCCGGCACACTGGCCCATGCTAACCTCTACTCCTGATTCGAAAACGTGCCCAAGCGACGGCCCGAATCGCCAACGCGGCGCCGTCGCCAAATGAACTCGGAGGAGACACGATGGACCTCGGCCTGAACGAAGCACAGCAGATGTTGCAGAACAGTGCACGGGAGTTCCTCGAGGCGGAGTGCCCGGACACGTACGTACGGGCCATGGAGGAGGACGAGCGAGGCTACACGCCCGAGATGTGGGCGAAAATGGCCGAACAGGGCTGGCTGGGCTTGACGATTCCCGAGCGGTACGGCGGAGTCGGCCTCGGCTTCATGGACCTGACCGTCCTGGTGGAAGAGATGGGCGGGGCCTTGTTGCCCGGTCCGTTCTTTTCGACCGTCGTCATGGGCGGCCAAGCCATCCAACTCGCGGGCTCCGACGAGCAAAAAGCCGAGTTCCTACCCCGCATCGCCGAAGGACAGATCATCGTCACGCTGGCCCTGACCGAACCAAGCGGCCGTTGGGACGCCGCGGGAGTCGAAGTCACAGCATCGCCCTCGGCCGACGGTTTCGTTATCAACGGCGCCAAGCTGTACGTGCCCAACGCCCACGTGTCCGATTATCTGGTGGTAGCCGCGCGAACCGGCGAAGCGGAAACGGACATCAGCCTTTTCATCGTGGCGCGCTCGGCCTCGGGCGTCAGCCAGACGCTCCTCAAGACAATAGCGTCCGACCGGCAATCTGAAGTCGTTTTCGAGAACGTCGCCGTGCCTGCCTCGGCGCTGCTCGGCGAGCTCAGCGGGGGTTGGGACGCAGTCGAGAGCGTCCTGCAATGGGGGGCGATCGGCAAGTGCGCCGAGATGGTCGGGGGCGGCCGGCAGGTGCTGGACATGACCGTCGACTACGCCAAAGAGCGCGTGCAGTTCGGCAGGCCGATCGGCAGCTTCCAGGCGATACAGCATCACTGCGCGGACATAGCCACCGAAGTCGATGCATCGCGCCACCTAACCTTCCAGGCAGCAGCCCGTCTGAACGACGGCTTAGACGCCACACGGGAGGTCGCCATGGCCAAGGCTTGGGTCAGCGATTCGTATCGCAGGGTATGCGCACTGGGCCATCAGTGCCACGGAGCCATCGGCTTCACCAAAGAGCACAACATGCAGCTCTACTCCCGCCGGGCGAAAGCCGCCGAGCTCATGTTCGGCGACAGCGACGTTCACCTGGAAGCCGTGGCCGACGCCATCGGGTTGTAGCCATCGGATGCGGGCGCCGTCCCTTCGGCGGAGGCCTATGCCTTGATCCGGTCCGTCGGGCCGCGAGCGATCGCGTCGCCACAGTCGAGCGGAACGCGACATGTCCGGCTCTCACACCACGGACCATCGTCTCGGACCGCCATTTGCGCGCACGCCATCGCCCGATCCGGGCGGGAAGGAGCGGCCCATGCAACAGTTCGCCGGCGCCGACGCCGTCTATTACGATTCGATCGCCACGGGTCTGCCCGGAGACGTGGAATTTTACCTGAGCGAAATCCGCCGAGCAGGTTCTCCCGTACTTGAATTAGGTTGTGGAACAGGCAGGATGCTCGTTCCGATCGCACTCGAAGGCATCGATGTCGTGGGACTCGACATGGCCCCTGCCATGCTGGACATCGCCAGAGCCAAGGTTGCGGCATTGCCAGATCAGGTCAGAGACCGCGTGGAAATCGTCCATGGGGACATGCGCGACATCTCCCTGAATCGGCGGTTCAAGCTGGTCCTGATCCCATATCGGGCGTTTCTGCACCTGATGACCGTGGAGGATCAGCGAGCCGCCCTCACCAGCATCCACGAACATCTGGAAGACGGGGGCCGGTTGGTGTTCGACGTCTTCGACCCCAATTTGGATATGATCGCGGCGCACTCGTCTCACATCGGAACAGTCTTGACTCGATTGGCGGATTTTGACATACCCGAGTCGGGGCGCAAGGCGATGGTGTGGGAGACTCGCGAGTACGACCTGGAACGACAGGTGTTGACCGAATACCGCATCTTCGAGGAGTTGGACGACCAGGGCGTTGTTGCGAAAAAGACCTACACGCCTCTGGAGCTGCGCTGGATTTATCGCTACGAGATGGTGCATCTTCTGGAGCTTTGCGGTTTCGAGATCGAGGCGTTGTACGGCGATTTCAATCGAGGTTCGTTCAAGCCGGGCGGCGAACAGGTGTGGGTGGCGCGCGCAGCCGGCTAGGCTGTGCTATATTCACTTGCAACTCATCGCGCACAGGGTCGAGGCTGGATGCAGAGCGGGAACTGTGCGACTCGGGTGGAAGCGTATCGGAGGGGTGGTGTCTGCATACGGCCAAGGTTCTGAATGCGCCCTTTAACGATCAACAAGCTCGTACTCAAACGGCTGGTTGACGACTGGAAGCTGCTCCTAAGCATCTTCGTGGGCATCGTGATCGCGACCAGCCTGGTAGCCGGGGCGCCCATCTATATCAGGACGCTGGAGCGCCAGGGCCTAGACACGGCCATCGATCGGTCCGAGCAACGTTTCCTCAACGTCTACACCGTCGCGCCATACACCACCCTGTCCCGCTCCGGGCTGGAAGAGTCCGAGGCGGTCATCGACCGGGCTTTGAGCGACAACATCAGCGAGATCTACAGGAACCGCGAGCGCTACATAAAAACCGCCACGTACCTCGTCGGGACACAAGGGCGGAACATCACTTTGGGCTCCGACGGCTTCGTCTCCCGCGGCTACTTCCAGTACCTCTCCAACCTGGCCGACCACGTCACGTTCTTGGAAGGTCGCATGGCCACCGACAAGATCGAACAAGGCCCCGACGGTCCCGTGATCGAAGGCATACTCGGCAGGATCTCCAGCAGCGCTTTCGACCTCCAAGTTGGCGACGTTGCCGTCCTGGCGCCATCGGTCGCCGATACAATCAAAGTTACGGTCCGCATCGTAGGGGTGCTTGAAGTCACCGACCCCGAAGAAGAGTATTGGCACCTCAACCCAAATATCTTCTTTGCGCCTGAACCCCTGACCGAAACGCCGGACGTCGGCGTGGACATCGACCCCGAAGAGATACCGCTGTCGCTCTTCACGTCGTACGAAGCGATGATCGAAGGCGTTGGCGCCTCGTACCCGGGAAGCATGGTCAACTCGACTTGGTTCACGTTCATCGACAAAAACGCGTTGAAGGACTGGTCCAAAAGCGAAGCGAGATCCAGGTTGGACCAACTGGAGGCCGACGTATCGGAGCAATTTCGAGGGTCCGCGGTCTTCACGGGGATCGACCGGCTGTTGACCAAGCTCGAACGGCGAAGTTTCTTCACGAGCGTGCCGCTGCTGCTGCTGCTGGTCGTGATGGTCGTCACGGTGTTGTACTACATCTCGATGATGGTCTCGTATCTGGTCAGCAATCGCGACAGCGATGTGGCCTTGCTCCGAAGCCGCGGCGTCAGCACGTGGCAACTTACCAGGCTTTACGCTTACGAAGGGCTCATCTTGACCTCGGTGGCCACGATTATTGCGCCGTTCATCGCAATGGGAACCATATCGATGGCCGGAAAGTTGGGCTACTTCGAAACGATCACCCTGGGGGCCAGGCTGCCCGTTGCGTTCACTTGGCTGCCGTTTGCCGTTGCGGCGGGCACTGGACTGCTGTGCCTGGCGATCTTCGTGGCGCCGGGCGTGATCGTCGCCCGCACCGGTCTCGTCGTACACAAGCTGCGGTCTTCCCGACCGCCGTCGACTCCAATTTTCCAGCGATACCATTTGGATGTCGGCCTTCTGGTTTTCGGCGGCCTCATTTTCTGGGAGCTGTACTCTCGAGGACAGGTGGTCTCCAGAGGGTTGTTCTCCGACGCCACCGTCAACGAGGCGCTGCTGTTCGCGCCGGTGTTGTTGCTCACCGTTGTGGCGCTTCTGTTCATGCGTTTCTTCCCGCTCATGGTCCGATACTTGAGCGGAGATTCCCCGGCTTTGATGCACATGCTGGCGATCGCCATTCTCGTGGCCATGGCCTGCGTCATGGGCGTGCGAGGTCTCCGAGCGGACGCAGGTTACGGCTGGTTGTGGGACTTCGCGATCGTGGGTGGTGTCAGCGTCGCATATCTTGGTGCGAACAGGAGTCCATCGACGTGGAACCGCGCGGCGGGATTGGTCGTGCAGACGGGGCTCGTAGCGCTGTTCATATACAGCGGGATGCCGGGGCGCGATGACGTCCTGTTCATCCCAGCCATAGCTCTGGCGCTTCTGGTCCCTGCCCAGCTCATATTCTTGGCAACTCACAATCTTGCGCGCGTCTACCCGGTATGGACCTCCATGGCAATATGGCACATGTCCCGAAACCCGTTGCAGTACAGTTGGCTCGTGCTCCTGCTGGTGATGGTTACCGGGCTTGCCGTCCTGGCGACCACCGTTGGCGGGACGCTGGACCGCAGCTACGAGGAACGAGTCCTCTATGAGGTGGGCGCCGACCTGAGAGTGACCGGCGTGCCCTCGTACTACACACGAACGATTGACGACTTCAAGGAAATGTACCTGGAAATACCGGGCGTGACCGCGCTCTCGGTCGCGTTGCGGGGCGGAGGCTCCGTCGGATCGAATTACTCCGGCTCCAGCTTCAGGATGCTGGCTTTGGAATCGGAAGATTTCCCGTACATCTCTTGGTACCGCAACGATTTCTCTCGACAGCCGCTGTCAGGAATTATGCGTTCGCTCCAGGGCAGCACCCGGTCGCAGCCGATCGACATACCGGAAGCCGCGACAAGCCTCCGAGTGTGGGCGCAGCCTGAAGAGGCTTACGCAAACATGTTCCTTTGGATGGTCGTGCGGGACCGCAAGGGCATTCTGGATACACTGTCGCTGGGATCGGTCGGAGAAGCCGAGTGGCACGTGATGGAAGTAGACATACCCACGGCTCTTGCCAGGCCTTTGTCACTGGTGTCGGTGCAGCTCTACGAGCCGGTTTTCGGACCCGCGGGCACGGTCGGCTCCATCCTCTTGGACGATATCCAGGCCGTGTTCGACAACGGCACGGAAGCAGTTGTCCTCGACGATTTCGAAGGACCCAACAAGTGGATCACCCTGGCAACGTCATTGATTTCGTCCGATTCGGTGGGCACAACCCGAGAAGCTCCCCGCAACGGCCAGCGGGCGGGCGTGTTCTCCTTCGGGAAAGACACCGACGCGGGCATCCGCGGGTTCTATCGCAGCCCTTCCGGCGGTGCGGTGCCGGTGGTGACCAGCTCGACGTTCAGCAAGATCTCCGGGGCTCGGATCGGCGACGAGATCATCGTGAACATATTCGGTCGCATGGTGCCGATCAAGATCATGGACACGGTCGACTTCTTCCCTACATTGGACCCGGCGCAATCGGGCTTCCTGTTGGCCGATCTTGACAACATGTTGGGACACCTCAACCTCCTGAGCCCCACCACGATCATTCGCCCAAACGAGTTGTTCATCGCTGAAGTTCCCGGCGCCGCCGACGCGGTTTACCAGACTGCGTTGCGGCTGGCCGGTTCCCGAGACCTAGTCCACGATCGGGCAACGATGCTCGAAGACCTTCAGCTCGACCCGCTCATCACGGCCGGTTGGAAGGCCATGGTGTTGTTGGCAGCGGGCATCGTGGTGTTCTCCGCCTCCATGGGTTACATCACTTACCTTTTGTCGTTTTCGAGTCAGAGCCGTTCGGAGATGGGCTTTTTGCAGGCGCTGGGCGTCACCAAACGCCAAATGGGTTGGCTGTTGGGGGCGGAGCATCTGGTAATAGTGGCTATCGGATTGATCATCGGAACTGCCACGGGATTTGCGATGAGCAACATCATGGTGTCCGGGGTTGCAGTCACGGAAACCGGGGAAAAGATCTTGCCCCCGTTCATTCTGACAACTCAGTGGTCGCTCTTGGGACCGATATTCGTGATAATGCTGGCGGTATTCGGCGCCGCGCTGTATTGGCTGTCTCGCATGGTCACCAACGTGGACCTGCACGAGATTTCCAGGATGGAAGATGAATAGGAAATTGGCTCGATGAACCTGATAAGGATTGCGATCAGGTTGGCAAGGGCCTGGCCCCTCGTAATCAAACGTGCAATCGCTGGTTGGCGTTTGCTGTCGACGGTCGTAATCGGAGTGCTTCTAGCATGCGCCATCATGGCCGGCACGGTCATCTACTTCGACGCCCTCAAAGAACTGGCCCTGAAAAGCGCATTGGACCAGTTGAACACCAACGCCACGAACATTGTGGTCAAATCCGACCGGGGCCCGACAACTCGAACGGAAGCAGCAAGCGTGACTCGGGTCATGAACGAGGAGATCGACCGCCGCACCGCATGGCTCCTCAAGGACCGTGTCTCCGGCGTGAAGTCCGCGACCTTCTTCGTCTCCGAACTCGGACAGGAGGCGACGGCCGGAGTCGACAACAACCGAGCCTATTTCTTCCACGTCCCCACGTTCGACGAACACATCACGATCCTCCCCGGAGGGCGCGTCCCGGCGACTCAGCCCGTCAACGCCGTGGGTGAGCCGCTAACACTCGAGGTGCTTGCGCCTGTCGAAGCGGCAGAGTCGTTTGGCGTGGGTGTTGATAGCCAGCTCTCGACGGTGCCGTATTGGAGTGATGCTCTGCCTCACGTCCGCGTGAAGATCGTTGGGGTGTACGCCAGGAACGATCCGACCGATCAGTTCTGGTATCTAGAAGACCGGATCTTGCGCGCCTCCACCTCGGGCAGTTTCACCACGATCCCCTTCCAGTTGCCCGAAGAGGTTTACTTCGACGTTTTGGGCGCTGGATTCAAGCAGATGGACAGCACCTACGGTTGGCTGCTGATCGTCGATCCGGACAAGCTCAACGCCGGAAACGCCACGTTCGCGAGGGCCAGCATCGAATCAATGAGGCGACGCCTTTCCGCCACTCTGTTCAGCTACAGGCAGATCACGTCCCTCGACGACACCCTGGAGGAGTACGACAAGCGCCTGTTCTTCTCCAAGCTGCCGATGTTCATCATCCTCGTCCTGATCTCGGTCGTAATCCTATACTACGTCGTCACTATGTCCTCGCTCTTGGTGGAGCAACAGCGGTCGGATATCGTCCTGCTGCGAAGCCGAGGCTCGACCTCCGCGCAGATCCTCGCCGTATTCGTGCTCGAAGGCGCAACCATTGCCGTGCTCGCCGTGGTCGTCGCGCCGATTCTTGCGGCGGTCGTCATAAGCCTGCTGGGGTATACGCCTGCGTTCTCGGACTTGAGCGGCAACAGCAGGTTGGTCGTCAGCCTACCGCGCGGGGCGTTCATGATGAGCGCCGTCGGGGGATTGTTCAGCTTCGTGGCGCTATTGACGCCGGCCGTGCAGGCCTCCCGCATCGGCGTCACGACGCACCGCCAGGAATCTGCACGACCAACCAGCCAGCCCTTCTATCAACGCTACTACCTGGACGTGCTGCTGCTGGCAATCGGGATCCTTCTGTTCCGGCAACTCAACCAACAGGGCTCGGTGGTTGCGGTGAGCATATTCGGAGCGGTTGCAGTCGACCAGGTCCTCTTGGCCGTGCCGGCTGTGATATTGGTCGCATCGGCGCTGGTGCTGTTGAGGCTGTTTCCGCTGACCATGAGGATCGCCAGCAGGCTGTTCGCGCCGGTGCTTCCGGCCGGGTTGGTCATCGGCCTATGGCAGATGGCCCGAAATCCGACGCACTACGCCCGGCTTTCGTTGCTGTTGATACTGATGGCCGGATTGGGCATATTTGCCGCCAGCTTCGGAGGCACCCTGGAACGCAGCTTCGAGGAGCGGGCGCTATACTCCACGGGCGCCGACATTCGGATGACGGGGGTGCTCCTCAACACCCGCGGGTCGTCGGAGCCGTTGCTGGGCACACTCGAAGCCCTGCCGTCGGTGAGCAACGTCGGTCTCGCGTTCAGAGGGTTCGGTTCGGACCTGTCGAAACTGCTCGGAGAATCGTACACGATGTTCGCCATCGACGGAGAGGCGATCATGGACATCGGCTGGTTTCGCGGAGATTTTTCGGACGGACCAATGAGGCCGAAGGTGACAACGCTGGCGAACCCGACTCCGCCCCAAGGCATCGCTCTGCCTGTCAGCGCCGAGTCCGTTGGCGTCACCATCAAAGCGGACAGAGAGCATCCGACGGTCGTGGTCGCCGCGAGGCTCAAGGACGCCAACGGGCGGTACTTCACGTACCTCCTTGGACGATTGGACTCGAACCAATGGCTTGATTTGGAGAGCGAATTCGAGCGTGTGAGCCAGTTCAGGCGCGTCGAATTGCTGCAACCCGTGGCGCCGCTGACGCTGGTCTCCTTGACCGTGCATGAAACCAGCAGCAGAAACAGGCTGCGGGCGGGCTCGGTCGCGATAACTGAGGTGTACGCGAAGTTGGCGAGCGGCGACGTTCAGGTAGTCGAGCCGTTCGACTCAGTGGAACAGTGGAACATCCTGCAAGCAGTGCCCCAGTCCGAATCCGACATCTGGCGAACCTTCGAGGACCCGACGACCACCGACGGCATCGCCTCGTTCATCTGGTCCGAGGGCGGTCCCCTCATGAGCCGAGGCGTGTTCCATGGCCCTCCGATGGCGCCGCTGGACGTAGTAGCCACGAAATCGTTCCTGAAGATCAACAAACATGATGTCGGAGACGTCTTCGAAGTGTCCGTACAAGGACACCGTCTCGACGTCACGTTGGTGGACGAGATCGAGTACTTTCCAACGCTCGACACGAACAGCAAGTCCTACCTCATCGGCGACCTGGATTCGGTATCCAGCTACGCAAATTTGGAAGCCAACAGCAGCGAGGTCAAACCGAACGAGATCTGGATTTCCACCGACGACCTTGCCGAACGGGCACAGCTCGTCGACATATTGGGCCAGGACGAGCCGTTCATCTCTCGCGTCGTTCACGACCGTGTCCGCGAATTCGACGAGTCCAGGGTCGATCCGCTGGTAGACGCCGGGTGGAACGCCCTCCTGTTCGTAGCGTTCGCGGCTGTGTTCACCCTGAGCGGATTGGGTTTTTTGGTGCACGCGTACGTGTCGTTCAAGAGCAGGGAAGTCCAATTCGCCCTGATGCGTACTATCGGCTTCACCATGAAGCAACTCATGGCGCTCGTGTTCTTGGAGCAGGTGCTCGTCATAGGCGCCGGACTGGCGTTGGGGACGTGGATGGGCGGCAGACTGGGCGAGATCATGATGCCATACCTGAGCCACGACGATTTAGGCGTGCAGGTGCTTCCGCCTTTCATCATCGAAGTAAACTGGGGAACGTTGGCCGTCACCTATGGAGCGATGGCCTTGCTCTTCGCGTTCATAATCACGGGCGTGATTCTATTCGTTCGCAGGATCTCGCTCCAGCGCATCCTACGTCTCGGCGAAGTGTAGGATGATATATGATAAGTTTGGCGACAGTCGGCGCCCCGGGCGCCAGAGGTGACTGATGACCCTTGCCAACGAAAACGCTTACGTCCTGTGCGAGGACCTGTTCAAGATCTACAAGATAGCCGACCTTGAGGTCGTCGCTCTTCGAGGGTTGGACCTTGAAGTCAGACGCGGCGAGGTCGTCGCCATCGTGGGCGCCAGCGGGAGCGGCAAGAGCACGCTGCTGAACATTCTAGCGGGATACGACGCCCCTTCAGCAGGCCGGGTCACTGTCGGAGGCAAGGACCTGCTTCAAATGGGCGGCAAAGACGTCGAGGACTACAGGCGAAACGACGTGGGGTTCATCTGGCAGCAAACCAGCCGAAACATGTTCCCGTATCTCACCTCGATAGAAAACGTGGCGCTGCCCATGATGCTCACCAACAAACCGGGCAAGGAGAGACAGGAGCGCGCCAAAGAGCTGCTGGAGATCGTTGGGTTGGGGCACAGACTGGACCACACGCCGGAGAAGCTCTCAGGCGGTGAACAGCAACGAGTCGCCATCGCGGTCGCTCTGGCCAACGACCCCCCTTTGCTGCTCGCCGACGAGCCCACCGGGGAATTGGATGACGCCACTGCGGCGGAGATACTGGACCTGTTCGGCTCCGTCAACCGGGAGTTGGGAACAACGATCCTCATCGTCACCCACGATCCGGACATCGCCTACAAAGTCGGCAGGGTCGTCATGATCCGGGATGGCAAGATGTCCACTGAGGTCCGGCGAAAGGTAACGTTCCAACGCATTACCGGAGACCGGGACAAAGAAGAGCCGTTGGAAGAGTTCACCCTTGTCGACGCCAGCGGAAGAGTCCAGATACCGAGGGATCTGCTCGACAGCCTGAAGATCAAGGACAAGGCGCGGGTCACGATCGAAAACGGCACCGTAACGTTGCGGCCCGAGGAGTAACCGGATGAGCAGAGTCGTACCTCTGATATCGACCCACAATCTCACGCGGAGCTACCAGGTGGGCTCCGAGACGATCAACGCCCTCCGCGGCATCGACATGACCGTTTCGCCCGGCCAGTTCATAGCGGTCGTCGGCCGATCGGGTTCCGGCAAGACCACGCTCTTGAACATCCTAGCCGGATTGGACAAGCCGTCCGACGGCCAGGTGCTCTTCCAGGATAGGGACCTGGGCACTATGAACGAAAAAGAGCTGACCGAAATCAGACGCCACAAGATCGGGTTCGTTTTCCAGTCCTTTGGTCTGCTGCCGCTCCTGTCCGCCTTCGAGAACGTCGAGCTGCCCCTGCGCATCGCGGGCGTCCGCACTCGAGAGCGGGAGGCTCGCACCAGGGAGACGCTCGAGATAGTAGGGCTGTGGAATCGCGCCAAGCACCGCCCATACGAGCTGTCCGGCGGCGAGCAACAGCGCGTCGCCATCGCCAGGGCCATCGTTAACAACCCGCCGCTGATACTGGCTGACGAGCCCACCGGCGAATTGGACTCGACCAACGCCCGAGCGATATTCGGCCTCTTCAAGGACATGGTCAAAGCGCAGGGCATAAGCGTCCTCTCCGCCACCCACGACTCCACGCTTCTGGCCATGGCCGACGAGGTAAAAGAGATTCGCGACGGCAAACTCTCCGACGCCACGAACCTCGGCCACCGATACCGCGACTGACCGGACCGGATCAACGTCCGTCGAGCCCGCGGCGCCCAGACCGGCAAGGCGACCTAAGATCGCGCCGGTCTGCATGTCGATAGACGACACGCAGTTTGCGACCAAAACTCACCGCCTGCAGCATTGCCTTTTTCTAAGACACGTATTAGACTTGTGTCAGCACACGTGTTCTCAGGAGGATCTTGCCTGCATGCGAAATCGTCGCCCGGCGCCACAGTCCGCGCCCCAACAATTCGACAGCCAGTTTGAATCGTACCTCGGGACGCATCTTCCGCCCTCGACGAGCCGCGTGCCGTCCATATATCGCGAGACCACGAAGTGCTACGCCTACATGTGCACCTTCGCCTACGGCTGCAGCGAGCAGACTCAGCGCCCGTCCCAAGTGTTGATGCGCCGTTGCATGCGATACATGCCCGAGACTCTGCGAATCAAACCCGCCCTATCCGACCACGCCCTCGACGTGTTGGCCGGACACCGCGAGACCGGTCACCTGTCCGGTGAGACAACCGCCATCCTGGACCGGCTCCGCCCCAACGGCCCCAAGCGCCCAGCGGCAGCAGGCGTCTAGGCGCAAGCCTTCAAAATCGTCATCGCCGGGGAAAACGTGCCCCAGACGGGTGCCCACTCGGCGTATAATGGCGGAGCTTCAAGACGCCGAGTGGTCCGCCACTCTTGTCCCTTCTCGAACCGGCGACGCGTTCGCAATTCTACTCGGCATCGATATTCACCACCTGGGAGACAACCAAACATGACCATGTTCGACCTTACCGGCAAGACAGCAATCGTCACCGGCGGCAACGGGGGCATCGGGCTTGGGATCGCCAGAGGGCTGGCGCACGCCGGCGCCAACATCGTGGTCGCCGCGCGCAACGCTGCGAAGACTGACGCTGCGCTCGAAGACATCCGTGAGCTCGGAGCTCACGCCATCGGCGTCGAGACCGACGTGACGAGCGAAGAGTCCGTGGCGGCCATGACTGAAGCCGCGACCAGCGAGTTCGGCAGCGTCGACATCCTCGTCAACAACGCGGGCATAGCACTCCGCAAAGCGCCTCAGGATTACACTCTCGAGGAGTGGAATCAGGTCGTCGACATAAACCTGACCGGCACGTTCTTGTGCGCTCGCCAGGTCTATCCCCTCATGAAGAACGCCGGCGGCGGCAAGATAATCAACATCGGCTCGATGACCTCCATCTTCGGCAGCGACTGGGTGGCTTCCTACTCCTCCAGCAAGGGCGGTGTCGTGCAGCTCACCAAGAGCCTGGCGTTGTCCTGGGCAAAGGACAACATCCAGGTCAACTCGATCTTGCCCGGCTGGATCCACACCGACCTGACGACGCCAATCCGAAGCGACAACCCCGAACGCTACGCCTCCATCACCGCTCGCATCCCCCACGGTCGCTGGGCCGAGCCCGACGAGATGGGCGGATGCGCCGTGTTCCTGGCCAGCGCCGCCTCGGACTACGTGACCGGCACGGCAATCCCCGTCGACGGCGGCTACGCGGCGTTCTAGGCCTCTGCCATCTCAAGTCTATCTGCATCTCCCAGCGCCTGCCTGCACCTAATTCGCGAACGAGGTTGAATCTGGCCGAGTTCGTCGAAATAGAAAGTCCGCGTTCGAGTGATTCGAGTGCCGGTCAGACGCGAGGAGCGACAGATGGCAAATCAAGCAGACAAGAGCAGCGTGCATCTCGTGCCCAGGGGATGGGGCATTTCGCTGATATGGGCGACGGCGATCGTAGGGATATCGATCCTCGCCAGCGCGACAATCAACCCGCTGTTCGGACGATACATCCACTGGGACTGGATGGCCGGAATCGCCCCGGTAAGCTTCATTCTGATACTGGCGGCCTTCAGGCGACGCTGGGTGTGAACTCAGAAGGCTCTTGCGCCGACTGAACGCGCCGGTTAACATCGGTCATGCGACGAGTGCGGTAGGCTGACGAAGCAGCGGCACAAGTCCCGTCGCGACTGGAGGCAGACCCGCCATGACCGATCTGTTGCTGAAGGGCGGCGAAGTGATCGACCCTTCCCCAGGCATCCGGGACCAACTCGACGTCGCCGTGAGCGACGGCAAGATATCGCAACTCGCGCCCGATGTAGCGCCCGGACCCGACACCCGTGTCATCGACGTGACCGGCAAGATAGTCGTGCCGGGCCTCATCGACCTACACTGCCACATCTACCACGGCGTCAACCAGACCGGTGTCAACCCCGATCTCGCTGGCGTCTACTCCGGTGTCACGACCCTGGTCGATGCGGGCAGCGCCGGTTGCTACACCTTCGGCGGCTTCCCTGAGCACGTCGTGCCCAAAGCCATAACCCGCATCATCTGCATGCTCCACATCTCCCGGACCGGCCTCGCCTATCAGCCCGATCTCTCCCGACGCGAGGACATCGACCTGGAGGACACGATTCGGGTTGTCAGGGAGAACCGACCGCTGATCCAGGGCATCAAGATCAGGGCGGTCGGCCCGGCGGTTCCCGTGATGGGCGTCGAGATCGTCCAGCTCGCCAAACAGGCGGCCAACGAGGCCGGCGTGCGGCTCATGGTTCACATCGGAGACCGGCTTGCAGGCGACGGCCCGACCATCACGCGAGCGCTGCTGCCGCTGTTGGAACCGGGCGACATCATCACCCACCTGTTCACCGGCAACCCCGGCACGATATTCGACGACGACGGTTCGGTCCTTCCCGAGCTCATGGCGGCGCAGGAACGAGGAGTCTTCCTCGATACAGCTCACGGCAGGCAGAACTTCAGCTTCGACATCGCTCGCCGCGCACTAGACCGGGGCGTCGTGCCCCGCGGCATCAGCACCGACCTGACGATTCCCGGACGCCTGCACGCCGTGCACAGCATGACCGAGATGCTGTCGAGGTTCCTGGCGCTCGGATTCTCTCTGGAAGACGTCATCCGGATGTCCACCGCAAACCCCGCCGAAGCTCTGGGCATGGGCGACACCCTGGGGACCCTGGCCGTCGGTCGAGGGGCCGACATCACCGTGCTGGAAGAAGCCACCGGCGACTGGCTGTTCCACGACACCGAGGGCGGCACGCTGCGCGGCGACAAAGCGCTCGCGCCCGTGGCCACGGTGAAGGACGGAGAGGTGTTCACGGCCGACTGGGGCCCCCGCCCCTGGGGCTGGCTGCCCGACACGGCGTAGTCAGGAGTTCTGGCGCGGATCGATAGCGTCAGGGCGACACAAGCAGCCACAATGTCGTTCGCCCTGAGCAACGTTATGTCCGCGGGACGGACAATGCATATGACAGCAACGGCGCTCCAAATGTCGTCATTCTGAGACCGTTGCCGAAGAATCTAGGGCCTCGCAGAGTGATGTGTTTCGACGCCGTTACTTGGAAGCTTGTCGAAGGGCCCTGAGGCGCCGAGTTTGCCATTGGCCCTCAACACAGCCGCAAGCGACACACCATGAGCATTAAGGCACAATCATGACCCGTTCCCGACTCCGTGACCTGGACATCGTCATCGGCGATCTGCCGGTTGGCCCCAACAACGCGATCACCGACGTGCCCGGCGTCCTGGTCGGCCACACGACGCTCTCCTTCGACGAGCCGCGGGTCGCGCGAACCGGCGTCACCGTCGTCGTGCCCTGCGACGGGCGAATACACGAGGACAACGTCTTCGCCGCCTACCACGTGCTCAACGGCAACGGAGAAATGACCGGCCTGCCCTGGATCGACGAAACCGGTCTGCTCGGCTCGCCGGTCGCCATCACGAACACAAACCAGGTCGGCGTCGTGCGAGACGCCCTAGTAGAACACGCCGTGGATCGCGGAATGGCCGGTTGGATCTTACCGGTCGTGGCCGAGACCTACGACGGCTTCCTCAACGACATCGACGGATTCCACGTCACGAAAGAGCACGTATTCCAGGCGCTGGACTCCGCATCGGACGGTCAAGTGGCAGAGGGCAACGTGGGCGGCGGGACCGGCATGATGTGCCACGGCTTCAAGGGTGGCATAGGCACGTCCTCCCGCGTCGCCGAGGCGCCGGGAGGCCCGTACACGGTCGGCGTCCTGGTTCAAGCCAACTACGGCAGCCGCAAACATTTGCGCGTGGACGGCGTCCCGGTCGGACGCGAGATCGGGCCGGACGATGTTCCGCTGCCGCGGAGAACAACGGGCCGCGAGGGGTCGATCATCATCGTCGTCGCCACAGACGCGCCGCTCGTGCCGGTCCAGTGCCGGCGTTTGGCACAACGAGCGACCGTTGGGTTGGCGAGGGTCGGCGGCGTGGGCCACAACAGCAGCGGCGACATCTTCCTCGCTTTCGCCACCGGCAACCACCCGTCCCACGACCCAAACGACGACGCGTCGCCCGACTCGTCAGAACTGGTGGACTTGAAGATGCTGCCGAACAACTTGATCGACTCGCTGTTCGACGCCACCGCGGAGGCCGTCGAGGAGTCGATCCTCAACGCCCTGACCGCGGCCGAGACCACGGCTGGCTTTCAGGGCACAGCCCACGCATTGCCTCTGGATCGTCTACAAGAGATCATGTCCGAATACAGGCGCTAATTTAACTCACACGGCAATCGGGAAATATCAACCAAAGGAGCGTGCCATGGCTCAGATCCGAGCGAACCGAGTGAAGGACAAGTTGGCGCGGGGCGAGGTCGCGACGCTGCTCATGGGCGACAACAGCTCACCGAACCTCGTCGACGCACTCGGCCCCCTCGGCTTCGACTCGGTCCTGATCGAAGGCGAGCACGGCCCCGTGGACTTCGGGGACATCCCAGACCTGACCAGGGCATGCGACCTGTGGGGCATGACGTCGGTGGTCAGGGTAAACGTCAATGCCCCGGGCATCATCTACCGCACCCTCGACGTCGGAGCGCAGGGCGTGATGGTTCCCCACATCAACACGAAAGAAGAAGCCCAGGCCGTCGTCGAAGCAACGAAGTTCGCGCCGATCGGCGCACGGGGCATGTCCAGCGGGCGTCAAGGCCACGGAGTCGCGGACTACGTCCACCAGGCCAACGACCACACGTTCGTGACCATCCTGATCGAGGACATCGTTGCCATCGACAACCTGGGAGAGATCCTGACCGTCGACAACATCGATGTATTTTACGTGGCGCCGGGAGACCTGGCGCAGAGCATGGGTTTGACCGGCCAGACCAGCCACCCCGATGTCCTGGCAGCGGTGGACCGCGGAATCGCCAAGATCGTCGACTCGGGCCGCGTCGCGGGCATGCTCGTCAACGACTCGACCGTCAACGAGTACCTACGCAAGGGCGTCCGCTACGTCGGCATCCCGTGGACGGGCTGGGTGGCATCCGGCGCCAGGAGCTTCCTCGACGGGATCGCATCGGCGGCGTCCTGAAGAGCCCGATCGAAAGCTGCAGCGCCGGGCGACGGCGTCACACTCTCGATCCAGCCACTCGTCGCGAACCGCGAGCGCTCGATGCGAGGCACACCACACCCGCCAGCAACACAACGCTCGCAACCGCGACAAACGCCGTGGTGAAGCCCGCCGCCTCGGAAACATACCCGACCGCCAGCGGGCCCAGGAACATCCCCGCGGCGTAGATCGACTGGAACACGCCCATCGCGTAGAACCTCTGATGCGCCGGCGCGTCCTCGACGGCAAGCGCCATGAGCAGGCCGAACGTCAGGCCAAGTCCAACGCCGATCAGCACTTCGCAAACGAACAGCAGCGCCAGACCGGACCAGGGCGTCAGCAGCACGCCAACGCCAAGCGACGCCATTCCGATCGTGACGGCAACCATGGCGCCCACGAGCCTCGCAACATGCGGGCTTGCGAGAACCACAGCCACGAACGGCGTGATGTAGGCCATGAGAAGCAAACCTTGCGTGAAGTCGCCAACATCCAGCCGATCTGACGCGTAGACCTGGGTCGTGTTATAGACCGTGGCGTAGACGGCCATGAAGACAACGCCCATCATGACAGCCATGCCGAACAGCCGTCGATCTCGGGGCAGCGATACCGGCCATCGTCGAGCTCGTTCATGGTCCGGCTCGACGATGGCGAGCGCGACTACGGCGCCAACGACGGCAAAGCCGACCGAAAGCCAGAACGGCGCGAGGACGCCGAACCAGTCCGCGACCCAACCGCCGATCGGGTTTGCCGGAATCTGACCCCAGCCAAAGAACGATGCAACTACGGCCGCGCTGACCATTGCAGACCGAGGCGGAAAGTACAGCGAGAACAGCACGGCGATCGCGACGAAGCACCCCGCTCCCACGCCCATGAGCATCCGGCTTGCGAACAGCGACCAGGCAGAGTCGAACACAGGCGGCGCCAGGAAAACCGCCGCCATGAAACAGAACCCGGCGCTTATCACGAACCGCCGACGGCCCGTCAGCATATCGCTCAACAACCCGATCGGGATGCGCGCTACGAACAATGCGAGGCCGTAGAGGCCGATCAGCAGCCCGAGCGTCCTCTCGCCGAAGCCGCGTGATTCAACATAAGACGGCCACACCGCTCCCGTCAGGTAGATGATGAAAAACAGCAAGAACGCGCAGACAAGAACGAGCCACGGCGAGATGCGTTGACGGATGGTGACCTCTCTGGCGGGATTTGGTCGACCAGTGAAGCATATATGACGCCAGGCATCCCGCAAAGGCGGAATGCGCGTACAATAGCATCAGGATATTTGCACTGCCACTGTTCGGGAGGCTGTTGTGGAACTAATGGAGTTGATCAGCGTTGACCCCAACATTTGCCACGGTCAGGCGTGTATAAGAGGAACCAGAATAATGGTCAGCATTGTTTTGGACTGTTTGGCGGCAGGAATGTCTGACCACGAAATCCTCGAAGACTATCCGACGCTTTCAGCAGAAGCGATCCGAGCGGCGGCGGCCTACGGCGCCGCTCTAGCCCGCGAGGAGAACTTTCCCATTTCAACAACCAGCGAGTGAAAATCAAGCTCGATGAAAACATGCCTTCGCGCGCAGCCATGTTGCTCGAAGCGTACGGTCACGATGTCGACACAACATCGGCGGAGCGGCTGGACGGAGCCGATGACCCAGCTATCGCTTATGCTGCCAATCTTGACGGGCGCCTGCTGATTACACAGGATCGGCGATTTGCCGACATCCTCGTCTATCCTCCCGGCACGCATCCTGGTTTCTCGTAGTGCGATCACGGCGCCAGGGGTCTGGTGCTGTTGAGGCAACGTTGCGTCGTTTCCTCATGCAATATGACCTGATTGAATTAGCCGGATGCGTGACGGCAGTCGAGATCGGACAGATTCGAATCCAACGACCACCTGTCATTTGACTTCAAATGAAACGTCAATCCATCCATATCCCTGCGAAGATGGATCTGTCCGTCCACCGCGCCGCAGCCTAACGCACCCGCTGCACCACACGGCGCGTCGCATCGACTAGCGTGTCGACCTCGGCCTCGGTCGTCAGGGTGTTGAGTGAGCCGGCCGTTCCGGTTTGAAGCAGGATGCCCTCGTTCAGCAAGCCCGTGAACAGCGCTCGACGCATCTGACCGTCGGCCCGTATCACATTTCGATAGTCCACGATCTCCTCGGACGTGAAGTGGATGCCGAACAGCGAACCGATTCCGGTCACCTGCGCATGGACCTCGAGCTCGTCGAAGACGGCTCGCAGCTTTGCCCGGAGTTCGTCGCCGAGGGCGTTCAATCGCTCGAAGACATCGGGCGTGAGGTGGTTCATGGCCACTTCGCCGGCCACCATCGTCATGGGGTTGGCGTTGAACGTTCCGGCGTGTGCGAGCGTAGCCCCGCCTGCCGTCGGATCGAACAGATCCATGAGCTCCTGCTTGCCGCCGAACGCGCCGACTGGCAACCCGCCGCCGATCGTCTTGCCCAGGGCAGTGAGGTCGGGGACCACGCCAAGGTCCTCCTGAGCGCCGCCTGACGAAACCCTGAAGCTCTGCACCTCGTCGAAGATCAGGACCATGCCGAGCTCCGTGGTCAGGTCTCGGATGCCTTGCAGGAACGCCTTCTGGGCCGGGAGGTAGCCGAACGAGGAGACGACTGGCTCCATGATCACGCACGCGATCTCGTTTCGGCCTTCCCTCAGCACACGTTCGCACCACTCAAGGTCGTTGTACGGCAGGACGACGACGTCATCGAGGATGCTCTGGGGCATGCCCGGATACTCAGGGATCGGAGTCGGACCGCTGGGGTCCAGCTTTTCGAGCGGCGGATGGACGCTGACGGACACGTACTCGTGCGACCCATGGTATCCGCCCTCGAACTTGGCAATCTTCGGCCGGCCGGTGAATGCGCGCGCCGCCCGCACGGCCAGCAGCGTTCCTTCGGTCCCCGAGTTGGTGAACCGTATCGAGTCCGCAGACGGTATCCGATCGGTCAGTATCTTGGCCAGCCGGACCTGTGCCTCGGTCGGTCCCGTGAACGCCGTCCCTCTGGCGGCCTGCTCCTGCAGCGCGCTCACGATTTCCGGATGGGCGTGACCGAGGATCAGGCTCGTCGCGTTGATCATGAAGTCGAGCATTCGGTTGCCGTCGGCGTCGATCATGTAGTGACCTTCGCCGCGCTCGATGAAGTGCGGATACGGCGCGAAGTAGGCCGTGCCACGTGAGCTGCCGCCGGGCAGGTACTGTTCGGCGCTGTCCTGAAGGCCTCGAGACGTGGGCGTCTTGGAGACGTAAAGGTCGATCTCACGTTGAAGTTTGTCCTGGGTCGTCATCGAAGCTCTCCTCGGTTAAGCAGGACCAGTCCTGCTGCGGTTTGTTATGCGTGCCGTAGTTGGTACAATTCCGGTCGATCCATCGCTCAAATGGCGGTTGCGCCGCCGTCGATGACCAGTTCGCCTCCGGTCATGAACGACGCCTCATCCGATGCCACGAACAGGACGCCGTACGCGACCTCTTCCGCCCGGCCGAATCGACCCGCCGGTATCTCCATGACACGTTCAGCCCGTTCGTCCGGGGATGGGAACGCCAGGTTGACCATGTCGGTGTCGATGGGTCCCGGATGGATGGAGTTCGCGCGAATGCCGTCCGCGGCGTACTGCACCGCCGCGGCCTTGGTCAGCAGCCGGACCGCGCCTTTCGATGCGTTGTACGCCGATGTGCCGCGGCTGCCGACAATCCCGGCGCCGGACGAAATGTTGACGATGGAGCCTCCGCCCGCCTGCCTCATCGGTTCGATTACCGCTTTGACGCCGAGGAACGATCCTTTCGCGTTGACGTCCATGATGCGGTCCCAAGAATCGGACGTGGTCTCCTCGACGGTCGCCCGTTCGTAGACGCCGGCGTTGTTGACGAGGATGTCCAGCTTCCCGTATCGGCTGACCGCCGTATCGACGGCACGGTCCCAATCTTCTTCGCTGGTCACGTCCAGTCGAACGAACAAGGCATCGCCGCCGGCCTCGTTGATCTCCGCCTCCAGCTTCTGTCCTTCGACTTCCAGGATGTCGCCGATGACCACGCGGGCGCCTTCCTCGGCAAACAGCGCCGCCTCAACGGCACCCATTCCCCTGGCGCCGCCGCTGATCAAAGCGACCTTTCCTTCAAGCCGCATGAGCGACCTCCTACCGGCTGGGTACGGTGGGAATTATACTTCACGATGGCTTGACGTGCGTATACGCCAGACTCGTCAATTTGCATCGGCCGTCATTGAGGATGGACCAGAGGGACAGGAAGGACGAAAAGGCGC
>CEQE01124606.1_pt1 | contig 32692 bp, 38 predicted proteins | sample 356201 | NCBI WGS metagenome assembly CEQE01 (sample SAMEA2619970, study PRJEB7988) | marine metagenome | biome: marine biome (ENVO:00000447); feature: mesopelagic zone (ENVO:00000213) & marine oxygen minimum zone (ENVO:01000065); material: "saline water (ENVO:00002010), including plankton...
TATTCTCAGGCCCAAATGTGTCCCACTTTCGCTGACGGTCTACACGGTCAAGTACGTTTCCGGCCAGCGAGAACTCTTCTTCTGTGTACTGGTGGCAGTCGTGTCCGTGTCGGTGTTGATGTCGGCGTCGATGTCGGCGGTCTGGGGAGTGATGACTTCCGCGGCTGTCTGATCCGCGAAGAAGTCGCCGGATATGCTTTCGACGGTGAAAGCGCCCTCCTTGACCTCCGCGTCCGTGCTGGCCTCACGTGTGCCCGAGACCGCCGGGACCACGATGGCCGCCAGAATGCCGATGATGGCCATTACGGCCAACAACTCTATCAGTGTAAATCCGCTCTGAGATCGTAAGATTGACTTACTCATTGCTGTTCCTCTCATCGTTCCGCTGGATCTGTTCTGTTGGGGCTCTGTTCTCTGTCTCGTTATCCAGTATGGGTCGGACGACTCGAACCGACATCCCTCGGACGGGTGACGCATGGGTGATTGGAGGGTGAGCGGAGGGCTTAACCCGACGAAGGCTCGAGGGCAGGGCGCGGGGATTGCCCTTGGGCGCGTTGGTTGTCCGGAAGGGCGGATGTCAACAAGCTTGCGGGCTTGGGAAGCCTGCTGCGGGTCGGACGTGGGGCGCCTTCAGATCTGAGGGCGTTGAGGGAGTGATGGCGGGTAGATCCGCCGCATAGGATCCAGCGGGGGCTCAGTCGATGATTGGCTTGGAGCAAGGAGACACGAAAGCTATGATCTCTCTTGAATGGCTGCCAACAGGTGATCGACTTGCGTTTGCAACCTGCGATTCTCCGCTTGCTCGTCCCTCAGAAGTTTGGTGAGCCGGAGAATAACCTCGACGCCAGCAAGGTTCACTCCCAGGTCGTCCATGAGTCCGCGTATGCGACGCACGCGCTCGACGTCCCTGTGCGAGAACACTCGCTGGTTGCCGCCGGTTCGGGCGGGCTCGATCAGCCCCAACCGCTCGTAGTAACGGAGGGTTTGAGTTCGGACGCCGAGCATCCGGGCCGCCACACTGATGATGAAGACCGGTTCGTCTTGATCGAAGAGTTGTTGCATTTGGCTTGCCTTTACTCGTCTTCGGAGCGGAGTTCTTTGATCTTCAAGATCAATTCCGTCATCTCATCGGTCAACTCGGTCGGAAGCTCGGGCCTGAGTGCAACAAACAAGTCTCCCCTCGTGTCGGGAGAGCCTAATTTGGGCATCCCCTGGCCTCGAAGTCGTATGCTTTGGCCGTTCTGGCTGTTCGCCGGGACTCTCACCCGGATGCGTCTGCCGTCCAGGGTCGTCGTTTCGGCTTCACCGCCGAGGATCACGTCCTCGAACGGGATCTTGGCTTCCGTGTACAGGTTGTCGCCTCTGCGCGTGAAGCCAGTGTGGGGCGTCACTGTTACGTTGAACATGAGCTCGGTGACGTCATTGGGCGTTATGCGGACAGTGGACCCGTTGTCGACGCCGGGCGGTATGTTGACCTCATAACGACGCGCTCTGCCGCTTACCGTGAGCGTTGCGACGACGGTCGTCCCTGTGAAGGCATCCTCCAGCGAGACCTCGACGCTGGTCTCGCTCCTGATCCTCGATCGCCGGCGTGAGCGGCCTAGCCCGAATGGATCGCCCCTGGCGCCCAGGAAGTCACCGAGATCGGTGTAGGTTTCCTGGCCGAAAGGGTTGCCTCCCTGACCGTGGCTTGACCAGCCAAATGGCGAACTGCGCGCGCGCCGGCTCTGCTCCTCTATCTGATCCGCGTGCTTCCAGCGGTCGCCGTAGCGATCGTACTTCTTGCGGCTGTCGCCGTCCGACAGTACGCCGTACGCTTCGTTGATCTCTTTGAATCTGGCTTCCGCATCTTTGTCGCCGGGGTTCAGGTCCGGATGGAATTTACGCGCCGCTTTCCTGAAGGCCTGGCGGATATCTTTGTCGGACGCGTTCTTGTTGACGCCCAATGTGCTGTAATAGTCTGCCATGTGGAACCTGCGTTGCTTCGAGTACACGATCATTATAGCATCCATAGAAACAACACATAAATAAACTTGATACGATTCATAGAATGTTCTTGACAGCGTAACGTCATAAAGACTATACTGAAGACCGTAATGCGGGGCGATTCCGGTCCCGACGACAGCAGATCAGATTACAGAAGGAGACAGACATGACATTACAGAGATTCGATCCATTCCGAGACTTTTGGCGGTTCGAAGCCCCGGCGGGCATGCGATGGCGAAACTTCGGGCCGCGCGCCCGAGTCGAGCACGGTGACTCTTGGTCGCTGCCGGTCGACGTGACCCAGGACGACGACACCGTTATCGTCCGGGCCTCGTTGCCAGGCTTCAAGGCGGAGGACATCAACGTCAGCGTTGACGACGGGGTGCTTCTCATCTCGGGCGAGACCGAGGCGAGTTCCGAACAGGACAGCGACGGTTACTTGCTTCGCGAACGACGCTCCGGTAAATTTCGCAGGGCTCTGAAGTTGCCCGAGACCGTGGACGCCGACAAGGCGGAGTCCACCTACGCGGACGGCGTCATCACAATCACACTTCCCAAGACCGAGGTCCGAAAGGCCAGGCGGTTGACGGTCAAGACCGACTAACCCGCAGCGAGTCCGAATTCAAGTGGCCCGGCGCAAGCCGGGCCTTTTCTTTCGACGCCATCCGACGTTGTTCCTGGAGCGCACGCCAGTTGCTATAATACCCAGCGGAGGCGCGTCTTGAAGATATACACAAAGTCCGGCGACGAAGGCGAGACCGGGCTGCTTTTCGGTGGGAGGGTGTCGAAAGACGACCCCCGCTGCGAGGTTGTCGGCGCCATGGACGCCGCCGTGTCCGCCATGGGGTTCGCTCGCGCCTTATCCGAGAGCGACCTCGTCAAGGAAACGCTCCTGCGCGTCCAGCGAGAGATGTTCGTTGCCGGCGCGGAACTCGCCACCGCACCGGAGAACTACGCGGCAATGAGCCAGCGCGTTGCCACCGTGACTCCGGAAATGGTGGCCGGCGTCGAGGCGATGCTCGACACGCTCGACGGCCGCATCGAATTGCCCCACGCATTCATTCTCCCCGGGACTTCCCCGGCGTCAGGCGCCATCGACCTGGCGCGAAGCATGCTGCGCACCGCCGAGCGCCGGGCGGTCGGACTCAAGGACCGCGACCTTCTTCCCAACCAGGAAGTTCTGCGCTACCTCAACCGTCTGGCCGACCTGTTGTTCATGCTCGCGAGATACGAAGACAAGGACAGGACGCTGGACCTAGTGAAGCCGATCGAAACAAAGGGGTGACCACTTGACCGAACCTCAAATAGCGATCGTCGACTACGAAGCCGGCAACCTTCGCAGCGTCCAGAAAGCCCTCGCGCTGTTCGGTGTCGAACCGATCATCACGTCGGACCCAGTTCGCGTTCGTGACGCGGACGCCATCGTGGTGCCCGGACAGGGCGCGTGCGACTCGGCGATGAAGCAGATGCGGAACCGCGGTTTGGCCGACCCGATCAAAGAGTTCATTGCCAACGGCAAGCCGTACTTCGGGATGTGCATGGGACTTGAGCTGTTGCTCGATGCTTCGGACGAAGGCTCGGAGCCGTGTCTGGGCGTCGTCGCTGGACGTACGAAGAAACTGCCGTCCGGGCAGAAGATCCCCCACATGGGTTGGAACGAGGTCCATTTCAAGATCGACCATCCCATGTTCGAAGGGGTGGCCGACAACTCACACTTCTATTTCGTGCACAGCTACTACGCCGCTCCGGCCAACGACGACGTGGTCGCCGCGACGACGACGTATGGCGTGGAGTTCTGCAGCGCGGCCGCATGGGACAACGTCGTCGCCGTCCAATTCCATCCCGAGAAGAGCGGCGACGTCGGTCTGCGAGTCTACCGGAACTTCGTGGAGCACGTCAGAGCCGACGCCAAGGCCAGGACGTAGCGCATGGAAGTCATCCCGGCAATAGACCTGCGAGACGGGAAGTGTGTACGACTCTTCCAGGGCGACTACGCCAGAGAGACGGTGTACGCCGAGGATCCGATGGAAGTCGCCCGGCGCTGGCTCGATTGCGGCGCCCCGCGACTCCACGTGGTTGACCTCGACGGCGCCAAGGCGGGGGCGCCCGCCAACCTGGATGTCGCCGGCAAGATCGCGGCGACGTCAGACGTGCCTGTCCAACTCGGCGGAGGAATCCGGACTCCGGAGATTGCCGTCCGGGCCCTTTCGATGGGCATCTCGCGAGTCATGATCGGCACCGCCGCGATCAACGACCCAAACTTCGTCAGCCTTCTGTGTCGCGATCACGGGTCGGAGTCGGTCGTCATCACCATCGACGCACGAGACGGCTTGGTGGCCGTCGACGGATGGACATCCGACACTAGGGTCGCCGCCATCGAACTGGTCGACAGAATGCAATCCGTGGGTGTAGCGAACTTTCTGTATACGGACATCTCTCGAGACGGAACGCTTACCGAACCGAACTATGGCGCCGTTGAAGAGATGGTCCGGCGCACGGACGGCGAGCTGATCGCGGCTGGGGGAATCTCGTCGATTGAACACCTGCTGAGCTTGGCCGAAATTGGAGCATCGGGCGCGGTAGTCGGGACCGCCCTGTACACGGGCGGCATCGACCTGATCGCCGCAATCGACGTGCTCTCGACAAAGGCGGACACATGCTGACGAAGCGAATAATCCCATGCCTTGACGTCGACCAAGGCCGCGTGGTCAAGGGCATCAGCTTCGTGAACATCCGAGACGCGGGCGATCCGGCTGAACTCGCCGCGTTCTACGATCGCGAAGGCGCCGACGAATTAGTGTTCCTCGACATCACCGCCAGCTCGGACGCCCGCAACATCATGCTCAACGTCGTCGAGCAGGTTTCAGAGCAGGTTTTCATTCCGCTGACGGTCGGGGGAGGCATGCGCGAGGTTGCGGATGTCCGGCGGATGTTGGAAGCCGGCGCCGACAAAGTTTCCCTGAACACCGCCGCCGTCCAGAACCCGGAGCTGGTGGCCGCGGCATCGCAACACTTCGGATCACAGGCCATCGTCGTGGCCATTGACGCGGAAGCGGTGAAGCCGGGGGCGGAATACCCTGCGCCTGCCGATGCGTCGCTGGCGCTCCATGCGGAATCGAGGTGGCAGGTCTACATCCACGGCGGCAGAACGCCAATGGGCATCGACGCGCTCGTGTGGGCCAAACGGGCGGACGAACTCGGCGCGGGCGAGATTCTGCTGACGAGCATGAACACGGACGGTCAACTGACCGGATACGATCTGGACATGGTCCGCGCAATCTCCGACGCGGTGTCCATCCCCGTTATCGCCAGCGGCGGGGCCGGAGAGCCCGAGCACCTGCATCAAGCCGTGAAGACAGGCCACGCCGACGCGGTTCTGGCAGCCAGCATCTTCCATTTCGGCACATTCAGCGTTGGCGACGTGAAGGACTATCTGGCAGAGCGGGGAGTGCCAATCAGGCCGGTCCATCCCTCGAATTAGGTCTCCGATGCATATCCCGAGTTCAGGGATCGGCGTCTGACGACGCATCGAGGCCGGGCATCTCGCCAACCCTTAAGACGGCGACTGCGCACCGTGTTCGCGAAGCGTCAATTTCCGATACGAAGAGGTCACACAATGGGAACTATGCAACTCGATGACAAAGGACTCACCCCGGCGATCTGCCAGGATGCAAACACGGGTGAAGTATTGATGCTCGGGTATTTCAGCCCCGGATCGCTCAAGCGCACGCTGGAGAGCGGGGAGGTCTGGTTCTACAGCCGGTCCCGTTCAGACCTGTGGCACAAGGGCGAGATGTCCGGCAACTACATGCGAGTCAAGTCCGCTTCTCTCGACTGTGACGGCGACACTCTCCTCGTCAAAGTCGTCCCCGACGGTCCGATCTGTCACACGGGCGCCCAGACCTGTTTCTTCACCCCGATGGACGAGCTCCCAGAGTTCGCGCCGGCAGACGGCGGACCTGGAGTCATTGAAGAACTTTTCTCCGTCATCCAAGACCGCAAACGCGAAATGCCGGAAGGCAGCTACACGACAGAGCTATTCGAGCGAGGGCCGGAGAGGATCGCTCAGAAGGTGATCGAAGAAGCCGGAGAGACCGCCATTGCCGGCGTGAAGGGCGAGAAGGCCGACACCGTGAGGGAGATGGCGGACATGCTGTATCACTCGCTAGTGCTGCTCGCCGCGGTGGGAGCCGCCCCCGAGGACGTATGGAGTGAGCTTCGCGGGAGACGCCGGTAGCCGCACAGAATCTGTCTGTTTGCAGCACACGCTGGACTGGAATGGCGACTAGAGGGAAATGTTATGTCTCACGAGCCGCGCGGGAGCTTTCATGGCGATAAATGGGCCGCTGCGAGCAAGCATCACGGCGCTGCGCAACATGACACGCTGAGTGATCAGGTCGCCGCGGTTAGGATCGTGTTCCGCGTCCTGGCGTTTCCGATTTGGGCGCCTCTGTACGTACGCAGGAGACTGAAGCGGCGACGCGCAATGAAGGATTTCGCGTTGGACTTTGTGCTGGGCCGGGTCTATGGCGATCAGATCGCGAATGAGATCGCACTCGAGTGGATCGAACAACACCCTGGCGACTACGTGCTGGGCGAGTACGACCCAAAACTGCCGGCGCTACGCCGTACTTTCAGCAGGATTCTCGATCGCAACATGTAGGACTCACGCCCGATTCGCCGCCCGGGAGGTTCCAAGTCGTGAACGGTGGGCCGGCGCCGAGATCATATCGGAGTCTGGGGCTCCTCAGGATCGATCGGTACGGTAGGGGCGCCTGTTCCGAGGTCTGTTTCGATGGCCAGCTCCATCGCCGCCACCGCCACCTCGATCTGATCGTCGTCCGGCCATCTCGTCGTGAGCTTCTGCAAAGCTAGATTTGGGCTGGTGATGAGGCTGACGAGAAGGTTGTCCGAGTACTTTCCGCTCCAGCGGATGATCTCGTAGGCAGCGGCCGCGATTAGCGGAATGAAGATGATTCGTGATGTTATCAGCCACCACAGCGGGGCTCTCGGCACGACGGCGAACACGATGATCGCCACGACCATGACCGTGAGCAGGAAGGCAGTCCCGCAACGGGGATGAGCAGGGGAGTACTTTCGGATTTCGTCGATCGTAAGCGGGTCGCCACGCTCCTGCGCGTGGACGGTCATGTGCTCCGCGCCGTGGTACATGAAGACCCGATTGATGTCACTCATCCGACCGATGAGGAAGATGTATGCGATGAACACCGCCATCCTGATGCCGCCCTCGGCCACGTTGGAGGCGATGTCGTTGCCGAACACGCCTTCCAACGGCCTGGAGGCGAAAAGCGGAAGCAGAAAAAACAGGCCAATCGCGAAGACGAGGGCGAACAGCATCATCCCGGCCATGGAGGCTTTTCCCAGTTCTTCGTGCTCGGGCTCCGCGTCCTCGGCTGCATCCGGACTCTCGAGGCCGATGCTGGCCGAGTAACTCAGAGCTCGCATTCCGAGCGCCAGAGTTTCGACCAACATGATCACGCCGCGAACGAGGGGCAGGCGGCGCAGAGAGCCGACGTACAGCGAACTCAGCGGCCGGGTCTGCGTCGTGATTCGACCGTTGGGTCTGCGCACCGCGATGGCGACGTTGCGCTGGCCTCGAATCATGACTCCTTCGAGGACCGCTTGGCCGCCGTAGCTGGGTTTGTTTTCAGTGGTCATTGACGCTGCTCTGTCTTCGATAACTGAGTTGTGACGTTTCGGCCGCCAGGGAAGTCAGGAGCCGGTCCCGTGGCCGCCACTCGCTCTGACCTACGCTTTCAGCCTGGATGCCGTTTGAGTCGGCGCGAGGCGGTGATGTGGCCATGCGTTGGCGTGGCTAACCGTTGTGAGCATCGGCTCGATGTCTCGGTGACGCTTAAGACGCTAAACCAAAAAGGGGTGAGATCGAAAGCGCTCACCCCTCAACTCTGTAACTGTCGTGCCGGCGTCACTCCAAACCGAAGCGGCGCTTCAGCCTCTCGACACGTCCCTCGGTGTCGATGATCCGCTGCTCACCGGTGAAAAACGGGTGGCAGGTGGAACAGATTTCAATTCGGAGCTCAGGTTTCGTCGATCCGGTCGTGTGAGTGGCCCCGCACGAGCAGATGACCTTCGCTTCGGGATAGTACTCCGGATGTATTGCTGTTTTCATTTGCTCTTAGTCTCCGGCGGGATATACGCTGGCAACCTTGCGGCCCAGCTTTCCCCACTCGAACTTCACGCTGCCGTCAATCAGTGAGAACAGCGTATGGTCTTTGCCCAGGCCAACGTTCGTGCCCGGGTGGATTCTCGTCCCTCGTTGTCGAACAAGAATTGTCCCGGCCCTCACGACCTGGGTGTCGTAGCGCTTGACGCCGAGCCGTTTGGAGTTGCTGTCTCGCCCGTTGCGGGTGCTCCCGCCGCCTTTTTTGTGAGCCATTGTTTGGTCTCCAGTCCTTCGGTTCGGCCTCTACTCCAATGAGATGTCGTTTACCATCAAATCGGTGTAGAGCTGTCTGTGGCCGTTCTTTCGCCGATACCGAGTCTTGTGCTTGTACTTGAAGATGATGATCTTCTTGCCCTTGCCGCCGCCGGCGATCTCGGTCACCACCTTGGCGCCAGGCACGGACGGCGTGCCTAAAGTCACCTCTCCGTCGCGCGACACCAGCCGGACGTCGGTCAGATCGATCGTGTCGCCGACGTCGCCCTCGAGAGATTCGACTCGAATCGTGTCACCGGTCTGGACCCGGTACTGTTTTCCACCTGTTTGGACTATGGCAAAATCGTTCAATTGCATTGACCTCGGTAGTCATTGTAGTAACGCTCGGGTTGGCCAGTCAAGGTAATTTCGCCTCCGAAGCCCACAAGCGTCGATTCGAACGTGAATCAAGGGCCCGATTCGCCCCCGCCGGGACCGAACTGATCCGGCCGGCCGCGCGCAGTCGCTACAGCGTTCGACCGATGCACATTATCTGAGCGCGCACTCAGCGTTTACGATGGATGGAAGACCTTCTCCGGCTTCCACTGACCGTCTTCAGAGTCGAAACGCATGATCGCGATGAATTGGCCGTCCGTTGTGTACACGCGACACCGTTCCCCTGGGGTGGACGCGGGAATTCGAATGCTCGGAGGGATGGGTCTGCCGTCCAAGACAAGCTTTCTGATGTCGCTGCCAGCGACCACTGCCCGCATGGCGTCGAGAACCACGTCCGGGGCGTGTACGCTGTTGGTCCACGCCCCGTCGGCAAATATGTCATCGAGCGACTCCACGGCGAGTGCATCGCGAAGCAAAAACGGTCCGACTCGCAACCGCTTCAAGGTCTTCATGTGTCCACCGCACCCGAGAATCTGACCGAGATCGTGGGCCAGCGAGCGCATGTAGAAACCTCGGCCGCAATGGACCTCGACTGTGGCCAACGGGGGTTCGAACTCGGTCAGTTCTATGCCGTAAACCGTGACCTTGCGAGGCTCGCGTTCGACCTCGATGCCTTCGCGGGCGAGGTCGTAGAGGCGCTTACCATCTCGTTTCAGGGCAGAGAACATCGGCGGAACCTGCGGTATTTCGCCGTGGAACGACTTCAAGGCCGACTCTATCTGTTCCCTCGATACCTCGGTGCAGTCAGCGGTCTCGGTGACCTCTCCCAATGAGTCGTACGTGTCGGTGGTCACGCCGAGTTCGATGACCGAGCGGTACTCTTTCGTGCCGTCGATCAGGTACTGCATCATGCGTGTCGCCGGGCCGATGCAGATGGGGAGCACGCCCGTCGCGACCGGGTCGAGGGTGCCGCCGTGTCCGACACGTTTGATGCCGCTAGCCCGCTTCGTCCGACGGACCACTTCCATCGAGGTCATCCCGTACGGTTTGTCCACGTTGAGGATGCCTGCCGAAAGCTTGGCGCTCATGATTCAGGGCTGTCGTCCGACGCCTGGTCCGGAATCTCTTCCGGCGGGATGTCGAGGCTGTCGATAAGCGCCAAAATCTCGTTGCCCTCCTCGATGGTCTCGTCGAGGATGAACCGAAGTGTCGGAATCATCCGGAGGGTGACTCGGTGCAGCAGTTCGCCGCGTATGAAACCGGTCGCCGATTTCAGAGCCTTGAGCGTGCTGCGCTTGTCCGACTCGTCGCCGTAGACGCTGATGTAGACCCGGGCGAACGAGATGTCCGCGGTCGTCTCAACCCGCATGACGCTGACAATTCCCGCAACGCGCGGGTCCTTGACCCCAGTCTGGATGATCTGGCTGATCTCGCGCCGTAGGAGGGCGCTGACTTGTTCGGACCTGCGGTTCATGGATCGACCTCGGACTCGAATACAAAATGCAGCGGCCGGCTGGCTGAATCGTTGAGGCATGCGCGACGTCGCGCGAACGCGTTTCGCCGTGGGCGCGGCTTCATTCGATATCGGGGCAGCGAAGGACTGTCCGCTAGCGGACGCGCTCGGACCGATAGGCTTCGATTACGTCACCGTCCTCGAAATCGACAAATCCCTCTACGGTGAGTCCTCCCTCGAAACCGGTGGCCACTTCCCGGACATCGTCTCGGAAGTGCTTCAGGCTCGCGACCGACCCTGAAGCGATCTGGGACCCGCCTCGGATGACTCGAATGGTTGCGCTGCGGTTTATGGCGCCGTCGTTGACGTAGATTCCGGCGACTTTGGCCCGCCGGCCGAGATTGAAGACTGCGCGAACTGTCGCTCGGCCCTCCAGGACGTCTTCGTAGATCGGTTCCAAAAGGCCTTCGAGGGCGTTCTCGACATCCTCGGTCAGGTGGTAGATGACGTTGTAGTCGCGGATCTCGACGCCCTCCTGGCCAGCCAGTGCTTTGGCGCCCGGTTGGGGTTGCGAGTTGAAGCCCAGGATGATTGCCTGCGACGCGACGGCTAGCATCACGTCGCTTTCCGTGATGAACCCGCTGGCGGCATGGACGATGTTGACTCGCGAGTCCTCGGAGTTTAGTTTTTCCAAAGCGCCCTTAACCGCCTCGACCGTTCCCTGCACGTCGGTTTTGACGATCAGGTTCAGGGCTTTGACTTCACCAATTTGGATGCGTGTGTGGACATCCTCCAGTGTCGGACCTGCTGCGCGCTCCATTTGGAGGTCACGATCATGCGCCGAGACCATTTGACGAGCGGTCTTCTCGTCGGGGACCGCCTCGAAAATCTGCCCTGCCTCCGGGAGGTCGTTAAGGCCGAGCATCTCGACGGGCCTCGACGGACCGGCGGATTTGACACTGCTTCGGTTGTCGTTGAACATCGCTTTGACCCGACCGCGGATGCCGCCGACGACCAGATTGTCGCCCAAATTCAACGTCCCGGTTTGCACCAGCAACGTTGCAACCGTGCCACGAGCGCTCTCGCGGCGGGCTTCGACGACCACGCCTTTCGCGGTGCGCTCCGGGTTGGCTTTGAATTCGCCTATCTCCGCTGTGACGATGAGATTTTCCAAAAGATCGGATACGCCGGTTCCGTTCAGCGCGGAAACCTCGACCGAGATGACGTCGCCGCCCCAATCTTCGATGAGCAGGTTTTGCTCGGCGAGTTGACGTTTGACCCGCTCGATGTCAGCGGACGGGCTGTCGATCTTGTTGATGGCGACTACTATGGGGACGTCGGCGGCTCGAACGTGGCTGATTGCCTCGATCGTTTGGGGCATGATCCCGTCATCGGCCGCCACGACAAGCACCGCTACGTCGGTCACCTGTGCGCCGCGCGCCCTCATGGCCGTGAACGCCGCGTGGCCGGGCGTGTCGAGGAACGTCAACGTCGTGCCGTCGTAGTCGATCTGGTATGCACCGATGTGCTGGGTGATGCCGCCAGCCTCGCCATCGACGACCTTTGTGTTCCTGATCCGGTCCAGCAAAGTGGTCTTGCCGTGGTCGACATGTCCGAGGATTGTGATCACGGGCGGTCGCTCCTCGAGTTTGCCCTCATCGTCCTGCTCTGCCGAGAGCACCAGAGAAGCCGGCCCGGTGTCGGGGTCAGCCAACGGGAGGACGCCGAAGCCAAACGAAGGGGCTACCAACGCGGCCATATCATGCTCCATCACCTCGTTGATGGTGTACATGTAACCGTTGCGCATCAGGTCCTTGATGATCTCAACCGCCCCAACATCCATGATCTCAGCGAGATCGTGGACGGTGATAGCCGCGGGAACGTCTAAAGGCCGCATGCCCTGGGCCTGGATTGCGGCGGCGATGTCCTCTCGGGAATGTTCGGTTGTTGCCGTGCCGCCCTGTCCGGAGCGCCGTGATCTGCTAGTCATATTGCCCTGTCTACCTCGATTCTACGTATCTGCCCGCTCAGTTGGGCTGGCGCGTTTCAGCGTCTATGCCCGGGCACTGGCCGCCTGGGCAAGTGACTTGGTCAGCTCCGCCCATTTATCGTCGTCCAACGTAAGGCGCAACGCGTGCTGCAGCCTACCTCGTCTGCGGCCTTCGGGACCGCAATCAGGGTCTTGGCACAGATACGCCCCTCGTCCGTTCGCTTTGCTGGACGCGTCTATTTCCGCTCCGCCCTCGGGTCCGGCCACGATTCGCAGCAGGTCCCGTTTGGCTGTTTTTGTTCCGCACGAGACGCATGTTCTCAGCGGAACGTGGCGCTGTTTTGCCATCGTGTGTCGCCGCCTACCTCACCTCGATGTGTTGCCGCAGGAATCGCCATTCACACGTGATGCTCGGTCAGAGGCGCCACGAGTCAACATCCTGCTTCGGCCACCCTGAATTTCGAATGAAGACAGAGCGGAGCGTCGAAGCCGGGTCTGCATCGTCTCGCTCGCCATTGGCTTAGCTTTGGCGCCGTTGGCAACGGCGGATCGTCCCTGAGGTTCGCGCACTTCGCCCATCGTGACGCGCCCAACCATGCTGTTCAGGCTGAGCCGCCGATCAGACACATCGGCGATTCGGAAAGTCGTCCGACCGAGTATCCGCGCTACCTTCTGCGTCTGGGCGCTCCTCGCGACTTGCGCTTTCGGCCTCGCCGGTCGTCGCCGTCGGGACCTCCGGATCTTCTGGCGCGCCGAGCGGTGACACCGCCCCTCAGGCCTGTGATGTCTTCGGCAAATCGAATCACACCTGGATCCGCGGAGGATGCCGCGACTTTTGGCACCGACCAGATTCCGTCCGGGACGTCTCGCAGCGACGGTTGCTCCGCAGCGTCCTCTGGCTCTTCTTCCTCTTCGAGTTCTGGTTCCATGGCTTCGGCGGTGAGTTGCTCGAGAACCTCGGGCGCGAGGTCTTCCGATTCGACCTCGGCAACCGGTTCGGCGACTTCGGTCTCCACCTCTTCTTCGACCGGTTCGATCGCTTCGGCTATGGCCTCTTCGATGGCTGGCGCCAACTCGACTTCGGTCTCGGGTTCTTCGGCTGGCGGGGCTTCTTCGACCGTTTCCACCGCGGCGGCTATCTCGTCCGGTGTCTCCGGAGCAACCGCCTCGACGACAACTGGCTCTTCCGCCGGCGCCTCTGCAGGTTCAGCGACAGCCGCCGCAGCTTCTGCCGCGGCGTTCTCCGCCTGAATCTTCGCGCGCTCCTCGGCCATCGCTTCGGCCTCGGTCGCGCTCTTGATATCAACGTTCCAACCGGTCAGCTTTGCGGCCAGCCGGGCGTTCTGGCCCTCTTTTCCGATGGCCAATGAGAGTTGCCTGTCCGGGACAACGGCGATGGCCGCCTGTGTAGTCGGGTCCAGCTCGACGCGGACAACCACGGCCGGGTTCAAAGCATTGGCGATAAATCTCGCGGTGTCTTTGTTCCACTCCAAGACGTCGATCTTCTCGCCTTGGAGCTCGTTCACGATGTTCTGGATCCGAACGCCTCTTAGTCCGACGCAAGAGCCGATTGGGTCCACGCCGTCTTGGCGGGCCCGCACGCCGACCTTGCTTCGGAAGCCGGCCTCACGAGCAATGGTCACGATCTCGACGGCGCCGTTGAATATCTCCGGCACCTCCATCTCGAACAGCCTCTTGAGCAGGTCCTTGTCGGTTCTGGACACGATGATATCGGTGCCCTTGGGCGTACGCTCGACGGTTTGAAGCAGAACCTTCATCCGCTGGCCCTGCCTGTATCGTTCGTTGGGCATCTGCTCGGAGTGAGGCATGATCGCCTCGCCACGGCCCATGTCCACCACCACGATGCGGGGCTCGACGCGCTGAATCCTGACCGCGAACACCTCGCCGACCCGGTCTTTGTACTCTTCGTACACCAGCTCGCGTTCGGCTTCACGGAGCCGCTGCATCACCACCTGTTTGGCGGTTTGCGCGGCGATCCGCCCAGAGCTGTGGGGGAGCGTTTCGGTCGCGACCATCTCGCCGACTTTAGCGGCCGGGTCCAGCGCCAAGGCATCCGCCAGCGAAACTTCGGTCACGTCGTCGGCGACCTCTTCGACCACGTTTTTCAGGATGTCGACGGTCACTTCGCCCGAACCCGGGTCCAGTTTCACCGAGATGTCCTGGCCCGTCGCAACGGAGTCTCTGCGGTAGGCCGACGCCAGCGCGGCTTCGATGGCGGAGAGCACAATCTCCCTGGGTAGATTGCGCTCGGCGGCAAGCTGCGTCAAAGCGATGAGAAAATCGCTTTTCATCTTTCAGCTACCTCCTCGCTCGTGGTGCATCGAGTCCCTATTAAACACGAAAAAGTGGGCCTGCCCACTTTCATAGATCAAAAAACGTCACACGAATTCACGCCGAGTATACCATCTTCCACAGTTCGCGACAAGCCGACCGAACGGTTGTGTCCCAGCCCGCCAGCGTTGATAATAGCCTGCGAATTCGGAAAAGTATGGACCAATTGAAATGAATGGCTCGCCACCGATCAAGATTGGCGTCGGATTAACCTTGGTGTGCGTGCTGCTGCTGGGCGTCGGCTGCGGCGACAGCAAAGGAGGCGCACAGGAGGCGATTGTGTTCGCGGCGGCCAGTCTCAAACCTGCCTTAACGGAAGTCGGGAGCCTCTTCGAATCCGATGTCGGTGGGAGCGTGTTGGTCAGCACCGGCGGGTCCCAGTCGCTAGCGAGGCAGATAGCGGCTGGGGCGCCCGCGGACGTGTTCATCCCAGCGGGCGAGGCGCCGGTTGAGTTCTTGACTGCCGAGGGCGTGGAGTTCGATGATGTCGTGCGCTTGTTCGGAAACAGGCTGGTGATCGTTGCTAAGGAAGGCACCCCGATGCCGAAGTCGGTTGCGGACCTAACCGAGGACGTGTTCGAGCGGGTCGCCATCGCAGATCCCGCGCTGGCGCCGGCAGGCGCATACGCTCGCCAAGCCCTCGAAGGCGAAGGCGTTTGGGATGCGATTCGAGGCAAGTCGGTGATCGGCTCCGATGTGCGTGTGACGATGGCCTATGTCCAGTCTGGCAACGCGGACGCGGCCATGGTTTATGCTACCGACGCCCTGGTGGCGGACGGTCTCGTCGTGAATGATGTGGTGGCCTCGGACAGCCATGCAGCCGTGGTGTATCCTGCCGTGATCCTGGCGAGTTCCCAGAGCGTAGACACGGCCAGACGGTTCGTCGAGTACCTAAGATCGCCGAAAGCGGGCGAAGTGTTTGCCAAGTTTGGTTTCATTCCTCTTGCTCCTTAGCATCATGGGGCATTATAGGTGGGCCGGGCGTTGAACTACACCGTCGTGTTATTGACATTGCAAGTGGCGGCAGTCGCCACGGCGATCAACGTTCCGATTGCAATCGGGTTGAGTTGGCTCGTGGTGAAGCGACGGGTGCGAGGCAGGTTCCTGATCGAAGTGATTGCCTCGTTGCCGCTCGCCCTTCCGCCGGTCGTGTCCGGTTATTTCCTGCTGTTGATGCTGGGGCGCGACGGACCGGTGGGCATCGCATTGCGAGAGACCTTGGGCGTGGACATCGTATTCACCTGGGTCGCGGCGGCGTTGGCCGCCGCGGTGGTTTCGTTTCCGCTGCTCTTCAGGGCGGTGATGGCCGCGACGGAGACGGTTGACGAACGACTGGAGCTATCCGCGCGCAGCCTCGGCGCCGGACCCATCAGGGTCGCGTTGACCATCACGCTTCCGTTGGCATATCGCGGGATTCTTGCCGGATTGCTGCTGGGATTCGTGCGGGCGTTGAGCGAGTTCGGGGCAACGGTAGTAGTCGCGGGCAACATTCCCGGACGCACGCAAACGCTGCCGCTGGCAATATTCGAGAGCGTTCAACTGGGCGAGGACGCCGACGCGCTCACCCTCGTTGGCGTCTCGATGAGTCTGGCGGTGATCTCGCTTCTGGTGCACAACTGGCTGCTGGAGCGGACGCGGACCGGACGGTAGGGCGAACGGAAGCACGGGCAGGAGCGGATGTGACCGACAATTTCCTCGAGTTCAGGGTCAGAAAACGGTTCCCCGGTTTCGAAGTGGACTGCGCCGGCGCCTTCGGTCCCGGCGTGACCGCCATATTCGGACCTTCCGGCGCAGGCAAGACTACCGTGCTCAACTGCATCGCGGGCATGATTGCTCCGGACGAAGGTGAGATCGCCGCGGGAGGGCGGACGCTGTTCTCGTCGGCTGGTCGGACGGTCGTCCCTCCGGAGAAGCGACGATTCGGATATGTGTTCCAGGACGCGGCGTTGTTTCCGCACAAGAGCGTCGAGGACAACATCGGCTACGGGTACGCGTTGACTCCTCCCGACGAACGCGAGATCGAGTTGGGCCATCTGATAGACATGCTGGGTCTGGCGCCGTTGATGAGTCGGAGCGTCAAGAACCTATCCGGTGGAGAGCGCCAGCGCGTCGCGGTCGCCAGAGCGCTCGCAACGTCGCCCCGATTGCTGCTGCTGGACGAGCCGCTGGCGTCGCTCGATGCCAGATACACCGGAACGATAATCGCGTATCTGAAGCGGATCGCGCGCGAGCTTGAGATCCCGATGGTGTATGTGTCGCACTCACTTTCCGAAGTGACGGCACTGGCCCAGGACACGCTCGCGATGGAGAATGGCAAGGCCGTCGCTTTCGGCCCGACGTCGAGTGTGCTCGCCGACCCGGCAATTTCCGCCATAGCCGATTACTCCACGCTGGAAAACATCCTGGAGGTTGAGGTGTTGGAGTCGGGAGAAGGGTCCAGCACATCCAAACTCAAGGTTGGCGACGCCGAGTTCGTGGCTCCGGCGACCGACATGCCTCCGGGCGGCACAGTGGTCATCTCGCTGCGAGCCGGGGACATCATCCTCAGCATGGACGTGCCTTCGAGGATAAGCGCCCGGAACATCGTGAAAGCATCCGTGCGAGAGATACACGACGTTGGCGATCGCGTGCTCGTGTACGTGGATGTGGGCCACAGGTTGACCGTCGAGATCACAGAGAACGCCTTGAACGATCTGGAGCTGGCGCCAGGCACGGATGTCTACCTGGTGGTCAAGACTGCTTCCGTCAGGATGATGACGTAACCTCCTGTGCTTCAGCGGCGGTCCCCGCGGGGCACATCTCCAGCAGTGCACACCCCTCGCACGACGGCCGTTTCCGACAGTGTTCGACGCCATGCCTGACGATCAGGGCATGGCACTCATTGAACATCGTCGCATCGGGCTTCAGGTTGTCCATGAAAAGGGTTTGACAAGCCGAATACGAGGCGTCGGATTCGTGCATCAACCCCAACCGAACGACGAGTCGCCGGGTGTAAGCGTCTACGACGAATATGGGATGTCCCAGCGCGTACAGAAGGATGTCGTCCGCGGTCTCCTCCCCGATGCCGTGAACGGCGAGCAACTCACGCCTGAGGCTCGCTGTATCTCGGCGTGACATGGCGCCGACGTCGTCGGAGTATCGCTCGTCCAAGTACCGGACCAACGCCTTCAGCTTGCGCGCCTTGGCGTTGTAATACCCGCTCGGGTAGACAAGTCGGGCAAGCTCCGCTGTTTCCAGACGACGGATCGCCTCCGGAGTCAGCGCTTCGACCGCTGCCAGGTTGGCGATCGCTTTTTCGACATTGGACCAGGCCGTCGACTGGACCAGCACGGCGCCGATCATGACTTCGAAAGGCGATTGCGCCGGCCACCAACTCTGCGGACCGTAGCTGGCCAGAAGTTTCGAGTAGATATCCAGCAGCCGCTCATTTGCGGCGGTTCTTGGGATGGAGCGCGTCATCGGTCTTGGGCTACCCTTCGTCCGCGGTCTTCATAGGAATTCGGACCGGGATGCTCGAGTCGATCAGTATCGACGACTCGGTCACTGAGCAGCGATAGGCAAACACGTTGACTCCGGATTCCGCGGCAGCGGCCAAGGCGCGGCAAAACTCGGGATCGGTCCGAAGGTTTGGCGAGACCGATCCGACGTCCGGCCGCTGCACGACGAACGCAACGGCCGCTTCGTGGCCGCACGCCACTGCCTTGGTCAGCGCGCCGAGATGTTTGCGTCCGCGCTCGGTGGGCGCATCCGGGAAGATCCCCATGCCGTCCTCGACCAGCGTGACGGACTTGGCTTCGATATAATATGATCCCGTTCGTCCCGTGAGCCTGATGTCCAACCGGCTGTCGTGAAATTGGACCTCGCGTTCCGAGCTGTCGTATGCCGCGAACTCCGGCAGGCGCCGGTCTTCGATTGCCTCTTGCAGCAGAGCGTTCGGCAGTCGTGCGTCGGCGCTGACCAGGACGCCGTCCACCTCCACGAGAGTCAGGTCGAAGGCTGTCTTGCGTCCTGAGCTCGGATCGACGGGCGTGAGCAGCATTCGGTTCTCGGGCGACAGCAATTCTTCGAGTCTGCCTGAGTTTGCCACATGGGCCATGACCTGCCCGCCCCGACAACTCAACAGGGCGACGAAGCGATTAAGACGCCGCACGAATGTGGCTTCCACGAGTCCTGGATGCAGCTTCAACAGATGACCTCCGGGCCACGACTCCCGACCAAGGGGGCGCGACGGTCGTCTGCGTATGCTAGCAACGTGACTCTGCCGATACAACTTGCCGGTAGGACGCGCGGACTCTTACACTGTTGTAATGCTGTCAGAGCGCGCCATTCGTGAGGCGATTGAAATCACAAAGGGAAAAGAGGTTACTGGATGAGCGGTTTTCGCGAACGATTCGAGGCGATTTCTCGAACCAACGGGAGCTTGGTTTGCATCGGCCTCGATCCGGATCCGAATCTGATGGCCGTGCCTGACGTCGCGGCGTTCAACCGTGCGATTGTGGACGCCACCTCCGATTTGGTCTGCGCGTTCAAACCGAATTTCCCTTTCTACGAGGCGCTTGGCCTCCCCGGATTGAAGGCGCTCGAACAGACGGTCGACCACATCCGCTCGGCGGCTCCTCATGTCATCGTTCTGGCCGACGGAAAACGCGGCGATATCGGATCGACCAACGAGAAGTACGCCCAGGCACTTTTCGACACGTGGGGTTTCGACGCCGCGACGGTGAACGCGTACGCGGGCTTGGAGTCGCTGGACCCGTTCCTGGAGTACGAAGACAAGGGGATCATCATCTGGTGCCGATCTTCCAACCCCGGCGCAGGAGATATTCAGGACATGCGGATCAACGACGGCGCCGAGGAGCTGCCCATGTACGAATGGCTCGCCGCACAGGCGTCTGAACGGAACTCACGGGGCAACGTGGGCCTCGTAGTCGGAGCGACGTATCCCGAGCAACTCTCGGCGGTTCGAGGGAGGGCGCCCGAATTGCCCATACTGATTCCCGGCATCGGGGCCCAGGGAGGCGCATTGAAAGAGAGTCTGTTGGCGGGCATGGGCTCGAAAGCGCCCAACGTCTTGATCAGCTCGTCACGAGGCATCACGTACGCTTCTCGAAACGAAGGTGATTTTGCGGAAGCTGCCAGAGCAGCCGCCTCGGCGCTTCGCGATCAAATCAACGCGGTGCTTACCGCCGAGGGACGTCCATGGTGACCGAATTTCGGGTCGGTTGGGTAGTGCGGCTCCGAAAGCAGCACCCCTGTGGCGGCGCGGAATGGGAGGTGGTTCGGATCGGAGCAGACATCGGGTTGCGATGTGTCACGTGCGACAGACGTGTGATGATGCCGAGGTCCGATCTTGAAAAGCGGCTAAAGGCTGTCGTTTCAACTGAAGGATGACCGGTCAATCTCCGGCGTTCGACGGAGAGCAGGATTTGGGACGAGGGCGACCACGGTCGCGTTGACACGCCTGTAGGGGCATCCTACAATGTGTTTATGCCAGATTCAGGAGGCGAGAGACGTATGCGGGAAATGTCCATAGACAGCATCCGCGTGAGTCTGACCAACTACCAGCGGGTCGTCATTTTGAAGGTTAACGAGACCGATCGATATCTGCCCATCTGGATCGGCCCCAACGAGGCCGACGCGATTGCTCTGAAACTCCAAGATGTCGACGTGCCCCGACCGCTTACCCACGACCTCCTCAGTTCGGTGCTGGAGGCTGTGGGAGCTTCGGTGAATCGCATTATCGTGTCGGATCTGACCAACGACACATTCTTCGCGAAGATCGTCGTCGCATACAACGACTCCACCGTGGAAATCGATGCGCGCCCATCGGATGCCATCGCCCTGGCGGTCCGCACGAAGGCGCCTATTTTCGCCGAAGATGAAGTGCTGGAGAAGGCAAGCGTCGAGATGGATGCCGAAACCGGCAAGGCAATGATCGTCAATTCGACGGACGGCCCCGACGACCGGCCGCTGGACGACGAAGAACTCAGGCGGTTGTCAGCATTCACGGACTTCATCGACACGCTCAACCTGGAGGACCTTGGCGAGGACAAGCCGTCAGGCGCCTCGGGCTGAAGTCCATCTAACGCTCCCGGCGCCATCGCTGTGGCTCGCAATAGTGAGCGGCCTCCTCCTTGGCGACGATACACGCTTCAAGATGCGCGGCCGCTCTCCGATCCAAAACCGGCTTCGCGGTTCGCGCTGTCATGCAACCTCCGTTGCAGCTCAAACCGTTGGCCCGCCATGGTCCTCCTGGCACGCGGCCAACGTGCGAAAAAGATCGGCTGCGCACGCGGTTGTACCGACTGCTTCCGGGGCCGTGTGCTGGCCGATCGTATCGGCTTATCCCGTGCCTGAATCCCGCCGATTTACGCGTCGTTGACCCTCAGATTTTGTTTGTGATACACTACACAAGCTTCCGAGGAGGCCCCGTTATGAACGGCCGCAAGATGGAACTTGCGCTGCGCTTGCTGGGCATTGGTTGGTTCGTTGCGATATGCATCGGCGGCGGAGCGGTGGGTGGTTACATGTTGGATCGCCAACTGGAGCTGAGCCCCCTGATGACACTCCTTGGGATAGGTGGCGGAATAGCCTTGGCCGTGACCGGAATGGTTCGTATGCTGATGGCTGTGATTTCGGCGGAATCAGATGAGACATAGCGAGAAGGAAGAAGAACTACAACCTTGTTGCGCAATCCCAAGGTTCTATTAATCCTACTGGTCGTTGTCGGAGTATTTGTAGTTGCACTAGCCGGTGGGGCTCTTGGAAATGAGTTCAACGGCGGTTTCCTCGGCGCTCCTCTCGCAGCCATCCAGATTTCCGCGGAATCCCTGACCGCCGACCCAATTGTCGGCTCATATCGCATCACAAACACGATGGTCGCTACTTGGTTGACCATTTTTGTTTTGCTGCTTCTCTCCTTGATTACTCGATCCAAACTACGCGAGGTTCCCGGGAGGCTCCAGGGACTCGTCGAACTCGTCATGGAGTTCTTCCTGGGGCTCGTCGAGAGCGTCGCCGGCGCTGAGAGGGGCAGGAAGTTCTTCCCCCTCGTCATGACAATCTTCCTTTTCATTGTCACGGCCAACTGGCTGGGCATACTTCCGGGTTTCGGCACCATCGGCCGGATCGAGACCGTCGAGGAAGTGATCCACCATCACGAGAAAGACGGTCACGAGGCGGACCTGGAGCACATCAACGTTCAGGTATTTGACGGCGACGGTTCGTTGGCCATCTTACCTTTTGGCTCGTTGGATCGAACGAAAACAGTGGCCGACATCGAGGAGCACGGGGCGGGCGACGGGAAGCAAGCCGGAATTCTTGTTCCATTCCTGCGCAGCGCCAACACGGATCTGAATACGACTCTGGCCATCGCCCTGGTCGCCATGTTTATGGTGCAGGTGTGGGGTTTTAGCACCCTCGGCGTGTTCGGCCATCTCAAAAAGTTCTTCAACTTCAGCGAGGGTCCGATAGGCTTGTTCGTCGGCATCCTCGAGCTTATCAGCGAAGTGGCCAAGGTCATCAGCTTCACCTTCCGTCTATTCGGAAACATATTCGCCGGAGAAGTTCTGCTGGTGGCTATGATCTTCCTTATCCCACTGGTCGGAATCATCCCGTTCCTCGGGCTGGAACTGTTCGTCGGCCTCATCCAGGCGTTCATATTCTCGATGCTGACGTTGGTGTTCGCTTCGGCGGCCACGGTCAGCCATCACTGATCGACCCCAAAACGGGACGCCGAAGCACAAATCCATAGGTTGTTCGCGAGGCTCAACACAATTGACGCCTCCAAAACGATACGGCATGGTCCTTCATAAGCATTAAGGAGTAGGGAATGATCGAGGGAGATATCCAAAACATAGGCGCTGGCATCGCTATCGGTCTGGGTGCCATCGGCCCCGCTATCGGCATCGGGCTCCTGGCTGCCAAGGCCATGGAAGCATTGGGCCGAAACCCGGAAGCGGCAGGACCGATTCAGCAGAACATGATTCTGGCAATCGCGTTCGCCGAGGCCATCGCTATTTACGCATTGGTCGTCGCCATCGTCATCAAGTTCGTCTGACGTAGCCCGCCGGAATGCTCCGGCCCATCGCTCGACGACATCCGTCGTCAGCGATCCAAGAATAGACAAGCGAAGGTGAAGGCATGGACGCCCTGGGAATAACGCTATCCGGCCTGGTCACGCAGATCGTCAGCTTCGTCATCTTGTTCGTGGTCCTGTGGAAACTTCTCTACGGACCGGTGATCAAGGTGTTGGACAGTCGATCTGAGCGTATCAGAGAAAGCCTGGAGGCATCTCAGCGAGCCCAGGAAGAGGCCGCCACATCTCGACAGGAGATGGAGGCCCGACTGGGCGAAGCCCGGTCCGAGGGGCAGCAATTAATTGCCCAGGCCCGAGAAGTTGCCGACAGGTTCCGCGAAGAGGAACTGGCCAAAGCACGTGAGGATATCGCGGCAGAGCGAACACGGGCGGAGGCGAATATTCAACGTGAACGAGATGCCGCGATCGAAGAATTGCGACGAGAGTTCGCTGGATTGGCCATTGTCGCCGCCGAGCGAATGATCGACCGCTCGATGGACGAGTCCACACATCGCGAGCTCATTCAGCAGGTTTTGGACGAAAGTGCCGAAGTCGGCGGCCGAAACTAACACACATAACGCATTAGGAATAAAGCATGCCCAGAGCTGCGTCGGCCAGAAGGTACGCCCAGGCGGTGTTCGAACTGGCCCTCGAAAACAACGAACTGGAACGCTGGCTGGAAGACTTGACTCTTCTGGCGGATTCGGTGGCAAACCAGCAGTTTGTGGAGTTCGTGTCCGAGCCTCGGGTGCCGACGCCATCGAAAATCGAAGTCATACGAGAGGCGCTTGGATCTTCGGTTTCTCCGCTCGCGTTGAACCTGATCTCGCTTCTTGCGACGCGAAATCTTGTTCACCTTCTGCCCGCCGTCGCGGACCAGTACCAAGACCTGTTGGACGCTGAACAGGGCATCGAACGGGCCGAAGTGGTGTCTGCCGTTCCGCTCGACGACGCTCAGCGTCAAAGCGTGACCGAGATGATCAGCGCGATTTCGAGCGCTGAGGTTAGGCTCAACACCCGCGTCGAGCCTGGAATTGTGGGCGGCATGATAGTGCGTATCGGCGACCGAGTAATCGACGGGAGTACGAAGTCGAGACTCCAAGCGATGCAGCGTGAACTGGCTGAGCGACGATAAGCGTCCGTCATGACGCTAACCATCGGCTTGTCGGCTGTCAGCAGCGCTCATTAAGACGTATACGAAATAACGTGATCGCGATAATGTGTGGCGCCAACCTGATGGGGTCATTGTTCTAGGGAGACTGAAATGGCGGTTAGAGGTCAGGACATAGCGTCGGTCATACGACGCCAGATTGAAGGGTTCGGCCAAGACCTGGCGGTCGTGGACGAAGGCACCGTCGTCGAAGTCGGAGACGGCGTGGCCCAGGTTCACGGACTCTCGGGCGTTGCCTACACAGAGCTTCTTGAGTTCGAAGGCGGCATCATGGGGATGGCCCTGAACCTCGAAGAAGACAGCGTCGGCGTTGTCATCATGGGCGATGCTTTAGGCGTTAAAGAGGGCACCATCGTCAGGGGCACCGGACGCGTTGTCGAGGTCCCCGTGGGCGAGGCGCTGATCGGCAGGGTCGTCAACGCACTCGGCGTTCCGATCGACGGGAAAGGCCCCGCGCAGACAGACAAGAACAGGCCGGTCGAAGTCGTTGCCCCGGACGTGTCCACGAGAAAGTCCGTCGACTCGCCCGTGCAAACCGGCATCAAGGCCATCGACGCCATGATTCCGATTGGGCGCGGCCAACGAGAGCTTATTATCGGAGACCGCGGCACCGGGAAGTCGGTCATCGCGCTGGACGCCATCATCAACCAGAAGGGTGGCGACCTGGTCTGCATCTACGTCGCCATCGGACAGAAGGCCAGCAAGGTTGCCCAGACCGTGGGCATGCTTGAGCAGTACGGCGCCATGGAGCATACCATCGTCGTGGCTGCCAACGCGTCGGACCCGGCCCCGTTGCAGTACATTGCGCCGTACGCCGGCTGCGCCATGGCCGAAGACATCATGGAGCAGGGGAAGGACGCCCTGATCGTTTACGACGACCTCACGAAGCACGCTTGGGCGTATCGTGAGATGTCGCTGCTGCTGCGGAGGCCTCCGGGACGCGAGGCGTATCCGGGAGACGTGTTCTACCTGCACAGCCGGCTCTTGGAAAGAGCGGCAAAACTGGACGAAGCCCACGGCGGCGGCTCGATGACTGCGCTGCCGATCATCGAAACCCAGGCGGGTGACGTTTCGGCCTACGTCCCGACCAACGTCATCTCCATTACCGACGGCCAGATATACCTCGAGACAGAGCTCTTCAACTCCGGAATCCGACCGGCCGTCAACGCCGGCTTGTCGGTTTCGAGAGTCGGGGGCTCCGCCCAGACCCGAGCGGTGCGAACCGTCGCGGGCCGGCTGCGATTGGACCTGTCCCAGTACAGGGAGCTAGTCACATTCGCCCAGTTCGGCACATCGGACCTCGACGCCGCAACCCGTGCGCAGTTGGAGCGAGGACAGCGCGCCACTGAAGTCCTAAAGCAGGGTCAGAATGTCCCGCAGTCGATGGCGCAACAGGTTGCGATAATGTTTGCGCTTGTCAACGGCTATCTGGATGACGTGGAGATCCCGAGGGTCATCGCCTTCGAGGAAGCCCTGCACAGCTTCATGGATTCCAACCATCCAGCTTTGCTGACGACGATAACAGAAGAACGAGAGATCAGCGACGAATCCGACGCGGCGTTGAAGGCGGCGTTGGACGAGTTCAAGGCCAGCGTCCCGTACTAGGCAGGAATAGAGCATGGTAGCCAGCGTCAGGCAACTCAGGCGCCGCATCCGCAGCGTCGAGAACACCGCCAAGATCACACAAGCGATGTCGATGATCGCCGCGTCCAAGATGCGGCGAACCCAGGAGGCTGCGCTGCGGGGGAGGCCGTACGCCGACAACCTCGACGCGCTCCTTGCCGACCTAGCCGCCCAACCACACGACGAAGACAACCTTCACCCGCTGCTCCGCACTCGAGAGGTTCAACGCGTCGAAGTCATCTTGATTACGCCGGACAGAGGCCTGACAGGCGGCTTGAACGCCAACATAATCCGAGCGGCGACCCAATTCGTGACACCGTACGGAGACAATGCAAGCGTCGTGGCTGTCGGACGGAAGGGCCGCGATTTCATGGTGCGCTACGGCCGCAACGTTCGTGCCGTGTTCACTGACATTAGCGACCGACCGCCGATCACAGACGTCACGCCTATCGCGCGATTGGCAGTCGACGCCTACGAAAACGAAGAGGTCGATGCTGTCCATCTGGTTTACGCCCAGTTCGTCAACACGACGGTGCAGCGTCCGACGGTCCGGCAACTCCTGCCGGTAATCCCCGCCGAACTGAGGCCACAGGACGCGGTAGGCTACATCTACGAGCCGTTCGCTGAAGATGTGCTCGCCCGACTGCTGCCCAGGTTCATCGAAGCCGAGATATACCACGCGCTGCTCGAAGGAATCGCCAGCGAGCAATCGGCAAGAATGGTCGCGATGCGAAGCGCCACCGACGCCGCTAACGAAATGGTCGACGACCTGACCCTGGTCATGAACAAAGCCAGACAGGAATCCATAACAACCGAGCTCCTTGACATCGTCAGCGGTGCGGCCGCGGTCGAGTAGCGCGAATCGCTCAAAACGAGTCCATCTAGCCCGGTCAGCGGGGAGGAAGCATGGCAACAGGCAAAGTAACACAGGTAATCGGCACGGTGGTGGACGTTGAGTTCCCACCGGAAGGCATGCCGACGATCTTCAATGCTCTTCACACCAAGGTTGAAGACCAGCTATTGGTGCTGGAGGTTGAGCAGCACGTCGGCAACAGTTGGGCACGATGCTTGGCAATGGGGCCGACCGAGGGACTCAGGCGCGGCGTCGAAGTCGAAGACACGGGCCAGCCCGTGACTATACCGGTCGGCGATCCGGCGCTGGGCAGGCTGTTCAACGCGCTTGGGCAAACCCTCGACGGCCTGGAAGAGGTCGACTCCGAGAACAACTGGCCGATACACCGGGCGACGCCATCCTTCGAAGACCAGGCGACCGAGATCGAAGTGCTCGAAACCGGGATCAAGGTCATGGACCTGATCACGCCGTTCACCAAAGGCGGCAAGATCGGTGCTTACGGCGGAGCCGGGGTCGGCAAGACGGTCATTATTCAGGAGCTCATCCGCAACATCGGGACAGTCCACCAGGGCGTGTCGGTGTTCGCGGGAGTCGGGGAACGGTCCCGCGAGGGGAACGACCTCTGGCACGAGATGCAAGAGTCCGGCGTCTTGGCGAACACGGTGCTCGTATTCGGCCAAATGAACGAACCGCCGGGCATTCGAGCCCGCGTCGGCCTCACCGGCCTGACCATGGCAGAGTACTTCAAAGAAGAGCGGGGACAGGACGTCCTGCTGTTCATCGACAACATCTACCGGTATATCCTGGCCGGAATGGAAGTGTCGGCGCTCCTGGGCAGGATGCCCTCGGCGGTCGGCTACCAGCCCACGTTGGCGACTGAGATCGGCGCGCTGGAAGAGCGCATTACGTCGAGCTCAAGCGGGTCAATCACGTCGTTCCAGGCCATCTACGTTCCGGCGGACGACTATACCGACCCCGGAATCGTGACGACGTTCGGCCACCTTGACGCGGTCGTAGCGCTCGAGCGCTCACTCGTTGAGCAAGGCCTGTACCCCGCGGTCGACCCTCTCGTGTCATCATCTCGTATTCTGGAGGCGTCTATCGTCGGTCAGGATCACTACGACACCGCCCGCGGCGTCCAGCAGGTGCTCCAGCGGTACAAGGAGCTCCAAGACATCATCGCCATTTTGGGCATTGAAGAGCTTTCAGAAGAAGACCGCCAGACAGTTGCCCGTGCTCGAAAGATACAGCGGTTCTTGTCGCAGCCGATGTACGTGGCGGAGCCGTTCACCGGTCAGGAAGGCCGGTACGTATCCGTTCGCGATACCGTGCGCGGCTTCAAAGAGATCCTCGAAGGCCAGCACGACGAACTGCCGGAGCAAGCCTTCTACATGGTCGGGCCCATTGAGGAAGCCGTCGAAAAAGCCGAAGAGATGGCCAAAGTAGGCACCTAGTGCCGGCCGAAATCCGTTCACGCCGAGCGTGTTCGGAATCAACCGTAGGGATCAACAATGGCTGAGATACGATTGGAAATAGTTACCGCCGAACGAGTTGTCTATTCGGAACAGATCGACATACTCGTCGCGCCGGGCGTCGATGGCGAACTCGGCATTCTGCCCAGTCACGCGCCGCTGCTCACCATGCTCAAACCCGGTGAGATCAGGGTGGTCAAGGACGGCGATGAGACATTCATGTCAGTGAGCGGCGGATTTCTGGAAGTGATCGGCGAAAAGATCACTATCCTCGCCGACACCGCCGAGCACGCTGACGAGATCGACGCCGAGCGCGCCGAAGCTGCGTTGAACAGGGCGCAGGAACGCGTCGAAGCCGCCGCGTCAGACATGGATCTGGAGCGGGCCCTCGCGTCGATGCGACGCTCTCAGGCGCGGCTGACCGTCTCGCGACATCGCAGGCGGGACCGGCCAACGCGCACCGATCGCCAAGAGTAGCCCTGCTGCGGTCTTCACAACGAATCCACGGAGAGGGCGTTCGTTCGAGCGCCCTCTCTTTGCATGCGAGGATAGCGGCGGCTATTCCACACAGCTCACCCCGACGAATGGAGTCTGGGCACATCCAAGCGCTTCGTTCGGTTTTGCAGGTTCGTCGAACCTGGTATAGTCCAAGCCGTATACCTGTTGCCTGGTTCGACAGGCTTTTCTGGGAAAACATCGTTGGCTCCGCCAAGTGACGAAACAGAAGTCGAGGCCCAACGAACTGTCATCGATGTCAGGGGCGGCCACCCTTCGCGACAACCCGCATGGAATTCACAGGAGTTGACGAATGACGAGAGGCACCAGGTTGCCCCCGCAAGAACAGAACCTGTTCCAGTTGATCCGCGCGCGCCGCGCTCAGGCCGAAGAGCGGGGCGTGGACCTCATCGATCTGTCGATCGGCGAGCCGCGCGGTCCAGCGTTGCTCAGCGCCCGCGAAGCCGCCGCCGCCGCGGTGATGAGCGACCGCGAGGAGATGCACCGATACCAGTACAACGCCAGCCCCGGCGCCCCCGACTTCGCCAAATTGTTCATCGAAAGCTGCCTCAACCGAAAACTGGACGATGACGACGTGGCGTTTCTTCCGATACCGGGCATCAAGCGCATGCTCGGCCTGATACCACTGGCGTGCGGGGCCTGGCGCGAACCCACCGCTGTAGGAACGATGACCGACCCCGGATATCCGTTTCCGGTTGACTGGTGCGCCTATCTGGGCGCCGATCAATACGCACTGCGCCTGGATCGGCAGAACACGTTCCGATTCACGCCCGACGACGTTCAACCCGGCACCCAGCTCCTGATGACGAACTATCCGCACAACCCAACGGGCAGGGTGGTCGACCGAGCCTGGTGGGAGAGGTTGTGTGAGCACTGCGTCGAGAACGACATCCGCGTGTTCAACGACGCTGCATACGCCACGCTCGCGTATACCCCGGAGAGCTGCACGCTGACCGAGGTCGCCGCCGATTTCCCCGAGCTCTCGTGGGTCGAGGCATTCTCCGCAGCCAAGGTGATAGGCAACGGAACCGGGTGGCAGACTGGAGCCGCAGTAGGCTCGCCCGATTTCGTCTCGGACCTGGGCAACGTGAAAGGCAACACGGACGAAGGGTTTGTCGCTCCCATGGCCGCGGGCGTGCTTGCCGCGTGTCAGACTGACAGAGAGGGCATAGACTCATATCGAGAGATGTACCGCAACCGCATTCGCCTCTTCATCGACACCCTCACCGAGCACGGCATGAAGCTGGCCGTCGAGCCTGACGCCGGTTTCTTCACGTTGTGGCAGACGCCGGACCGCGCCTTCGGTGAGCCGGTTCGGAGCGCCGCGGAGTTCAACTTCCGCATGATCGACCGTTGCGGACTGATCGGGGTCCACTTCGAGCCCGGGTACATCCGATACGCGGTGTGCGCGGACGTGAGAGAGCTCGCCGGAGACATCAATGAAGCCTTTCGCCGCGCCGATGTGTCGTACACGTGATCCGACCGCGAGACCGGATGCGCCGAAACCGCCTGTCACTGACGTCCATGAATCCCCGATTGGCTGGCACGATGCCAACTGCCATATCTCAGAATCTAATGAAACTCTCATCTTCTCATAATCAAAATATGCGCCACGGCGAGTAATCTGGACGCATCTTCAATGAGAGGTGAGATGGATGCACATCCAGATAATCAACTTCAACCTGAAAGACCTTAGTGAAGACGACTTTCTTACGGCGTGCGATGACCAGTTCGCTCCTGCCTTCGCCGAAGTGCCGGGTTTAGTCTCCAAGGTGTGGCTGGCGGACTCCGAGACCAACACGTACGGCGGCGTGTACACCTGGCGCGATCGACAGGCGATGGTGGAATTCACGAAGTCCGAACTCTTCAACGCGGTAGCCAGTCATCCCAACCTCGCCAACATCGTGTCGACCGATTTTGGCGTAATCGAAGGGCCCACCAGGGTCACTCGCGGCCTCGTCGAAGCGTCGGTGCAGTAACCAGACCCGAACGGGCCCGATCGGCTTCGATCTGATCGTCGTGATCAGGTTTCGTCTTCACGACGAATCCGGCATCGGCGCAGGACATTCCGCCGAAGACCGGGCGCGACATCCTCTGACGACAATCTCATGGTCCGAGGCCGCATTCGCGTGTAAGTGGTACAATCTTGCCGATACCTGTCAAAGGCGGTCTGAAATGGTGCGCCGTGTAAGTGAACTCCTGGCTGAACGTGCCACGGAGAGCTTTTTGGGAAGGACGGAGGAGATCGCGATCCTTCTCCGAATGCTGGAGACGGACGGCGACCTTGCGGTCATGCATGTTCACGGCGCGGCGGGCATCGGAAAGTCTTCTTTGCTGGAAGTCTATGCCGCCCAAGCGCGCGCTCAGGGAGCAACGGTGGTCCGCTTGGACTGTCGCGTGATCGAACCCACGCCTCGTGGGTTCACACACGAGCTCGCGTCAGCGATCGGCCACGGCGCTGAAGAGGCCAACGAGATCGCGGATCGGCTGTCGCAAATCGGCGGACGGGTGGTCCTCACGTTGGACACGTACGAAGTGCTTCATCTCCTGGACACATGGTTGCGTCTGGCGTTCATCCCGTCCCTGGGCGACAACGTCAAGGTCGTGCTTGCGGGCCGGGAACCTCCAAACCCTGCTTGGAATGTAGCGCCCGAGTGGCAAGGGTGGTTCGGGGTGCTGTCCCTCGGTCCGCTGAATGACGACGAAGCCATCGACGTGCTGATGCGGGCGGGCGTCTCGGAGCCAGATTCGATTCGCATCAACAGGGTTGCCAGAGGGCATCCTCTCGCCCTCAAGCTGGCGGCGTCCACCGTCGCGCAACGCCCGGAACTCGATCTCGAAGAAGTAGCCATTCCGACGGTTGTGCGTGAGTTGACGCGCCTGTACCTTGCTGACGTCGACGACCCCATGACCCGACGCGGGATTGAGGCGTCTTCAGTGGTAAGGCGGACCACGCAGTCGTTGTTGGGGGCTATGCTGGCCGACGCCGTGCCCCACGACCTCTACGAACGACTCGGCGCGTTGCCGATCTTGGAATACGGCAGAGATGGGCTCATCATGCACGATGCAGTGCGCGAGGCGGTTGCAGCGGCCCTGAAGGCATCTGACCCTGCCAGATATCAGGACTACCGTCGCTCGGCGTGGCGACAGCTCCGGTCGGAAGCTAGTGCGGCGGCCATTGCAGATCTGTGGCGTTACACTGCGGATATGCTCTACATCGTAGAGAATCCTACGATTAGAGAAGCCTTCTTTCCGAGCGGAGGTCAACATCTGGCAGTTGAACCTGCGCTCATGGAGGATGAGGGACCAATCATGGCGATCACACGAAGGCACGACGGGCCTCGTGCGGCGGAAGTGATCGAGGATTGGTGGGAGCGGACGCCGCATGCGTTTCACGTCGTGCGCGACAAGGACCGTTCGGTGGTGGGCTTTTATTGCATGCTCGATTCCGATCAGATTCCCCGAGCTTCGCTTGAGTACGACCCGATCGCCGCAGCTTGGATGGCTCATCTTGACGACGTCCCGGCGCCAGAAAGACAACGCGTTTTGTTCCTTCGCCGTTGGCTTTGCAAGGACGGCGGTGAGACGCCCTCGCCAGTGCAAGCCGCGTGCTGGCTCGACATCAAGCGAGTATACATGGAGTTGCGGCCCAACCTTCGACGCGTGTATGTGGCGGTCCGCGATCTGCCAACTTACGCGCCGGTGGCCCAGGAGCTTGGAATCAGTCCCATCGACAACGCGCACAGGAAACTGGACGGGGCACTGTACCACTCGGCGGTCTTGGATCTGGGTCCTGGATCGGTCGACGGCTGGTTGACAGGACTCGTTGCGACTGAACTTGGCGTCGAAGAAGATGGTGTTCTCGATGTCGGAGCCCGAGAGCTGGTGGTCGGAGGGCATCGTGTTGGGCTGACTAAGCTCGAGTTTGGAGTGATGCGCCATCTCTATGAGCGCGAGGGCAGGGCGGTCTCCAGGGCGGACCTAGTTGAGAACGTCTGGGGCTACGATTACCAAGGCGGGAGCAACGTCGTGGACGTGGTCGTGAGGTCCCTTCGGAAGAAGCTGGGAGAATCAGCGTCCGTTGTTCAGACCGTGCGAGGGGTCGGCTACCGATTCAGAGGGGCGTGACGATCGCGGTGGTTGGCGGTCGAGCCCGACGCCGGTTTCTTCACGTCGTGGCTGGCGCCGGACTGCGCCTTCAGCCGCGCCGAGGCGTCGTACGCGTGGAGGCGCTCACGACAGCGTGTCAGCAGTAGGAGTTGTCGGCGGTGACGAACCACCTCTCCTCATCCAGATAGGTCTTGTTGTCGGTAAACTCGAGCAGGTGAGTGGTCGTGTCCCCGTTGTCCCAGCGTAGCTCTAGGCCGGCGGCCGAGCCCTGGGTCACGATTCGCCATTGGCCTTGG